>Ga0081539_10002373_pt1 | contig 26954 bp, 23 predicted proteins | sample TabmetS4T2R2_FD_71023 | JGI IMG/M metagenome (GOLD analysis project Ga0081539, IMG submission 71023) | Tabebuia heterophylla rhizosphere microbial communities from the University of Puerto Rico - S4T2R2 | ecosystem: Host-associated > Plants > Roots > Rhizosphere ...
GACCTTCGAGGACCTGGTCAAGGCCGCGGGCCGTACGATGGCCGACGTGCAGCTCGGCACTTTCTCGAAGACGCAGGTGCCGGATCCGGCAATCGTGGATGCCGCCTTCGCGCTGAAGGCGAACGCGGTCAGCGACGTCGTCAAGGGCTCGTTCGGGCCGGTGCTGCTGAGGGTCACCGAGATCAAGCCGGATGTCGTCAAGTCCTTCGATGAGGTGAAGGAAGAGATCCGCAAGCAGCTCGCGATCTCCGAGGCAGCCCGCATTCTGCTCGATGCGCACGATTCCTATGAGGACGCACGCGCCGGCGGCGCCACGCTCGCCGAGGCCGCGGCCAAGCTCAACCTCAAGGTCGTAACCGTGGATGCGGTCGACCGCCAGGGCATGCGGCCCGACGGGTCGATCATCAACGACCTGCCGGAATCGCCCGAACTCCTGAAACAGGTCTTCGAGGCGGAGGTCGGCATCGAGAACCCGGCGATCAACGTCGGTTCGAGCGGCTATGTCTACTACGAGGTCGAGGGCATCACTCCTGCCCGCGACCGCACGCTGGAAGAGGTGCACGACAAAGTTGTCGCAGACTGGAAAGCTGCGGAGGTCGAGAAGCGGCTCGACGCCAAGGCTGCGGAGTACGAGAAGCAGCTCAAGGATGGCGCAGCGCTCGACACGATTGCCTCCGGACTGAAGCTTGAGAAGCAGACCAAGCGCGGCATCAAGCGCGAGGCCGACGACGCCGATTTCGGCAAGGATGGCGTGGCGGCGATCTTCGGTGTTGCGCAGGGTGGCGTCGGCACGGTTGCCGCGCCCACCGGCGATGCACGTATCCTCTTCAAGGTCACCGAAGTGTTCGAGCCGGCCGGAGCCGGACCGGATTCGGTGCCGGAGAACCAACGCCAACAGTTCGCCGCTGGGCTTTCCGACGACTTGCTGGATCAACTGGTCGCCCGCCTTCAGACCGAGTATGAGGTCACGGTCAACCAGAGCGCCATCGATCAGGCGCTGGCTTTCTGATGAGCGAGCTAAAGGCCCATATCGCCAAGGTTGCAGCCGGCAAGGCGCTGAGCTTCGAGGAAGCCCGATCGGCCTTCGACGCGATCATGTCCGGCGAGGCGACGCCCAGCCAGATAGGTGCGTTCCTGATGGCGCTGCGCGTGCGCGGAGAGACGGTCGACGAGATTTCCGGCGCGGTCGCGACCATGCGCGAGAAGATGCTGCGGGTCGAAGCGCCGGAGGGTGCGATCGACATCGTCGGCACTGGCGGCGACGGCTCCCACAGTGTTAACATCTCCACGGCTTCCGCCTTCGTGGTGGCCGGCGCAGGGGTGCCGGTCGCCAAGCACGGCAATCGCGGCCTCTCCTCGCAGACGGGCGCTGCCGACGTGCTGACCGCGCTCGGCATCAAGATCGATCTGGCGCCGGAGGCGATCGCCCGCTGCATCCGCGAGGCCGGCGTAGGCTTCATGTTCGCGCCTGCCCACCATCCGGCCATGCGCCATGTCGGGCCGACGCGTGTGGAGCTCGGCACGCGCACCATCTTCAACCTGCTCGGGCCGCTCTCCAACCCCGCAAGCGTGAAGCGGCAGATGGTCGGCGTATTTGCACCCGAATGGGTCGAGCCGCTTGCCGAAACGCTGAAGGCGCTCCACGCCGACAGGGTCTGGGTCGTGCATGGCGATGGCTTCGACGAGATCACGACCACCGGCGCCACCAAGGTCTCGCAGCTTGCGGACGGCACGGTCACCACATTCGAGATTTCGCCGGAAGAGCTCGGCCTGCCCCGCTACAGGCGCGAGGATTTGCGTGGCGGCGACGCGGCCTTCAATGCACGGGCGCTGCGCAACATGCTCGAGGGCGCGGCCGGCGCCTATCGCGACACGGTGCTGATGAATGCCGGCGCCGGCCTGCTGGTTGCCGGCAAGGCGAATTCGCTCGCCGAGGGCGCGGCGCTCGCCGCCCGCTCCATCGACGAGAAAAACGCGCTCGGCGTGCTCGATTCCCTCGTGCGGATTTCCAACGACTAGAAGTCTGTCATGACCGACATTCTGAAGCGCATCGAAGCCTACAAGCGCGAAGAGATCGCGGCCGCCAAGCAACGTGTTCCGCCGGCCGAAATCAAGGCGCGTGCCCGCGATGCCACCCCGCCCCGCGGCTTCATGGCTGCGCTGAAGGCCAGGCGTGCCGCCGGAGCATTCGCTCTTATCGCTGAAGTCAAGAAAGCGAGCCCTTCCAAGGGTTTGATCCGCGCGGATTTTGACCCGCCGGCGCTGGCCCGCGCCTATGAGGCGGGCGGTGCTGCCTGTCTTTCCGTGCTGACCGACACGCCATCCTTCCAGGGAGCGCCGGAATTCCTTACCAACGCGCGTGCCGCGACCGGGTTACCGGCGCTGCGCAAGGATTTCATGTTCGAGCCTTACCAGGTCGCCGAGGCGCGCGCCTGGGGAGCGGACGCGATCCTAGTCATCATGGCGAGCCTTTCCAACGTCGGTGCCAGAGCGCTGGAAGACGCCGCCTTCGAGCTCGGCATGGACGTCCTCGTCGAGGTCCATGACGAGCACGAGATGGAGCGGGCGCTGGAGCTCAACTCGCTGCTGATCGGCATCAACAACCGCGACCTCAGGACCTTCGAGACCGCGCTCGAAACGTCCGAACGGCTGGCCGCGATGGTTCCTTCCGACCGCATGCTGGTCTCCGAAAGCGGCATCTTTGCCCATGCCGACTGCGAGCGCCTGGCCCGGCACGGCATCGGCGTCTTCCTCGTCGGTGAAAGCCTGATGCGCCAGGCTGATGTGACGGCGGCGACCCGCGCGCTGCTCGATGGCACACAGGTGGGCGCGGTTGCGAGCTGAGATGCCAGGCAAATCCCTCACCCACATCGCCGCTTCCGGCGAAGCCCATATGGTCGATGTCGGCGGCAAAGCCGAGACAGAACGCACGGCGATCGCCGAAGGCATGGTCACAATGCTGCCCGCCACGCTGGAAATTATCCTCGCCGGCGATGCCAGGAAGGGTGACGTGCTGGGCGCGGCGCGCATTGCTGGTATCATGGCGGCCAAGAAGGCGCACGAATTGATCCCGCTTTGCCATCCCTTGCTGCTGACAAAGGTCCATGTCGACATCGAGCCGGACCGCTCCCTGCCCGGCCTGCGGGTGACGGCGCTCGCCCGTGTCACCGGCAAGACCGGCGTGGAGATGGAAGCGCTGACGGCTGCCTCCGTCGCCTGCCTCACCGTCTACGACATGGCCAAGGCCATCGACCGCGGCATGGTGATCTCTGGCATAAGGCTGATCGAGAAGACTGGCGGAAAATCGGGCGATTTCCGCGCTGCTGAGGCTTGAGCGATGGCTTTGCTACTGGTCGAGGAAGCGCTTGAACGGTTGGTCGCGGGCGCAGAACCGCTCGCTGCCGAGATTCTATGCATCGACGATGCTTCGGACCGTGTGCTCGCCGAACCGTTGAAGGCGCTGCGCACGCAGCCGCCCTTCCCCGCCTCGGCCATGGACGGTTATGCCGTGCGTGCCGCCGACCTCAACCCCGGCGTGCGGCTCGCCGTCATCGGCGAGGCGCCGGCCGGCATGCCATTTGGGGGCGCGGTCGGCCCGGGCCAGGCGGTGCGCATCTTCACCGGCTCCGAGGTGCCGGAAGGCGCCGATACGATCCTCATCCAGGAAAACGCCAGGCGTCTCGACCGCGACACGATCGAAGTTTTGGAAACAGTCGCAACGGGCCGTCATGTCCGCCGCGCCGGGCTCGACTTCGAGAACGGTGATACGCTGCTCGACAAGGGCCGCATCCTCGATGCTGCAGCGCTTTCGCTTGCCGCGGCCGCCAACCATGCCAGCGTAAGGGTGGTGAAACGGCCATTGGTCGCTATCATCGCCACTGGCGACGAGCTGCTGCCGCCCGGCAGCACGACCGGACCGGGTCAGATCATTGCTTCCAACGGCTACGGCGTGGCGGCGATCGCTCGCGCCTCTGGCGCGGACATTCGCGACCTCGGCATTGTCCGCGACGACCGCGACACCATCGCCGCCCGTATCCGCGACGCGCTTGTGGCGGAAGCCGACATCATCGTCACGCTGGGCGGCGCGTCGGTCGGCGACCACGACCTCGTCAACGAGGTGCTGACCGGCGTGGGCATGGAGCTCGATTTCTGGAAGATCGCCATGCGCCCGGGCAAGCCGCTGATGTTCGGCCGCGTTGGTTCGACGCGTGTGCTCGGCCTGCCCGGCAACCCGGTCTCGACGCTGGTCTGCTCGCACCTCTTCCTGAAGCCGCTGGTCGCGGCTCTGGCCGGCCGGCACTTCGCCGCCGATATCCGCGAGGCGCGGCTGGACAGCGCGATGGATGCCAATGACCAGCGGCAGGATTATGTGCGCGCCGCGGTATCGACTGACGCGCAGGGCCTGCTCGTCACGCCTTTCGGCATCCAGGATTCCTCCATGCTGAAGATTCTGGCCGACGCCAACGGGCTGATCATCCGCCCGCCGCATGCGCCCGCCGCGCCTGCGGGAACGCCGGTCCAGGTGCTGATGCTGCGCTGACTGCCGTCGCCGCATTCGAGACATCGGCAATTTCGGGTTCAGCCTTCACGAACGCCGCCACCTGCCGTGACGTAAACTTGCTATCCTCCACTGAGCCAATGCGATATGATGCGGGAAGGTTCCGGGAGGACGACATGTCCCAACAGCCGCTGACCGCTGCCCGATTCGAGATCACGATCGACGGCCATTCGCTCGGCCGCTTCGAGATGTTGATGGCGGCCACCGCGGCAGGTGCTGCCCCTCGCGCGCTTGAGGTCCACGAACTGCCGCTCCTTGTGCAATACACTAAGGATTCCCAATCGAGTACCGGCACGCCGTGGGAGCACAATTTCGAGATGCGCCCAGGCAAATTCGCGCGTTCGGACCACGCTTTCGCGGCTCCGGCCGGCAACTCACATTCGCAATGGTCGCGCTGGGGCGACGTCACGCTGAAACGCGGCATATGCAGCCAGGCATTGATCGAGCGCTGGCAGCTTCTCAGCTCCGGCGACATCATTCTTGTCGGGCTCAGCCCAACCGGCCAGCCGGTCGCTCGTTACCACCTCACGAATGCCTGGCCGCGCAAGTATTCCCCCGCCCAGACCCAACCCGTGAACAACTGGAAGCTGACCCCCGCCTGGCCGAGCAAATATTCCTCGGCGACCGACGTATTGGCTGCCGGCCGGCTCAAAGTCGCCGGCCCGACCCTCCCAGGCAAAGGCGGCGCTGATGTCGCGATCGAGGAGATCGTGATCGCCCATGAAGGCGTGCGGCTCGACTGACGGACTGGCCCGTCGGAGCCGGTTGGTTACTGCCGCCTTGCCGGATTCATTAAAATTTAAACAGTTGCGGAACACAACTGGAACATATAGTGATTGTTCTGGTTTTGTTTTGGTTTCGATTCTCGGGGCAAACCGATGCTGACGCGCAAGCAACATGAACTGCTTCTGTTCATCCACGAGAGGCTGAAGGAGGCCGGCATTCCGCCCTCCTTCGACGAGATGAAGGAGGCGCTGGACCTCGCTTCGAAATCCGGCATTCACCGGCTGATTACGGCGCTGGAGGAGCGCGGCTTCATTCGCCGGCTGCCTAACCGGGCTCGTGCCCTCGAGGTGCTGCGCCTTCCCGATTCGATCGCACCGGGGCTCAATGCCGCGCGCAAATTCTCGCCCAGCGTCATCGAGGGCAGCCTCGGACGCAAGCCGGCTGAGCCGACGCGGCAGCCCGTCGCCAGCAATGACGACGACGTGGCGGCAACCGTGTCTATTCCGGTGATGGGCCGCATCGCGGCCGGCGTGCCCATCGACGCGATCCAGCACAAGACGCACTCGATCTCAGTCCCTCCGGAGATGATCTCGGGTGGTGAGCACTACGCGCTCGAAGTGAAGGGCGATTCGATGATCGAGGCCGGCATCTTCGACGGCGACACGGTGATCATCCGCAACACCAGCACGGCCAATGCCGGCGACATCGTCGTGGCGCTCGTCGACGACGAGGAGGCAACACTGAAGCGCTTCCGCCGCAGAGGCGCGTCGATCGCGCTAGAAGCCGCGAACCCTGCCTATGAAACGCGCATCTTCGGGCCTGACCGGGTCAAGGTGCAGGGCCGGCTGGTCGGGCTGATCAGGCGATACTAAATTCAGAGATATCCTTCTCCCCGTAAAACGGGGGGGCGCCACGGACTGGTCAAGGTTTAGGTCCGTCAAGATCCCGGCGTGACAGTTTCTTTGTCGGCCGCGCCGTCCGTCTTCCTCCGCTCATAAGGTGCCAGTCCCCTCGCCTCGCGTGAGAACGCCCGATGCGCATGCCAAGGACGGTACGGCTCGTCGATCGCAAAGCTTACGTCCGCGACCGGCTTGTCAGCCTTCGCAAGAAACGTGACCGAGGCGCTGCCGTGCCTGGCGAGATCGCGTCTGGTTACGGTTTTCGAGCTGCCGCGCGGACAAGGGTTTTTGGCTGTCGCATCGTCGATCACGATCAGCGAGGCAGCCTCGCAGAAAGGCTGCGCAGCGGCAGTGTTTGCCGCATGCACGAACAGCGCTCCTTCGGTCAACCGGGCGGCACAGACGTCGCCTGAGCAGCGGAATCCTTCACCGTTGGAAGTCGCATCGAGCAACCCGGCTTCGGCCGCGTTCTTCGGCTTCACAACCGTTTCGGCCTTCAGTACGCGCTGCCAGTCGTCGGTCGTGAACGCATTCGGACGCATCCGGTTGACCGCGATCATGCCGTCGCTGGAACGCATCGCTACCAGCCGCCCGTCTTCCGATATCATCGCGTCGGGCAATGTACGCATCATCACCATCAGCAGCCCGGCCGCTAGGAAGGGAACGGCCGTGACCCGCAGCCAAGTGGTCGGCAGCGTAGCCAGGACCAGCGCCAGCGTTAGCAAGAGGACGGCGCTGTCCGGCACGAGGCCGACGGCGTCCACCGGCGACATTGCCGAAAACCATTCAGCTATCGCAATCATCGCTGTCAGCCCCATTCCCATCACCGCGAAGGCCCATTGATCTAGGCCGAAAGGCATCAGGGCCATGCCGACCAACCCGAACGGCATGACGACAGCGGATACGATCGGCATGGCTGCCAGATTGGTCAACAGCCCGAGCGGCGACACGCGCTGGAAGAAATAGACGCTGTAGACGGTGGTCGCGGCGCCGGCCACGAGCGACGTGACCGCGAGGCCGGCGATATAGGTGCCGGCCTTGCGCACCGCCCTCGGCACGGCATGCTCGTGGCCAGTTCGCGCAGGCGGCCGGTGTAACTTGCGCTCCGACCACGCGGCATAGGCGCCGATCAGGGCCGCTGTCGCGGCAAACGACATCTGGAAGCTGGGGCCGGCTGCTTCATGCGGCGAAAGAGCGATGATGATGATCGCCGAGACAGCCAGATTGCGCATCGTCAGGGCCGAACGGTCGAACAGCACCGCCAGCAGCATCACGGCGATCATGATGAAGCTGCGCTCGGCCGCCACCTGCCAGCCGGAGATGAAGAGATAGAGGAAAAGCACCATAAGCGCGATTGCGGCCGCATATTTCTTGACTGGACGGCGCGAAGCAAAGCCCGGGAAGAGCGCAAAGCCGGCCCGCAGGGGAAGCATGATGGCGGCGGCGACCATGACCATGTGCGTGCCCCCGATCGACAATATGTGGGCAAGGCCGGTGCGGCGCAGCGCTTCGTTCGCGTCGTCGGGAATGCCAGCCATCACGCCGGCGATCAGCGCGGCTGCGATCTCGCCCTCGGCCCCACCGTCAATAGCCGTACGGATCCTGCCGGCCAGGCTGCTGCGCAGGTTCTCGACAAGAGCTAGGAAGCGGCTCGCCATGCTTGTCGGGGATTCGTCGGCCACGCGCTCGGGTGCCTTCAAGAAGAAACCGCCGGCGCCGATGCCGTTGAAATAGCTTCTGAAGGCAAAATCGTAGCCGCCGGGCCGCGTCGGGCCGGAAGGCGGTGCCAGCCGCACGATGCCCGCCACCGCGTCGCCGGCGCGCAAGCCGGATGGGATGGCTCGGGCCGATACTCGGACGCGGTCCGGCGCATATTTCAGTTTCGGACGTTCGGTGCCGATAACGTCGAGCGTGAGCCTGACGCGCCCGCTTGCCATATGCTCGATCACCACGACTCGCCCGGTCAGCCTTGTGGAAATTTCGCCGCCGAGCATCTTCGTGCCCGCTCTCCATGTCTCGATCTTGGCGAACAGCATGCCGAGCACCAGACAAATCAGCGCTGCGAGCACGAGGTTGAGCACCAGCCGCGACCGCGCCAGCCAGGCGAGTGCGCCCAGCACGACGACCGAGACGCCTAGGGCGGAAAAGCCAGGCTCGTGGTTGAGCGCGAAATAGGCGAGCGCGCCCGCCGCGAGGAAGACCGGAACGAACAGGAAAGCCGTGCCGCGTTCCCATTCGGTCGCGAACGCCTCGCGCAACGCCGGTCGCAAGCGCCTGCGCACTGCTGGCGGCAGCGCCGGGGAAAAGACCGAAATACCGCGCAACGTCGGGCTCAAACCTCGGGCTGGAGGTGCCGATGAGTGGCCGCCTGCGGGAGCGAGGTTCGCCGGAGAATCCGGAACGGACAAAGGCGCGAAGCCGGCGCGCTCGTCGAGCGTCGTCTCAAGCCGAACCTTCTCGTCCGAGCCCGCCATGCCCCCACCCCTTGCGGCACCGAACTTCCATGCTACATGAGCGCCGGCAAAACGCCATGTATGGCTGGCGGCCGGGACGGTTTACTTTCCCGCGTGAGAACCGAGCAGTTCGCGCTGACGGAAAAATAAACTGTTCCCGGCTGTCCAAACTACCAGAGATTATTCCCATGTCGAAGACCGTCGTCACTCGCTTCGCGCCGTCGCCGACCGGCTACCTGCATATTGGCGGCGCACGCACGGCGCTGTTCAACTGGCTTTATGCGCGCCACACGGGCGGCACCATGTTGCTCCGGATAGAGGACACCGACCGCGAGCGCTCGACCGAAGCCGCGACTGCCGCGATCCTGGATGAGCTGTCCTGGCTCGGGCTCCACTGGGAGGGTGAGGCGATCTCCCAGTTCGCGCGTGCGCCGCGCCACCGCAAGGTGGCGGAGGAGTTGGTCCGCCGCGGCAACGCCTATTATTGCTATGCCTCGCAGACCGAGCTCGAGGAGATGCGCGAGACCGCGCGGGCGAAGGGACTCCCTCCCCGCTATGACGGCCGCTGGCGCGACCGCGACCCTTCCGAGGCGCCGGTCGGGATAAAGCCGGTGATCCGCATCAAGGCGCCGACCGAGGGTGAGACCATCGTGCACGACCGCGTGCAGGGTGAGATACGTTTTCCGAACAAGGATCTCGACGATTTTATCATCCTGCGCTCGGACGGCACGCCGACCTACATGCATGCCGTCGTGGTCGACGACCATGACATGGGTGTGACCCACGTCATCCGTGGCGACGATCACCTTACCAATGCCGCCCGGCAAGCCGTCATCTATGACGCGATGGGCTGGGATATCCCGATCTGGGCGCATGTGCCGATGATCCTGGGTGCGGACGGCGCCAAGCTTTCCAAGCGGCACGGCGCGCGAGGCGTCGAGGCCTATCGCGCCAGGGGCTACCTGCCGGTCGCGCTCCGCAACTATCTCGCACGCCTGAGCTGGAGCCACGGCGACGACGAGGTGATGGCTCTGGATGACATGATCCGCTGGTTCGACATCGACGACATCAACAAGAGCCCGGCGCGCTTCGATTTCCAGAAACTCGAGGCGCTGAACGGCGTGTATGTGCGGCAGATGGACAGCGGCGAGCTCACCGACACCTTCATCGCCACCTTGCCCTATCTGGAGAACGGCAAGGCGATCCTCGGCAACCTCGACGAGCAGCGCACGGCGCAGCTGCGGGCGGCGATGCCAGGCCTCAAGGAGCGTGCCAAAACGCTGGTCGAGCTTGCCGACGGCGCAGCCTTCCTGTTTGCCGAACGGCCGCTCGTTCCCGACGAGAAGGCCGCGGCGTTGCTCGGGGACGCGGCTAAGCCTGTCCTTGCCGGGGCGCATGCGGCATTGAATGACCTCGCCGGCGACTGGACCGTGCCGGCGCTCGAATCGCGAATCCGCGACTTTGCTTCTGAAAACAACCTCAAGCTGGGGGCGGTGGCGCAGCCTTTGCGCGCCGCCTTGACCGGCAAGAGCACCTCTCCGGGCGTGTTCGACGTGCTTGCCGTGCTCGGCCGCGAAGAAAGTCTTGCGCGCATCGGCGATCAAATCGGTTAGTATCGGTACTTGCTCAAAATGCCGTCAGATTCCAATTGAAACTGACGTTTTGCGGTGCAACATTATGGCTGCGCTGAGCTTGGCAGCCGCACCCGAATGCAATCGCCCCGTGCATATGTCGGGCCCCGCACCCTCGCGCCGCATCTCTTCCCGCCCTTCCGGCGCGGTTCAACCGACAGGAGTTTCCGATGAGCGTATCGACGGCGAAACTTGAATTTGACGGCAAGTCGATCGATCTCCCGGTCTCACACGGCACGGTCGGTCCAGACGTGATCGACATTGGCTTGCTCTATAAAGAGACCGGCGCCTTCACCTACGATCCGGGCTTCACCTCGACGGCGAGTTGCGAATCCAAGATCACCTATATCGACGGCGATGAGGGCGTGCTGCTCCACCGGGGCTATCCGATCGACCAGCTCGCGGAACACGGCGATTTCCTCGAGACCTGCTACCTGTTGCTCTATGGCGAGCTGCCCACCAAGGCGCAGAAGGACGATTTCGACTATCGCGTCACGCGCCACACCATGGTGCACGAACAGATGTCACGTTTCTACACCGGCTTTCGCCGCGACGCGCATCCGATGGCGGTGATGTGCGGCGTGGTCGGCGCGCTGTCGGCATTCTACCACGATTCCACCGACATCTCGGACCCTTACCAGCGCATGGTCGCCTCCATGCGCCTGATCGCCAAGATGCCGACGATTGCAGCGATGGCCTACAAATATCACATCGGCCAGCCCTTCGTTTACCCGAAGAACGACCTCTCCTTCGCGGCTAACTTCCTGCATATGTGCTTCGCGGTGCCGTGCGAGGAGTACAAGGTCAACCCGGTGCTAGCGCGCGCCATGGACCGCATCTTCATCCTGCATGCCGACCACGAGCAGAACGCCTCGACCTCGACGGTGCGCCTCGCCGGCTCGTCGGGCGCCAACCCTTTCGCCTGCATCGCGGCTGGCATTGCGTGCCTCTGGGGTCCGGCACACGGTGGCGCCAACGAGGCGGCGCTCAACATGCTCTCCGAGATCGGCACGGTTGACCGCATTCCGCAGTATATCGCCCGTGCCAAGGACAGGAACGATCCGTTCCGGTTGATGGGCTTCGGCCACCGTGTCTACAAGAGCTACGATCCGCGCGCCAAGATCATGCAGAAGACCACGCATGAGGTCCTGGGCGAGCTCGGCATCAAGGACGATCCGACGCTCGACGTGGCGCTGGAGCTCGAAAAGATCGCGCTCACCGACGAATATTTCATCGAGAAGAAGCTCTACCCGAACATCGACTTCTACTCAGGCATCACGCTGAAGGCGCTCGGCTTCCCGACAACGATGTTCACTGTGCTCTTCGCGATCGCGCGCACGGTGGGCTGGATCGCGCAGTGGAAGGAGATGATCGAGGATCCGCAGCAGAAGATCGGCCGTCCGCGCCAGCTCTACACGGGCGCTACCACCCGCGACTACGTGCCGATCGCGAAGCGGTGAGGATTGGGAGTAGGGAGTAGAAAACTGCCTACTGCCTACTGCCTACTGCCTTCACAACCACTTCCGCCGCGATTTCGCCGGCAGGCCTGTCGGCTGAAAGCCGCCGCCGCACTTCCGCAAAACCTTCGGTCTGCCAGCGCCTGAGTTCGGTGTCGGCGAGCAGCGCCTCGAGCCAGTGGGAGAGTTGACCCGGCCGCACCTGATCGTTGTAGAACTCCGGCACGATCGGCCGGTCGGCGATCAGGTTGGGCAGCGATGCCGACCAGCCCGTGAGAAGGAAGGTCAGGACCTTGGCAATCGGGTCGAGCTTGTAGCAAGACAGCAGCGGCACGCCAGCCAGCGCCACTTCGAGCGTAACGGTGCCGGACGCGCAGAGCGCTGCATCGGCTTCAGCGAAGGCGCCCCACTTGCCTTCCACATCGGTGATGATTTCGGGGCGATCGGCCCAGTCCGCAGTTTCGGCTTCGACTATCTTGCGCACGTTGGGAACGGTGGGCAGCAGAAGCCTGAGCTTGTTGCCGCGGCTGCGCAGGATTTCGAGGGTTTCGCGAAAAGGCGCCATGAGCCTGCCGACCTCACCCTTGCGCGAGCCGGGCAGCACTAGAAGTGTCTTCGGACCATCATTCGAACGCGCGCCACGCCGCTGCTGCGCATCGGTGGCCGCGACCAAGCCCGGCTCGTGCATCAACCGATGCCCGACGAAGGTGCCGGGCGGTCCGCCGAGCCGTTCCAGCGCTTCCGGCTCGAATGGCAGCAGGCAGAGAACATGGTCCACATGCGGCTTCATCGCCGGGGCGCGGCCCGGCCGCCACGCCCACACGCTTGGGCATACATAGTGTACGATCGGAATCGTAGGCGCCGCAGCCCGCACTTTACGGGCGACGCGCAGGCTGAAATCGGGGATGTCGACCGTAAGCAGGCAGTCCGGCTTCGCTTCCATGATCATGCGCGCCGTCTGGCCAATCCGCCGGATGAGCCGCGGCAGGTCACGAATCACTGCGCTGAAGCCCATCAGCGCGATCTCGGCGGGATCGAAGAGGCTCTTCAGCCCCTCCCCTTCGAGGTGATGTCCTCCGACCCCGACCAGTTCCACCGGCGCACCGGTTTTTGCCCTCAGCGCGCGGACGACGTCGGCGGCCAGAATATCGCCTGACTCCTCGCCGGCAACGACGGCAACGCGTACCGGCTTTGCCTGGCCGCTCATGCCTTTTCGCCCGGCAAGCCGATCACGAAGAGGCCGAGTGCGTCGGCTGACGCGCGCACCGCTTCATAGTCGAGGATCAGCGAGCGGCCGGCCTCGACGCCGATGCCTGCAAGTCCTGCCGCATGCGCGGCCTGCACGGTTTGCGGGCCGATCGCGGGCAGGTCGGCCCTGAGTTCCTGCGCGGGCTTGGCGCATTTGACGATGACGCCGCGCGTCTTGCCGGAGAGCCGCGGATGCGAGCGCAAGGCGAACGTTCGCGCGAGCAGGCCGTCCGTCCCCTCGATTCCTTCGACCGCAACGACACGCCCCCCGATCGCTACCGCGGCCTGACCGATATCAAGCGCGCCGATCGCCTTGGCGGCGGCAAAGGCGGTTTCGAGATCCCGATAGTCGGCCGTTCCTGGCCTGGCCTTCGTGATCGGACCTTCGATCGCCAGGAGGTCCGGCACCACCTCATGCGCGCCCACCACTTTGGGCCCGACCTCCTCGATGAGCTGGACGATGGTGCTGAGCAGCCCGTTGTCTCCCTTGCCCAACGCAGAGGCGATGCGCGGCAGCATGGTCGTCAGCATGTAGCGGCTCGGCTTCAATCGCCAAAGCCGCGGACGGCGGCTTATCCCCCCGGCAAGCACCACATGGGTTATTCGCTCGCGCTTCAAGAGCGGAATGAGGTCGCCCATGCGCTCGAGTTCGATCCGGGCATAGTCGTATTTGGCGAGTTCGTCGGTTTCATCCCGCTCGCCGCCGGCAATCACCACGAAGGGCGAATGGCCCGCAGCCTTAAGCCCGGCCGCGACATTGACGGGAAGCCGCCCGCTGCCTGCAATCACCGCGACCCGGTCGGTGGCGCTGAGCTCGATCGCCGGCCGGCTTTCAGGCAGCGGCTTCGGCGTCGTCGTCGCCATTGTCATCGTCGAAAGCGGGGGTGAGGAAATAGCGCTTTTCGCGCGATTTCAGGAAATCGATGATCTTCAATGCGATCGGGAAATCGGCAAATTCGACGCTTGCCGCCGCAAGATTTTCGGCGATCGGCCGGCTGCGGTCGAAGGCCATGCGGTAGGCGCGTCGGGCGGCGTGGATTTCCAGGCGCGACAGGCCCGAACGCTTCATGCCGATGATGTTGAGCCCGCGCAGCTTGGCGAGGTTGCCGCGGGCGATGCCGAACGGGATCACGTCGCCGGGAATGGCCGAGCAGCCGCTCAGGAACGCATTGTCGCCGATGCGGGCGAACTGGTGGACCGCCGTCAGCCCCCCAATGATGACGTTGTCGCCGATCTCGCAATGGCCAGCCAGCGTGGCGCCATTGGCGAAGGTTGCGTTCTTGCCGATGATGCAGTCATGCGCGACATGGGTGTAGGCGAGGAAATTGCCGTTGTCGCCGACCACCGTCGCGCCGCGGCTGGTGTCGGTCCCAGTGTGCATGGTCACGCCCTCCCTGATCGTGCAGTTCTTGCCGATCGTGAGCGTGGTGCGCCCGCCCTTGTGTTTGGCGTTCTGTGGCAGGCCGCCGAGCGCTGCTTGCGGGAAGACTTTGGTGCCAGCGCCGACCGTCGTCGCGCCAAGGACCGAGACATGGCTGACCAGCTCCACGCCGTCGCCCAGCACGACGTCCGGCCCGACATGGCAGAACGGACCGATCTTCACGCCCTCGCAGAGTTCGGCGCCCCGCTCGACCGCCGACAAATTATGAATGAAGGTTCCTGACTGCATCGAGGGGCCGATCAGGACTCTGGCGGCGTCATCATCGCCGTGATCTCGGCCTCTGCGACCTTGGAGCCGTCGACGATCGCCTCGCAGGCATATTTCCAGATGTTGCCGCGGTTCTTCATTTTCTTCACATGCAGCTCGAGCTGGTCGCCGGGGATCACCGGACGGCGGAACTTCGCGTTGTCGATGGTCATGAAGTAGACCAGCGACGGCTTCTCGCCGGCTGTCTTCTTGAGGCAGATCGCGCCGGCGGTCTGCGCCATCGCCTCGACGATAAGGACGCCTGGCATGACCGGCTGGCCGGGAAAATGCCCGACGAAATGCGGCTCGTTGAAGGTGACGTTCTTGACGCCGATCGCCGAGTTGTCGCCGTCGATCGAATGGATACGGTCGACGAGCAGGAAAGGGTAGCGATGCGGCAAAAGACGCAGCAGGCCGTTTATATCGATGGTATCGAGAGTCGTATTGACCTCACTCGCCATCTTTTCTTCCCTTCGGCCCCTTCGACACCAGGCGGCGCAGCGCCGTGATCTCGCGCATCTTGTCTGTGAACGGCCCTGCCGGGTAACCAGCCCAGCGTTCGCCCGCCGGAATGTCATGCATCAGGCCGGAGCCGGCGGCAAGCTGTGCGCCGGCGCCGATCGTCAAATGGTCGGCAATGCCGACACCGCCGCCAAGCTGCACGCCGTCACCAAGTGTGACCGAGCCCGACAACCCGACATTGCCGGCGATCAGGCAGAACCGACCGATTTGCGCATTGTGGGCGATCTGCACGAGGTTGTCGATCTTGGTGCCTTCGCCGATCACGGTATCGGCAAGCGCGCCCCGATCGATGGTCGTGTTGGCGCCGATCTCGACATCGTCCTGGATGATCACCCGGCCGATCTGCGGCAGCCGCTCCACCCCGCGCGGCCCGGCGACGAAGCCGAAGCCTTCGCGGCCGATCTGCGCACCGCCGTGGATGACCACGCGATTGCCGATCATGGCGCATTGGATCGTCGCGCAAGGCCCTATGAAGCAGTCACGGCCGATCTGCGACGACGCACCGATGACGGCGTTGGCGGCGATGATCGTGCCCGACCCGATCGCAACGCCCGGTCCGACGACCGCGCCAGCCTCGACCACGACGCCTTCTTCCAGGCCGGCTCCATCCGAAACGAGCGCTCGCGGCGAGATCCCTGTCTCGCCGGTGAGCGGCTGCGGACGCGCCGCGGCGGGATAGATGAGCCTCCCGATGAGGGCGAAAGCCCATTGCGGCCGCGACGTGACCAGCGCGGGAATGGCAGGCGGAACCAGAGGAACAAGATCGGCCCTGCAGAGAACCGCGGCTGCTGAAAGGCCCTTCAGTAGCGTGGCATTGCGCTTACCCTCCACGAAGACGAGCTTGCCTTCGCCGCCCTCTATGGCTGACGCGATCCCCGAGACGAGACGATCGCCATGCGCCGCATCAACAAGCTCGGCGCCGGTCAGCTCAGCGATCTGGGAAATGGAAAGCGGCCGAGAGGGCGCGAAAAAGACCGGATCTGCCATTTGCGCCTCACCATCCGAGCAGGCTCGGCTTGGCCTGAACCTCAAACGCGAACTAACTAGAAACGGGTCGAGATACCGAAGTTGAAGTTCTGCGTTTCGTCGGTGTCTTCCTTCAGGAAAGGATAGGCATAGTCGACGCGCAGCGGTCCAAAGGGCGACGCCCAGATCAGTCCCACGCCTGCCGCAGCTCGCCACTCCATGTCCGTGCCGGCAACGGTAAGCCCTTCTATACTCTGCGCAATGTTGTTGCCGAACACCGTCGCGGTATCCACGAACACGGCGCCGCGGAGACCGAAACTCTCGGGAACCACCGGCATCGGGAACTGCGCTTCCACGCTTGCGTGCAGGTAGCTCTCGCCGCCCAGCTTGTCCAAGGTGTCGGCGTCGTAGGGACCGATACCGTTGTACTCGAAGCCGCGGATGATCTTGTCGCTGTTCTTGAACAGGTCGAAGGTTCGCAGGCCTCCTTCACCGCCATAGCCCCAGACATGGCCGCCACCGAGAGTCAGCAGGCCAACGAGATCGAGCTCTTCCGAAAGCGTGCGATAGTATCGTGCGCGCGCGGTGAACTTCAGGAACTGCGCGTCACCGCCCAGGCCGGCTGCCTCCAGTCCGCTCGAGGCGTAGATTCCCGAATGCGGATTGTTGAGATCGTCGATCGTGTTGTAGGTCAGCGTGCCGGACACCGACGACTTGATCCAGGGGCTGTTCGCCACCCCGTCCTGGATCGCCGTCGAGACATCGCAGAGCGAAGGATCGAGCTCGCCCGCATCGTTCAGGCAGTCGTCGTCGTAGTCGTACTCCTCTTGCGAGATGTTGTAGGCAAGCTGCGTCGACAAGGTCTGGGTGATAGGCAAGCCGAAGCGCACTGTGGCCCCGGTGACATTGCTCTCATAATCATCGTAGTTGCGGGTCGACCGGTAGATGTCGAAGCCCGCCGCGATCCGGCGCCCGAGGAAATAGGGCTCGGTGAACGACAACTGGAAATCGCGCGTGTTCTCGCCGCCGCCGGCGGAGAACTTGATGAACTGGCCGCGGCCGAGAAAGTTTCGCTCCGAGATGCCGCCGTCGACCGACGGGCCGGGCGTTTCGCCGCCGGTCGTGTAGCCGGCGCCGATATTGAACTCGCCGGTCGACTTCTCGACGACGTCGACGACGAGAACGACCTGATCCGGCTCGGAGCCCGGCGCGGTCGAGATTTCGACGGACTGGAAGTAGTCGAGCGCCTCGAGGCGGCGCTTGGCGCGCTGAACGAGCACCTGGTTGAAGGCATCGCCCTCGCTGACGTCGAATTCGCGACGAATCACATAGTCGCGCGTGCGTTCGTTGCCGCGGATCTCGATGCGCTCGACATAGGTGCGCGGTCCCTGATCGATTGCATAGACGACGGAGATCGTGTGATTCTCGAAATTGCGGTCGCCACGCGGCGTAACCTGCACGAAGGCATAGCCCATGCCGGCGACCCTCTCGGTCAGCGCGATGATCGTATCCTCGACCTCCTTCGCGCTGTAGGTGTCGCCGGCACGGGTCTGGAGCAAGCCGCCGAGGTTCTCCGCGTTGACGCCCTCGATGGTGCTTTCAACCGACACATCGCCGAACGTGTAGCGCTCGCCTTCCTCGATAGTGAAGTCGACCGTGTACTCGTTGGTCGCAGGATCGAGATTGGCCGTGGCCGAGATCACCCGGAAATCGGCGTAGCCGTGGTTGAAGTAGAAGCGGCGCAGCGCTTCCTCGTCGGCGCGTAGCTTGTCTTCGGCGTAGATGTCGTCGCGCAGCACGTAGGACAGGATCGTCGACCGCTTGGTCGAGATCACGTCGGCGAGCCGGCGGCGGCCGTAAGCATTGTTGCCGTGGAAATTGATCGCGGCGATTCTGGTGCGGCCGCCCTCGTTGATCTGGAAGACGACGTTAACGCGGCCCTCGCCCACATCGATAATCTGCGTCGTCACCTCGGCATCGTCGCGGCCGACCTGGCTGTAGGCCTGCTTGACGGCCTCGACGTCGGAGTTGAGCACCTCCTGGGAGAACGGCCCGCGCGGCTTCAGTTGCACGGCCTGGGCGAGCTGCGCGTCCTTGACCTTCTTGTTGCCCTGGAACAGGACTTGGTTGACGATCGAATATTCGGAGACCTGAACGACCAGCGTCGAGCCGACCTGATTGATGCGCACGTCCGAGAACAGGCCGGTCGCGAAGAGTCGCTTGACGGCTTCGTCTATGTCGGCGTTGGAGAAGGATTTCCCGGGCGTGATGTCGATATAGCCGCGGATGGTCTCGTCGTCGACGCGCTGATTGCCCTGAACGTCGATGCTGCTGATGACAGCGGCCTCGGCCGCTGAGACATATGCGAACTGCACTGCAACCACGGCCGGCGTCATCAGCCCGGCAGACAGAGCAGCCGCCGACACGGCGCCCAGAAACTTACCACTTGCCTTCATAGGGCTGTCTGACCTTTTTTTCTCGTTGTCCCCACGGCGAGAAATCCGGACGGCGCGGAAGAACCCATTACCGTAATAGCCGTATTTTCCCTACACGCAAGGCTCGCGGTTAATTTGCGTTTACTTCAATGGAAGGCGTGGCTTTCGCGTCACGCCAATTCCCCCGCATGGTAAACGCATCTTCAACCTCGGCCGCACTCAAACCAAATTCCTTCATAATTTCAACAGCCAAACAAGTCGTTCCAGAACACAAATCCCATGAAGAGGAGAACTACCGTGAAGCCGGCGCGGTACACCATTTCCATGACCCGTTCCGAAACGGGACGGCGGATCACCGCCTCTATGCCGTAAAAGAGGAGGTGCCCGCCATCGAGCGGCGGAATCGGTAGCAAATTTAAAATGCCGATGCCGACGGAGAGCAATGCGACAAGCTGGACCAGCCACACGAAACCGAGCGCGGCCGCCCTGCCCGCCATGTCGGCGATCTTGACCGGGCCGCCGAGCTGGCACTTGTCCTCGCGGCCGACAGCGAAACGCTTCATGAACTGGCCGGTTCGCTCGATGATATGTGAGGTCTCGCGCACGGCTTCGACAAAGGCGCCGGCGGGCGTGTAGGTGATGAAGCGCGGCTGGCCGATTTGCTCATTGGTGGTGACGCCGATGATGCCGATCTTGACGGTATTGCCGAGCGCATCCTTCTGCTCGGAGATTCGCGGCGTCGCGGTGAGCGTCACTTCCTTGCCGTCGCGCAGCATGACGAAAACAATCGCATCGCCGGCACGGCCGGAGACGAGGCGCTGTACGTCGGCGAAAGTCTCGACCTGCTGGCCGTCGACGCTGACGAATCGGTCGCCCGGCAGGAAGCCGGCCTCGGCCGCGGGACTGTCCGGCATGACTGCGGCGACGGCCGGCTCGAGAACCGTCTTGCCATAGATCGAAAACAGCACCGCCAGCACTGCTATGGTGAGCAGAAAGTTGAACAGCGGTCCTGCCAACACCGTCGCGGCGCGCTTCCAGACCGGCTGGGTATGGAAGGCGACCTTGCGTTCGTCATCCGAGAGCGAGGCGATTTCCTCGTCGTCGGGCTGACTCACGGCGTTCATGTCTCCGACGAATTTGACGTAGCCGCCAAGCGGGATGGCACAGAGTTTCCAGCGGGTGCCCCGCCTGTCGTTGAAGCCGACGAGTTCGGGGCCGAAACCGATCGAGAAGGCGGTTACACCGATGCCGCACCAGCGGCCGATGAGATAATGACCCATCTCGTGGACGAAGACCACGACGGTAAGCACGAACAGGAACGGCACGATCGTTCCGATCAGCAGCCCATTCGTACTGAAAATCGAGGTGATCGTGTCGATCAAGAAAGGTCCTCTTCAAGAACGCGGAACCGTCGGGCCGAGCGCAGTTTCGCCCCAATACCGGCAAATCCGTGGCTGCGTCGAGCCCAGAATCAGCCGCTACGAGCCAATCTCAGCCGCCAACCAATCCCGAAGCTGGATTGTCGGCGCTGCCGAACAGCGCGCCGATCACGTATAGGGCCCAGGCGGCCGCGACAAGCCCGTCAACGCGATCCATCAGTCCGCCATGGCCGGGAATCATGCGGCTGGAGTCCTTCACGCCTTGACGGCGCTTGAGCAGCGATTCGAGGAGGTCGCCGAACTGCGCGACGATGGCGAGCACAAGTGCTGTGGCCGCCGCCCAAAGGCCTCCCCAGCCCGTCAGCGCAGCGAGCAGGACGCCGGCGATGATGCCGCCTGCCGCCCCGCCGATCGCGCCGCTCCAGGTTTTGCCTGGCGAAATGGACGGCGCCAGGCGCGGACCGCCCAGGGAGCGGCCGACGAAATAAGCGAACACGTCGGTTGCCCAGACGATCGCAAACAGGAAGAGAATCGCGACAAGGCCGGCCCGGTCGTCGTCGCGGATCAGCGCCAGCGTCACCCCGGACACTGCCGCGTAGGCGACGCCTCCCGCGTCCCAGAACCCGTCGCCGCTCCACCAGCCATGGGCGGCCGAGACCAGGACCGCCAGCGCCGTGACGCCGAACAGTACCTTGGCATCGAAATCGAGGATGAGGCACAGAAGGACCACGCCGAGCGATGCTGCGGCGAGCACTTGGTGCCGGGCGTCGGTCGGGGTGCGTCGCATCGTCGCCCATTCATAGTAGATGGCGGCCGCGACCAGTGCAGCCAGAACGCGGCAGACGAGACCGCCGAGCCAGACCAAGCCCAGCACGGCGACCGCGAGAATCACCGCCGAAAGAATACGAATCTGCAGATTTGTCAGATGTTTGCGGCCGGAAGTTCCAGTGCCGTTCTGAGTCGGCTCAGGCGGCGCGCTCACGATGCTACATCGCGCGCCGGCACGCCGCCGTACCGTCTTTCGCGCGCGGCGTAGACTTGGATCGCCTCGGCGAGGTCGGCACGGCCGAAGTCGGGCCAGTAGCACGGCAGGAAGACGAACTCGCTGTAGGCTGCCTGCCAGGGAAGGAAATTGGACAGCCTCATTTCACCGCTGGTGCGAATGATAAGGTCCGGGTCCGGCATGCCGGCGGTGTCCAGATATCCCGCAAAGAAATCCTGCGTCACCTCGTCGGGCGAGGCCAGCCCTGCTTCCACTGCCCGCGCGATCTTCTTCGCCGCCCGTGCGATCTCGTCGCGGCCGCCATAGTTGAAGGCGATTACCAGGTTGAGGCTCCGGTTGTGGCGGGTGAGCGTCTCGGCCTCGTCGAGCAGCGACTTTATATCGGCCGAGAGCCCTTCGCGGTCGCCGATCACGCGCACTCTCACCCCGTTCTGATGCAGTTCTGCCAGGTCGCGACGAATGAAGATCTTCAGGAGGCCCATCAGATCGCTCACCTCGGATTTCGGGCGCGACCAGTTTTCCGAGGAAAAGGCGTAGACGGTGAGCCATTCGACGCCGAGATCGGGCGCAGCACGAACGCAGTTGCGCAGCGCCTCGACGCCGGCGCGATGACCGGCAAGCCGCGGCAGGCCGCGGGCTTTTGCCCAGCGGCCGTTGCCGTCCATGATGATCGCTATATGCGCTGGATCAGCCATCCGTTCACTTCCAAGCCAATGCCGATACGCCGGCGAACCCGTCAGACATGCATGATTTCGGCTTCCTTTTCCGCCAGTGCGACGTCGATGGCGGAGATGGTCTCGTCGGTCATCTTCTGTACCTGGTCGGACTGGCTGCGAAGCTCGTCCTCGTTGATGGTCTTGTCCTTCTCCGCCTTCTTCAGGTGGTCCATGCCGTCGCGACGCACGTGGCGCGCCGCGACTCGTGCGTTCTCGGCATATTGATGGGCGATCTTGACCAATTCCTTGCGCCGCTGCTCGTTGAGCTCCGGCAGCGGAATGCGCAGCGTCGTTCCGTCGAGGATCGGGTTGAAACCGAGATTGGATTCGCGAATCGCCCGGTCGACGGCTCCGACCACGGACTTGTCCCACACCGAGACCGCGATCATGCGCGGCTCGGGAACGGTAACGGTGGCCACCTGGTTGATTGGCATCGTCGTGCCATAGGCATTGACCTGGACCGGATCGAGCAGATTGCTGGAGGCGCGCCCCGTGCGCAGGGACGCGATATCGTGCTTGAAGGCTGCGATCGCTCCATCCATGCGCCGCTGCAGGTCCTTGAAGTCCACACCGCTGGTCATAGAAATCTCCTTCCCGCTTGGCTGGCCGGGGCAGCGGGTGTTCTTTTATCGGTCCGCCACCACCGTGCAGCGGCCGCCGCCTTTCAGAATGGCGCCGAAGCCGCCTTTTTCATGAATCGAATAAACGATTATCGGAATGTTGTTTTCGCGCGCAAGGGCAATCGCAGTTGCGTCCATGATCGCCAGCCCCTGAGCCAGCACTTCGTCATGGGTGATGCGGTCGTAGCGGACTGCACTCGCGTCCTTCTTGGGGTCGGCCGAATAGACGCCGTCGACCTGCGTGCCCTTGAAGAGCGCGTCGGCGCCGATCTCGGCGGCCCTCAATGCTGCGGCCGAATCCGTGGTGAAGAAGGGATTGCCCGTTCCGCCGGCGAAGATGACCACCTTGCCCGTGTCCATATAGGCGGTGGCCTGGCGCTGCGAGAAGCTTTCGCAGATCTCCGGCATGGCGATTGCCGACAGCACGACCGCCTCGACGCCGATCTTGACCAGCGAGGTGCGCAGCGCCAGCGAATTGATGACGGTGCCCAGCATGCCCATGTGGTCGCCGGTGACCCGGTCGCCGCCCTTGGAGGCCACGGCCACGCCGCGAAAGATGTTGCCGCCGCCGATGACGACGCCGACTTCCACCCCCATCTCCCTGGCCTCGGCGATGTCCGCGGCGATCTGGTCCGCCACCGAGACGTCGATGCCGAACCCCTGGACGCCCATCAGCGCTTCGCCGGAGGCCTTGAGGAGGACGCGGTTATAGAGTGGCTTGACCGTCATTCGATCCCCTCGACGTCTCTGAACGGTTGGAAAGGGACCTCTCACCCGCCGCTTTGCAGGGGGTCCCGGTTCCCGGGCTCGATACACGAAGGGCGCCGCGATGTCACGCGGCGCCCTTTCGGCAAACGTCGAACGGATTTAGCGATCGTTACTTTTTCGCCGCTGCTGCGACTTCAGCCGCAAAGTCCGTCGTCTCCTTTTCGATGCCCTCACCGAGCGCGAAGCGCACGAAGCCGGTGATCTTGGCCGGAGCGCCGATCTCCTTCTCTGCATCCTTCAGCGCTTTCTCGACGGTGATGTCGGGGTTGAGCACGAAAGACTGCTTGAGAAGCACGACCTCCTCGTAGAACTTGCGCAGCCGGCCCTCGATCATCTTCTCGACGACGTTGTCCGGCTTGCCGGAGGCCCGCGCCTGTTCGGCGAAGATCGAGCGCTCGCGCTCCACCACGGCGGGATCCAGTTCCTCGGGCGTCAGCGCCAGCGGGCTGGTCGCGGCGACATGCATGGCGACCTGGCGTGCTATCGCGTGCGCGGCCTCTTTGTTACCGGCGGTCTCGACCGCGACCAGCACGCCGAGCTTGCCGAGGTTTTCGGCAACGGTGTTGTGGATATAGGTCGCGACCGCGCCATGGCCGACCGAGAGCTTCGCCGAGCGGCGGAAGTTGAGGTTCTCGCCGATCGTGCCGATGGCATCCTTGATCGTGTCGGCCACCGACTTGTCCGAATGCGGATATTTCGCCGCCTGGGTCTTGGCGTGGTCGCCGTCATGAGCAAGAGCCACCTTGGCGACATTGCGCACGATCTCCTGGAAGGCCTCGTTGCGGGCCACGAAGTCGGTCTCGGAATTGACCTCGACCACCACCGCCTCGCGCAAGCCGGAATCGGCGCCGATCAGGCCCTCGGCCGCCGTACGGCCCGCCTTCTTGTCGGCCTTGGAGATGCCTTTCTTGCGCAGCCAGTCGACCGCAGCCTCCATGTCGCCGTTGGTCTCGGCAAGCGCTGCCTTGCAATCCATCATGCCCGCGCCGGTCAGTTCGCGGAGCTCTTTTACCTGTGCTGCCGAAATCGCCATCTCAATCCTCTTGGTCGAAACAGGCAGGCGCACCATCGAATCCCGATGATGCGCCGGCCAAACTTTAATGCGCCTTATTTGTTGCGGAAATTCGAAAGCCCTTGCCGGCCTGTCGCGTCAAGCCTCTGGCGCAGTCTCTTCCGGAGCCGCACCGCCGGGAACCGCATCGAGCGCCGGCTCGACCGGAGCCTCTGCCGAAGCGCCGACATCGATGCCGAGCGCGCCCTGCTGGCGGGCGATACCGTCGATCGCGGCCTTGGCGACGAGATCGCAATAGAGCGCGATCGCGCGCTGCGCGTCGTCATTGCCCGGGATCGGGTAATCGATCTTGTCCGGGTCGCAGTTGGAATCGATGATCGCCACGACCGGGATGCCGAGGCGCTTCGCCTCCTGAATCGCGATCGCCTCCTTGTTGGTGTCGATCACGAACATCAGGTCGGGCGGCGAGCCCATGTCCTTGATGCCGCCCAGCGCCTTGTCGAGCTTGTCGCGCTCGCGGTCGAGGTTGAGGCGCTCCTTCTTGGTGAGGCCCTGGGCATCGCCGGCCAGCATCTCGTCGAGCTTGCGCAGGCGCTGGATCGAATTGGAGATCGTCTTCCAGTTGGTGAGCATGCCGCCCAGCCAGCGCGCGTTCACGTAATATTGCGCCGAGCGCTGCGCGGCATCGGCGACGATGTCGGAGGCCTGGCGCTTGGTGCCGACGAACAGCACGCGGCCGCCGCGCGCGACCGTATCGGAAATCGTGACGAGCGCCTGGTGCAGCAGCGGAACCGACTGCGACAGGTCGATGATGTGGACGTTGTTGCGGGCGCCGTAGATATAAGGCGCCATCTTCGGGTTCCAGCGATGCGTCTGGTGGCCGAAGTGAACGCCAGCTTCCAATAGCTGGCGCATGCTGAAATCAGGCAGAGCCATTCTCGTTTCCTTTCCGGTTGGCCTCCACGGACAACGACGCTTCGGAGAACTTCTCCTCGCGCCACCGGCGGTCGCCGTCGGATTTCTCCCGAGCGGAAACCAAGTCCGTGTGTGGAATGGGCGGCCATATAGTTGGTCGGCGCGGGAAACGCAAGCCACGGTCGAAATGACTGTCGATAGCACATGAGTTGTCCGGGTTAGGTAGCACACGAGTTGTCCGGTTCACTGTCTCGGCGAGGAGACGGATCGATGAACCGGACAGCATGGCTACAGGACCGTAGAATGCAGAAATTTCGAGATGTTTTGAGCCGGTGGGAAGGCGGGGATCTGTCGATGGAGGAGGCTGGCGAGTTGCTGGGGATGTCGGAGCGGCAGTTCCGCCGCTACCGTGATCGCTACGAAGAGGCTGGGGAGGAGGGCTTGCGCGACCGTCGTCTTGGCAAGCTATCGACGCGGCGGGTTCCAGCGGAAGCGATCGAGGAGATGCTGGAGCTTTACCGTCACCGCTATCTTGGCTGGAACGTGAAGCACTTTCACGAGCACCTGGTGCGCGACCACCATTTCAGCTGGGGCTACACCTTCATCAAGACGCAACTGCACGCGGCGGGCCTGGTCGATCGAGCCAAGCGGCGCGGGGCGCACCGGCGCAAGCGAGAGAGAAAGCCGTGCGAGGGCATGATGTTGCATCAGGACGGCAGCCGGCATGAATGGCTGGCGGATGAGCCGCCGCTCGACCTGATCGTGACGATGGACGATGCGACGAGCACGATCTACTCGGCCTTCCTGGTCGAAGAGGAAGGTACGGCCTCGAGCTTTCAGGGGCTGATGGAGACCTTCCGCGCCAAGGGTTTGCCATCAAGCCTCTACACCGACCGCGGCAGCCACTATTTCGTGACGCTGAAGGCCGGCGAGGCGGTCGACAAGACGCGGCTGACCCAGGTCGGCCGGGCGCTTCAGCGGCTGGGGATCGAGCACATCCCGGCCTATTCACCCGAGGCGCGCGGGCGCTCGGAACGGATGTTCGGCACCTTGCAGGAGCGGCTGCCGAAGGAACTGAAGCTGGCCGCAATCACTGACATCGAGACGGCTAATCGCTTCATTGCCGAGGTCTATCTGCCCGCCCACAATGCTCGCTTCGCCAAGCCGCCTCAGGTCGCCGACAGCGCCTTCGTTGCTGTGGATGCCCATCAACTGGCCGAGACCCTATGCGTCGAGGAGGAGCGTGTCGTCGGCCGCGACAACACCGTGATCTTCGGTCGGCTGCGTCTGCAATTGCCGGCGAGCCCTCACCGCCACCACTTCGTCAAGCTAACCGTCAAAGTCCGCCAGTATCCAGACGGAGGTCTCGCGCTCTTCCACGGACCGCGCTGCATTGGCCGTTATGATGCAAGGGGCAGCGAGATCGGCTCGCCGATCTCATCCATGCTGCACCCGTGTTCGACGCCGTCAAGGCGTGGCCTGGAAGCGCCGCGCACGGCGCCGCCGGCAGTGCGGCGGCCAGCCTTGACCGCGTCTCGACACGGGCTTGGCCCTCCATGATCCGCAAATCGGCTCGGCTGTCGTTCCGCTTTCATCCGATCTCGCCGTCAACCCAAAGCGGACAACTGATGTGCTACAAAAACCGGACAACTCCAAAAGCTACCGACAGATCGGTCAACTCGACCCTTGCGGCTGCCGAGAGGCGGGCCCGCGGCGGTCCGGCTGCACGCTTCAGGTCTTCTGCATGCGCATTGTCTTCATGTTCGGCAGGAACACGGTGAGCAGGCCGAGTAGCGGCAGGAACGAACAGATCCAGAAGACGTAGTGGATACCCGCGTGATCGGCCAGGATGCCGAGCGCGGCCGCGCCGATGCCGCCCGCGCCGAAGGCCAGCCCGAAGAAGATGCCGGCGATCATGCCGACCCGGCCCGGCACCAGCTCCTGCGCGAATACCACGAT
>Ga0081539_10002374_pt1 | contig 26942 bp, 26 predicted proteins | sample TabmetS4T2R2_FD_71023 | JGI IMG/M metagenome (GOLD analysis project Ga0081539, IMG submission 71023) | Tabebuia heterophylla rhizosphere microbial communities from the University of Puerto Rico - S4T2R2 | ecosystem: Host-associated > Plants > Roots > Rhizosphere ...
CGCGCTCTTGCCCCTCGCGGTTCGGCTGGCGTATTGCGGTGCACCCTTTCTCTCCCCCGTAATCTCTCACGCCGGTTTCGTGCTCCACTGCTCCCCAATACCGCACTTTGGCCCGCTCATTCACGTGTTGATTGAGTTCGTGTGCCATAGCCGCCGGATTCGCTGAGTCTGGTCTGGATCAATCGCTGAATTACGGCATACAGTAGAGCGGTTGACACGCCAAACATCAGCATGCCGTTCGCCGCTTCCAGAGGCGCCAATAATCGCCACGAGAGCGACATGACCATATCGGAATCACCCAGCGTCGTGTAGTTCATTGCAGAATGATACACAGCTCCTGCGAGCTGGGGAAATTCGCCGCAGAAGCGGAACACCAGAGCCCAGGTGGCTATCGCGACCACATGGGCAGCAAGTGCGACCAACGTGGCTCCAGCTATGATCCCCACGTCCTTCCAGAATCGGACGCCGGCACGACCACGCCTCAACTCATAGCGGACGAAGTAGATGATGGGCATCAGGGCTAGGGCCTGGATGATGACCGTGGAGAAGGTCATGGTCACGGCCACACCTAGAGGCAACACAATAGCTATGGAGTCAAGAGAAGGAGCCATATCGTCCTGATTCGTCCACCATCGCTTCGCCTTCTCATAAGCATACTCCTGCTCATGTCATGGGTGACGAAGTCTTTCGAGAGGTTTCGACTGGTTTTCTGCGTACGTCCAAGAGCGCGATGGGAATCCGCGGCCTCCTACTTGTCGTCCAGTTTGCTCGTGTCAGCTGAAGTAGCAGACAGAGTCGACTGAATCAGCTTTGCTCGTTCTACGTCCACGTTTGTCTGTAACACCGTTCCGCCCAAGCCGCGTATCGCGTGCAATATCACATCCATATCCCCCTCGCCGTCCAGCACGAAAAGGGCGGACGTCCCTGGCCTCATGAGGCCTTCCACTTGCCGGACAAAATCGTCCCCGATCCCGACTGCGGTGACCGATGCAGCGGTACCAGCGCTGCCTAGCAAAGCGCCGACGGTCGCGCCGGTCAGCGGTGCGAGCAGCACGAGGCCGGCGAGGAAGCCAACCGCGGTGCAGCCGAGGATGTTGGCGACCGCCGGAAACGCCTCTCGATTGAGCGTGAACGATCCATCGGGGTGGCGTACGACCACCGCCACATCTATGAGATTGAGGTAGTGGGTATCCCACCCCAGCCTGATGATCTCGTCGCGGACCTGCTCGGCTCGCTCCATATTATCGTACCCGATCGCCCACAAATGTTCTGACTTCGTCATTGTCGATTCTCCTCTCCACTATTATGAATCCCTAATGGGTTCGAATTTCTCGACTCTCAAAGAACGTCTCCCTGTTCGAGAAGAGACTGCGGTGTCCATCTAGCCTTGTATTGAGGAATTCCGAAGAAAGCCGCTTGATAGAGACGACGAGTGCGCGGTAGAGAGCTAGTCGTCCGACGAAGTGAGTAGCCCCTTCACTGAGCACATCCATACTGGCCAGGGAACGTGCACAGGCATTCAGCGTGTCTTCCAGCACTGTCACTGCCGGTTCGGAGCCAACCGCTACGTGTGTCGCCAGAGTTTCCAGGGCTGCCGCCACGGCATTATCGAGATCGACCATTGCCGCCTGAGCCGCCTCTGGAAGGCGGCTCGGATCAGGTCTCTGGCGAGCGAGCGAGAGCAGCAGGATGAAGACGACCTGGACGTCACCGATAAGCTTCTGGATCGCACGTGGGTTAAAATCACCTACCTCAAACTTAGACGACTCGATCAGTCCCTGAACGTCCTCCACTTTTTGTGAGATCCGTCGCCGCCACGTATCCACAGTGGCATGAGTCACAGACAGTGCTACACTGCTCGTTCTCGTGCGGGCCAGCTCCGCCAGTAGACGCAGGATCTCTGCGAGACGCGCGCGTAGTGCATCTCGCGCTCGTACGGGCCACAACCCGTGCTCGACGAGGCCGAACACGAGGAGCCCAAAGAATACGCCGATCAAACGATCGCGGAGGACCGTGGCGCTTAGCGCCGGGCCGAAGCCCTGGAGGACGGCTTTGTAAAAGGCGAGGCCGACTTGGTAGCCGCCGTAAGAGATTCGTGGAGTACCGAAGTTCACCCAGGCAGCGACCGCCGTACCCGCACCGAATACCAACCAGAAGCCGCCGATCGTCTCCACATTGGGCAACAGGTAAACGAGAGCGATGAGACCCATCAGACCGCCGACGGCAGCACCGCCAAAACGCAGGATCGCTTTCTGATTGCTAGCGCCGATCGTCGACAGCGACACCACGAAGCACGTGATGAGTGACGTGTAGATACCCGGATAATCGAACCCGATGAAGGCCAGGTAGCAAATGAAGGCGGCCAGCGTGCCCTTGATGGCAAAGCGGACATACTCAGGATTCTCGAAGGCATCCGGGAGCAACAGAGTTCGTTTTTCAGCGGGAGCGGCGGCTGCGTGACTGAGTTCCTCAGAGTATCGAGGCACCGCCAGAGCGATCTGGTCCAGTGTCCGCTCGATGTCCAGCAGTGGAAAGGGCGGTGGGGTGTTCTTTTCATCGGCGAGCGCTGCCCAGTCGCTTGGTAAGCGACGCTCGCTGAAGGCGCACCGCATCCGGTCGCAGCCCTCCGCCACATTCAGGAGTCGCTCCTGAAGACGTGGTTCCTGCGGGAGATCTGGAAGAGTTTCCAGCGCTACGGCGGCGGTGACTAGACGGTCTGTGAGCGTAATCACGGCGGAGAGTGCCTCATGCCGCTCGTGTGCCCATGCGTGAATGACCGCTGCGGTCTTCAGCAGCGCGAGCGGCCGCGACATACCCGCGGTCACAAGAGATCGCAGCGTATCGCGCTCGGGCACTGCGACACTTTGCCCAGCGAGTCGACGCAGCGCCTGCGCAACCGTTTCAAGTCGCGTGACTAGCTCCCGCTGAAGTAGCGTGAGGGGATCTCCCCGCGCGAATAACAGTTGCACGCCGACATTAACCGCGAGTCCGAGCGTGATGCACCACCAGAGCCATAGTATAAATTCGGTCAGTACCTCTGGACTCGGTGGGAGAATATCGGGAAAGAGCATCACGAGCGCTGCCGGGAGACCGATGGCGGAGCCGAGCGCACCGATCGTCAGCACGCGCTTGAGAAATAATCCGCCGAAGAGAAATACGAGCAAGAAGCAGAGACGTAGCCAGGCAATGTCCAGGGAAATTTCACACGCGAGCAGGGCAAGCCCCAGACCGACGGTGACGCCAATCATGCCCAGGATCGATCCGAGGAGCGTGGCGGCCGTGTCCTCCTGCGTGATCAGGTACATGATGATCATGACCAGCAGGGCGAACGGAATCCGGTGCGTAAAAATCGGAACAGTTGCGGCGACACAAGCCAACGTGAGCCGGAACGTCGCGCTACCGCGACCGGGGGTCGGCGCCAGCTCGCGGCGGAGAAACTCGAGGAGGCCTGAAGCGTTCATCGATCACCCGAGCGCCAGGTGCCGCTCACGGTTGCTACCGCGGACGCACCAATGCGAAAGGAGTCGTCGGGATCCTCCACCTGTATGCGCACGGGAAAGCGCGCCGCGAGGCGGATCCAGTCAAGCGAGCGCTCGACGCGCGGGAGTCCGTTGACGCTGGTGCCGTTCTCCGGCAGCACGGCCCACCCGAGCCCAACGACCGTGCCGCGGAAATGCCTGCGGGGTTGCGATTGCAGATACACATCCACCGGTGCGCCGGCCGGAATGTGCCGTAGCTGCGTCTCACGGAAGTTGGCCACGACGTACCAGGTGCGCGTATCCACCAAGGTGAACACTTCCACCCCGGTGCGAGCGAAGGCGCCAGTGGATATGTTCATGTTGACCACCAGCCCCGTAAACGGTGCACGGACTTGGCAGTAGCTGAGATCTAACTCCGCCGCCCGCACGGCTGCTTCAGCTGCGGCGATCCTGGCATTGCCACTCTCAATCTGGCCGACGGCGTCCTCTGCGCGAGACCGCTCACTTCGGGCCTGTTGCAGTGCCGCCTCGGTGGCAACGTGTTGGGCGCGCGTGGACACCAACGTCGCTACAGCCGCGCGTTTGCGCGCCTGCGCCTCATTGAGCGCGGCGAGGGCCGCATCCCGCTGGGTGCGCGCTTCCTCCACGCGGTCTGCGGTGACGAACTGCTGTGGCAGCAGTGGCTCCAGACGCTTCACATGCTCCTCGGCATGCTGGAACTGCACGTGCAGCCGGGCGATCTCGGCGTCGGCCTCCACCGGATCCATTTCCCGGCGGGTGATCTCCGCCGCGGAGGCGTTGAGCTGGGCCTCGGCCTTGGAAACGCCGGCGACCGCACTGGCAGCGCCGTTTTTCAAGCCATCGACTTCTTTCCGAGTGAGGGCCAGTGTTGCCTGTGCCCGCTCCAAGGCAATCTTGTACGGTCGCGGATCGATCAGAAAAAGAAGATCGCCCTCTTTCACCGGTTGGTTGTCGCGCACGTACAGCTCGACGATATGCCCGTTGACCTGCGGTGCAATGCCCACGAAATTAGCGCGCACCGTGGCATCATCTGTCTGCGGCCTAATCTCCCACTGGAGGAGCGCCACAACCACAGCGACCGCCGCTGCGACGACAATCCCTACGCCAAGCAATCGACCAATAACGCGGCGGGTGTTCGGGTTTGAGAGAACGTGTTCTTCAGCCATAAAATTAACCCCTGAAGAAAGCCACCCACAGCACGAGGGTGACGAGAATGCCAAGACTGGAATAGACTAGCGCTGGCGGTCCTACATAGGGATCGAGCCCTGTGCGGATAAAAAGCCAACGTCCGAGCAAAGCCGCTATAATCCCGATCAGCGCGCACAGCATCCAAGACGGAAAGAATGAACCAATAATATTGATCTGCGGTCCCATTGCGCTTCCCTCGTGTTGAGTTTTCGGACTTCCTCACAGCAATCCTGTACCATGCCGCGCAACCATCTTCCCTTCGTGCGCAAGTGCGTGCAAGCGGTGAAACTCCCCAATAGCCCGTGGCTAGGGTCCCTGCGGAGGCTCGCCCGTGGTAAACGCGAGCACCGCCGAAGCCGTGAGTAATTGAAGCTTGGTGTCGAGTTCGACGAAGCGGGCGCGGCTCAACTCACGGCGAGCGGCTAATAAATTCGTCAGTGTCTCAAGGCCATGACGGTACGATTCGAGAATGGCCTCGTAGGACTTCTGAGAAGCGTCCACCAGCGCCGCGGCAACGTCGAGCCTGCGGGCGGCGAGCCGGACATCCGTGTAGGCCTTCCACACCTCTCGAATGGCCCGGTCGCGGGTGGCTATGACCTCTGCTTCAGCGGCCCGGCGCTCAGCCTCGGCCAATTCCACGCGTCGGTCGATCGCGCCGCCCTCGAAGAGGTTCCACTCCAGCGCAAGCCCGGCGCCGTAGCTCGGTTCGGCGGCACTGAACCACCCCGTCGAGTGCTGTCCGCCGGTGATGCGCACGCGCCCGGCGAGCGTGTCGATATTGGACACGAGGGAGAGCGTTGGGAAATGGGCGGCGCGAGCATGGCGCACCTCAGCCTCCTTTCCACGGAGCACCGCAACCTTCGCGATCAGGTCCGGCCGTCGGTCGAGCGTTTGGTCAATAACCTTGTCCACCGAGTCCTCTAGCGTTGCCGGCGGTGGCAGTGCCGAGAAATCCGTGACCTGGACCTGCATGGTCGGCGGAATGCCGATGCTTTCCGCGAGCGCCACTTGGGCATCACGTTCAGAGACGAGCACGTCCTCCAAATCGAAGGCGGCCTGTGCTTCCTGCTGGCGCGCAAGCGAGACCTCGGGGAGGGTTGCGAGGCCGTTCCGCGCTTGCGCTTCCGCCGCCTCGCGGACGGCGCGGGCCGCATCGACGGCGCTTTGGGCGACGGCGATTTTGGCGCGGAGGCTCGTCAGCCCAAAAAATGCCCGTTGGACGCGTAAAATAATCTCCTGGTGCGTACGGTTGAAACCAAGGTTGGCGGTGAGTAGACGCTCTTTGGCGGAGTCCAAGGCGTTTCCCCGTCGCCCGAAATCGAGGAGCACCCAACGCAGATTCAAGGTGGGAGCAATTTGCTGCAAGTTTGCACGGAAGAAACCGCTGGGTGCGACCTCTCGGGGCGCAGGAAATGCTGTACTCCGATAGCCCCCAAGCGCTGCTAGTGTGAGTACCGGGAAATACTCGCTTTCAACCAATCCCACGCCAATCGCCGCTTGGCGTGCTGTCTCCCACGCTACACGGGTCTCGGGATTCAGTCGCTGCGCGAGGTCGATGAGATCGATGAGTGTGTAACGTTTCTGCGGCTCAATGGGGGACGGCTCGGCCGACTTGAGCGCACGCGCATATTCGTGAAGATCCGGGGAACGCCAGGGCGTGGTCGACGTCGGGGCAACCTGGTCCCCCAGCCGTTCGGGCCTCTCATAATCGATTCGCATGGGTCTCGGAAGCTCTGTCAGGGTCTTCGAGCAGCCAACGCTTGTCCCGATAAGCAAACAGGCAACCAGGATTGCCGCAGCCCTCAGCGATCGTGGCAAAATCGGCTCAACACTTTTCGCATCCACAGTCATCCTCTAGTACAAGTTCTTTGGAGTTCCCCACGCCGCCGGCGGCACCATTGATGCAGGGCGACGCCTCCAATCATAGCGGACGGCAAGACTACGTACAACCACCACGAGCGCGGCATGGGCCAGGGCGGCCCTGCCGTCACCATGCACATCACGTCCGCCGCTTGCGCCTGACGCCGGGTGCTCACCTGCAACTCCCAGAGGCCGGGGGCCGGCAGATTTACCAGCGCAGCATAGAACAATTTGTTCGTCGCGTTCTGCCGCGTCGCCTGGGTAATAATCGGTGGTCCGCCAGCGCCGTCCTGCTGGAGCTGCACGGTCACTTGGGCGTCAAGGATTGGCCGCCCGCTGTCCCCATCCTGGACCATCACGCTGATGTCGACCGGACCTACACGCAACGGCGTCGGATCACTGAACACCGTGATCAGAAACGGACCAGTTTTCTCCATCAGCCGTACTTCGCCGCCGTGGTGGCCCCAGGCAGGCCGGACTCCCATGAGAAGCAGCGCCGCACCGGTCAAGGCAGCACGGCGTATCTGTGGGGCGTCAAGGAAACGCAGGACCAGCACACCCAGCGGGACTAAAAAAATCACAGACCCGGGTACCCACATGAGTACCCCCGCGGCCGCCTGGTCATCGAGGACTGAGAGATTCCACAGGCGCGGAACTGTGGCGTACGTCGGATACAGGATGCGCTCGGAAAACATCAGCACCGCCGACAGGGCGGTGTTCTGCAGGTCAGCCAGTAAGAGATAGAAGATCATCGCCCACCGTGGCCAATGTGGCTGGCTCGGCCAGGGCTGGATGACCGGCCACCAGAACAGCAGCCCTGTGCCGAGAAAGCACATATGTTGGACCTCGTGCCATCCAGCCGAACGGAGCGCTAGCTCGTAGCAGTTCGGGAGGTGCCAGGCGATGGTGCTCACCGCGAAGACTACCCAGCACACCAGGGGACGGGTGAGCCAGTGGCCGAGCCGTTGGAGCGGCGGCGATGCCAGGACCGGTCCCACCGCACACTTCACCACCGGCCGTGGGAGTCCCTGTAAGAGCGGAAGCATCGGCGCGCTGAGCCAGAGCAGCGGCGGGACCACCATCATCAGCATCAGGTGCTGGATCATATGCACCTGCAGAAGCAGCTCGGCCAGAGCATCCAAGGGCGAGGCCAGGGCGAGAAAGAGCGCGAGTAGCCCAGCCTGAAAAGCGAGGAGCTCCCAGACGCTAAAGCGTTGGGGACGCCGGTGGTGCAACCACCACCAGCCTCGCCCATAGGTGGCGCTGGCAATCACCAGCACAGCGATGAGCCAGGGGTCAAGCGTCCATGATTGCAGGAGGGCAACAATGACTGGGTCCATATGTATTGCCTCGTTCGCGTTCAGCTCCAATGGCCGCGCTATCTCCCGCTGTTCCGCTCTCAACCGATCGGTGACCAGGCCTTATCCAGCACCATGACTGTGTAGAGCAATGGGAGATACAGCACCGTGGCGTGCAGTAGGCGCCGTGCGGCCTGCTTGCTCCGCTGTGACGACATCCGCGCTACAAACCATAACAGTCCCAGGTCAAGCACGATGGCGCCGTACAGAGACATTCGTCCTGTCATCCCGATCATACCGGGCAGGAGAGCCACGACACTTAACGCAAGAGAAGCAATCCACAACTGGCGAAAGATCATCCCGCCTTCAGCTCCTCTGGACAGCATCCGCATGCCTGCGTGGGCATAATCTTCTCGATAGAGCCAGGCAATGGCGAGCACATGCGGGAACTGCCAGAGGAAAAGAAGCGCAAACAGGAACCAAGCTTCCGGCGCCAGGCTATCGCGCACCGCCGACCAGCCCATCAGCACAGGTGCGGCTCCGGGCAAGGCGCCAATCAAGGTACACAGAGGCGTACGACGCTTGAGTGGGGTGTACAGCAACAGATAACTCAGCAGCGCCACAAGGCCGATGAGGCAGGTCAGAGCATTGAGAGTGAAGACTAGGTACAGCATGCCTGAGAGAGATAACCCAAGGCCGAAGTACAGTGCTTCTTGTGGTGTCACGCGTCCAGCAGGCAAAGGACGGCTGGCGGTGCGGCGCATCTTGGCGTCGTGCGTCCGCTCCAGATACTGATTCAGGGTAGCGGACCCACTCGCGAGGAGCGCGGTCCCACCCAGTACATGGAGGAAGAGCACCTGATCCAGCACGGTCGACGCCATCATAGTGCCGAGGCCGGTTGCCAACACCACCAGTAACGTGATTTCGGGCTTCGTCAACGTGACGAAATCCCTTGCCCGCGCGAGGGACACACGTGGGCTGGGTATCCTGACGGCGTCCATGGCGGTCGCTCCGTACCCGCTCGCTCTGGGTGGCTCGATCAGCACCAGCGCCTCACCGGTCATTACGGGCTTCGATGTAATCAGCCTACCGCTTCCTTTCATGGTGTTCCCTTCATTTGTCTTGCGGTCCTCGTCCTGCGGATCTCGCCGCGTTACGCGCCATGGGCTCGTTCGCCGGTCGCAGTGTCTGCATGAAGGCGACCAGAGCGGTCACCTCCGGCGGCGTCAGGTTCTTGCCGTAGGCCGGCATATTGCCCCCACCTTGGATCACTTGCCGAATCAGCTGATCATCGGTAAGGCGAGTGGCGACACCGTCGAGGGCCGGACCGCGCAGACCGCCGGTACCGCCCAAACTGTGACAGTTCCGACACTGCTTGTTCTGCAGCACCAGAGCTCCCTGTAACTCCAGCGGCGATCGCCCTTGCACATACTGCACCGGCGTGGGAGCACCACTCCACGCCTCCATGTGGGGCGACCACGGGGCATAGGTCCCCAAGGAGATCAACGTGCCGAGCGTCAGGAAGAGGAGCATCACGCTCAGCACGGCGACGGGTCGCTGCCGGGCACTCTTTTCGCCGGTATTGGATAGAAACGGGAGCGCAAACAGGAGGGCGATGCCAAGCACGGGTGCGATGAGCAGCAAAAACGTCTCCATATACCCTGGTAGTAATGCCAGCGCCGCATAGATCCAGAGGAAGAAGAAATCCGGGGCCGGCACAGTATCGATCTGGGTCGGGTCCGGTATCCCTTCCGGGCCCTTGGGGCCAAAATACGCCGCACAGGCAACGATACCCAGGAGCACTACTCCACTGAAGACAAGGTCTTTGCCGATGGCCGCAGGATAGAAAGGGACCCCTTCTTTTTTCAGCACCGCCTCGTACTCCTGCTCGTAGGTGTCCTTCCTCACCACGGTGCCGGGCTGTGGATATTCATTGATGCCCTTCGTCAGTACCAACCGCAGGTGCAAGCTAATAAGGGCGATGAGAAGTCCGGGGATGACGAAGACGTGCAACGTGAAGAATCGCGACAGCGTCTCGCCCGCGATAATCGGACCGGCGAGGAGCAAATGGACAAGGTTCGGCCCAATGAGCGGGGTGCGGCCGGTGATCGACGCCCCGATACCCAGGCCCCAGTAGGCGTCTTGGTCGAAGCGCATGATCTGGCCGGTGAATGCCATGCCTAGCGTGAGCAGCAGCAGAACGCAGCCGGAGATCCAGGTCAGCTCCCGCGGATACTTGTACGCGCCGAAGAGGAACACCTGCGTCATGTGTACGGCCATGATAGCCACCATGAAATTAGAGCCCCAATAATGCAGCGCACGCAGAAACCAGCCCAGGGGTTGCTGATAATTCAGATACTCCAGACTGGTATACGCCTCGTCGGCCGAGGGAACGTAGACAAAGGCTAGACAGATGCCAGTCACTATTTGAATAAGAAAACAGAGGAGTGTACCGCTGCCGAAGACATAGAACCAACTGCCGGCGCTGGCTGGTACCGTGTGGCCGGCGGTCGAGGCGAACAGCTTGCTGACGTGGAGTCGCTCATCGACCCACAAGGCGATGTTGCTGAGCATGCGCGTTTCCTTTTTCTGGCAGAGCCTCAGAGTGGCTCCGACAACGTAGGCAGTCGGCCGCCCTGTATCCACAGTTGCCCTTGCTCGATTTTGTATGCGTACTCGTACAACCCACGCGGTGGCGGTCCAGAGGCGTGCGAGCCGTCTTCGTAAAACACTCCACCGTGGCAGGGACACATGAAGAGGCGGGACTCCTGGAACCACCGCACTGGGCAGCCGAGATGCGTACAATTAATCGCGAACACCTGAAACTGCTCGCCCGCAATCCGCCGCACCCAGCATGGAATGTCTGCTGTCTTCCCGTCCCAAGGCCGGGTATAGGGGTTACGGTATGTGGCCAGCCGCGTCTGTTGCTCAGGGAAGTGCGCCACGGCGCCGAGCGCGATCCACGCTCCATACGGTTCGCGACGGCGGAAGCTGGAGAACACGTACCCGATCACCGGAATGGCCAACAGGGTCGCGGCAATCGCGTTGAGCGCCACACCCGCCGTGAACAGGAAGCCGCGACGGGAAACGCCTGCGGGTGAGACCTGCTGCGGGTTGAGTCCGACAAAGGGGGTGATATCTTTCATGTTTCTCTTCTCCTCATTCCCGTTGTGCTGTCCGTCTTGTCTCTCCTTGTCCTGTCGCTCGGTGAGAGACGAGCCACGCCACCACATCGGAGATGTCTTGGGGGCTCATCGGCCGGTCGGGAAGATTTGTGCGCCAATCCGGCTTCCCCAGGTCTGACCGTCCGGCGATGACCGCCGTGCGCAGCGCTTGATCACTGGCGAGGGCAAGGTAAGCCGGGTCAGTCACCGACCCGCCTTTGGCTCCGCTGCCGTCTGCACCGTGGCACTGCGCGCAGTAGGTTGCGTACGTCACCGCGCCGCGCTGGACATCACCAGGACCTGAGCCCATCGCGGTTGCCTCTTGGACGCTGTAGGGGGGGAAGACAACGTTCTTGAATTCTTCCGGACGCGCCCATCGTGCTCTCATCTCTTTCACCAGGAGGTCGATTTGCTGGTCGGTGAGGCTTCCCCCGGCCGCTTGCGCGAAAGCTGGCATGCCCGTCCCGGGCACCCCTCGGGCGACTACCCCGCGCAACGCGTCCTCACCAATTAGGGCCAGGTAGAGCGGGTCGTTGAGTGGATGTGCCGCACCCAGGCGTCCGTCGGCGCCGTGACAACCGGAGCAGTTCTGGGCGTAGAGTCGGGAAAAATCTGTAACTTCCGTCGTGGGCACCCAGCGCTCTGCCAGAGCCGGCTGGCCAGGCAATCGGTCACAGCTCGCTAGAGTGCCAAGCGCCACGAGGCTCGCAAAAGCCGCTACGAATACGGATTCTCTATGATGCTTATCCATTCCTGCATGCTTCGACTCCCCTGCTCTCGCAGCGACGCTCAGCATGAGCGGTGTGGTTTCGCTCGCCCTGAGCGTCGCGCAGCGAAGTCGAAGGGCCAGCCAATGGATAATACTCACCAAGAAACCATATAAATCTGACGCCGTCCGACTGCGATCCCTCACCGTCATACGTCATCCCTCCTTACGTGCAGCAGCCCGGGCGCCTCAATGCCCGCCCGCGCCACCAGGGGCCAGGTCTGCATCGTCTCGACGGTCTCCGTGTGGTGGATCACGTAACCGGCGGTCATGCCAAATGCGATTTGCGAGGCAATGAACCAGAGCCAATCAATCCGCGCGTCCAGCGCCGGATTAATCAGCCTCAAGGTGGCCCAGATGAGCGCCGACCACAGGAGCGGGGAGACCAGACTGCTCCAGAACGCGGTGCGACGCGACGGCAGCATCGGCAGAAGAATGGCAAAGAGGAGCCCAACCAGCAGCGACATGACTCCATGAACCATCACGGCCATGACGAACGCTGTGCTATTGAAGGTGGTCAACTGCGCCAGGTCTGCATGCGCCAAGGAAGGCAGTGCAGCCGCAGCCAGCAAGTTGATCGGATACCACAGGCTACGATGCGCGATGAGACCATACGCGCACGCCACCAGCGCCATCGCGACCCCGCCCACGAGCCCCCCTTTCAGGCCTGAGGAGTACGGATGAACCCTCGCCGGGATACGGACGCGATGGCCAGCCACGCCGGCCGTCAGGCGCGCCACCGTGCGGGGGGAGACCTTCACAGGGGCGGCGCGGAGCTCCACGGAGCGCACACGCACGACCTCATGCTGCGCCGTCGGCAACACCTCGCGAAACCACCCGGCCGCACCACGTAGCGCCAAGACCAGACCCACCACACTGACTGCGGGGTGGGTCACCAGCCCCGCACAGAGCAGGGTGATGCCCAACGCCGTGACAAACGGCCACGCCGTCGGCGCCGGCATGGCGAGGGTCCCGGGAACATGCTCTTTCTGTTGTTCAGTCGCCATCTCATTACCTCCGGCGTTACCGGTTAACGGCTGATGAGGTAGACCACGGTAAAGACGACTATCCACACCGCGTCGACAAAATGCCAGTACCACGCGAGCATCTCGATGTGCTCGCCGTGCGCCTGTCTCACGTACCCGCGAAGGCTCAACACGGAGACAAGGGACAACAACACTAGGCCCACGGTGACATGGGTCGCGTGCAGTCCGACCAGCGAGTAAAAGGTCGTGCCAAACAGGTTCGTGCTGATCATCACGTTATTCCGGACGATTAACCGATACCACTCACGTGCGGTGGCCCACAGAAACGCTGCCCCGAGGACGATGGTCAGCCCCCACCAGAGCTGAAAGTGGCGTGTCTCTTGCCGGCCGAGGGCGCGCTGCGCCAGCACGATTGTGAGACTGCTCGACAAGAGGCAGACGGTCGCCCAAATGGGCACCTCGAGGACTTGTGCCGGGGACGGGCCGCTCACGCTCTTGCCGATATAAAATAGATAGGCCACGACAAAAATCGTGAACAATGCCGCCTCCGTGGCAATGAGACAAGCGACAGCCGCCTTGCGCGGGGACGGCAGGGTCCACTCAGTGGATTCAATGGGCGCCATCATGGAAGTGGTATTGGTCATTGCAATCGTCTCCGTTCACTCGTACTGCCAGTCCGGATCTTCTGGATGCTTGAGGTCCCACAGCGGACGGCGGCTGCGCACCTCCGGCAGCGTCTCGAAATTGTAGGTTGGTGGCGGTGAGGTCGTTGACCACTCTAGCGTCCAGGCGTCCCAGGGATCATCGCCTGCCGGCTCGCCGTTCCGCGCGGACCACAAAAGATTAGCCACAAAACAGAGAATGCCCATGGCTTGCAAGAGCGCCCCGATCGAAGAGAGTAGATTGTAGAGCTCCCACCCGCGGCCCGGATCGTAGGTGTAGATACGCCTGGGCATACCCAGGATGCCGGCAAAGTGTTGCGGGTCGAAGGTCAGGTGAAAGCCAATGGCGAAGAGCCAGAAATGCCACAGGCCCAGCTTCCGGTTCAACATTCGGCCGATCGCCTTGGGGTACCAATAATAAATGGCGGCAAACATCATGAAGAGAAAGCCGCCGACCAGGGTATAGTGGAAGTGCGCCACCACGAAGTAAGAGTCTGTCAACTGCCAGTTGAAGGGCGCCGCGCCGAGCATCACGCCGGTCAAGCCGGCGATGAGGAACTGAAACAAAAAGCCCAAAGAAAACAGCATGGGCAGCTCAAAGCGAATCTGTCCTCCATACAAGGTCCCCAGCCAGTTGAAGATTTTAATCCCGGTCGGCACCGCGATCAGCAGGGTCGACACGACGAAGAAGGTGTTGCCCATGGCGGTCATGCCGACACTGAACATGTGATGCGCCCACACCCCCACGCTGATGAACCCGATCAGCAAGGTCGCCGCCACCATGGCCGGATAGCCGAAGATTGGTTTACGGGAAAAGACGGGAATGATTTCAGAGGCGCTGGCGAAGGCTGGGATCATCAAGATATACACCTCCGGGTGGCCGAAGAGCCAGAAGAAGTGTTGCCACAGCACCGCAGAGCCGCCCGCCTGCGTATCGAAGAAGCGGGCGCCCAAGAATCGATCGAGCAGCAGCATAATCTGGCCGGCCGACAGGGGTGGCACCGCCAAAATGATCATCCCCGACACTACCAGCATCATCCAGACAAACAGCGGCATGCGCATGAGCGTCATCCCTGTACACCGCAGACAAATGATGGTGGCGATGACGTTGACGGCCGAGACCATACTGCCAACGCCGCTGATGAGCAAGCTCAGAATCCAGAAATCGGTGCTATGTCCGGGGGAGAACGCGCGACCCGTCAGCGGCGCGTAGGCGAACCAGCCCACGTCCGGAGCCGACCCCGCGCCGGCCAGCCCCGGCGCCACTAGGTAACTGGAATAGAGCAGCAGTCCGCCGAAGAGGGTCATCCAGTACCCAAAGGCGTTGAGCCGGGGGAACGCCATGTCACGCGCGCCGATCATCAAGGGCACGAGATAATTCATCAGCCCAGCGATCATCGGCATGCCGACGAAGAAGACCATCGCCGTGCCGTGCATAGTGAAGAGGCGGTTGAAGACTTGTGGCGACACCATAGTGTTGTTGGGAATGGCCAACTGGGTGCGGATGACCGCGGCCATGCTGCCCGCTACAACCAGGAAGAGCAAAGCGGTGCCGATATACATCAGTCCCAGTTGCTTGTGGTCAACGGTGATTACTAATTCATGCAGCCGTGCCGTGAGCGGCAGAGCCGTGTCCACCTCGGGTGTGAATGCGAGTTCTGAACTGGCCATACTCTTCCCTTCCAGCTTACTTGAGCGACAACAGGTACGTGACGAGGTGTTCGAGTTCCGTGTCCGTCATCTGCATATTGGGCATGAGACTCCCCACTTTGAGCGTCTGTGGGTCCCGGACCCAGGCCTTCAGCATTGCGGGCGTATTGGGCGTGGCTCCAGCAGCAAGCGTCTCACGGCTCATCAGGTGTGTCAGGTCGGGGCCAAACGTCCCGCGCGCCTGCGTCCCGTTGATCGTGTGACAGTTGACGCACGAGGTAGCAAAGAACACCTCGCGGCCGACGCGCGCCTGCGGATCCTCGACCGGTGGCTGCCGCTGCGCTGCCACCCACTGCTCAAACTCACCCGGTGGATGCGCAATTACGCGCAGGAGCATGTGTGCATGCTGTGTACCGCAATACTCGGCACAATTCCCCAGATACGTCCCCGGCTGTGTCGGTTCGATCCACATATGGTTCGTGCGATTGGGAATGAGATCGGTTTTGCCGGCGAGCTGGGGCACCCAGAAACTGTGGGCGACATCTGCCGACTCCAGATTGAGGAAGGTCGGCCGGGGGCGGCTTGACTCACTGACTGGTACGTGGAGCTCATTTGCCGTCACGATTCCAAGTTCTGGATAGCGAATTTCCCACCACCACTGGTGACCGACCACGGTCACGTTGAGTGCGTCGGGAGGCGGAACGGCGCCTTGCACGTCGTAGATTGCACGCGCGGTGACCAGAATGAGGACAAAGACGATCAGGATCGGGACCACCGTCCAGGCGAGTTCGATCTGGCTGCTGCCGTAGACCTGTGGCGGCTCGCGGCCGGCATCCCCCGGACGGTGCCGGAAGCGGATAACGGTGTAGGCCAGCAAACCGCCGACGACCAGAAAAATGCCCGCACAGATCACTAGCACGAGTAGGGCGTTCTCATAGATCGCCGCCGCCGGCGTGGACAGGGGAGCAAAAATGTTTGTGACACTCGCAGACCCGTCACCCGGCGCCGCGAGCGCGGCTAGTGACCAGCAGAGGACAAGGGGGAACTGTAATACGTAACTCATAGCTAATGCCTTTCGTGGCTGCCCTTTGTGCTTCTCTGCTAACTACACCAGGCGAGGCTCATGTGATCAATTTGTGCCAATCATAAAAAGGTTACAGGAAATTTACTTTAGCAGCACAAGTCAGTTACGTGAGCCTCTCCTTTTTTCTCCCTATGATAGGGAAAAGTGTTGCTGGCAAGCAGGTTATTATTAAGTCGGCGTCGGCCGAGCCGACACCTTGACGCTTTACAGGTATTTTTTGAGCTTCTGCCACAGGGTCTCCTTCGGCGTCGCCTGGCAATCCTCCACCAGGGCGCCGATAGGCTGCCCGAATTTGTCGAACGCCACCGCGCTGATAGCGGCCTCGTTCTTCGCCTGGGCGTAGCCGTCCACCCAGTACGCGATTCGCTGCTGGTCGTCGGGATTGAGCCCAAGGAACTCCTCGCACGTAATCTTGTCCACCTGCTTACTCCGGTCCTGTGCTTGCACGGGCCCAGCGAGCGCTAGGCTGCCGAGCACGAAACCAACAGTTACCGGGCCTCTGATCCAATCGTTTCGCATAAGTGCCTCCAATAGTGAAAAGTTGCTGCTCCCTCTATAGTTTCAGCGAAGTCCAGCGGGACCACCGCGGTGACGGTCCTCGTCCGCAGTCGTCAGTTCTTCTCGCGGTTTTCCCTTCTCTGCTGTCTGTGAGAATTGCCAGAGGAGGCGTGACAAATAGCTGCACAAGGCTGTGCAGCCCGATGTCACCGGACCAGCGGGAGAGGCGCGGCCAGTCGTTGGGGTGGATAGGCTTCTTGCTCCCCTTCTCGCCGCCGGCGATTTCGATCGCCCGGTTGGAGATGACCTCGTTGGCGTTCATGTTCGACTGCGTCCCGCTGCCGGTCTGCCAGATCCGCAGGGGAAAGTGGTCGTCGAGCTTACCCGCGATCACTTCGTCGGCCGCCTGCACGATCAGCCGGCACTTCTTCTCGGCCCACAGGCCAACGAGCAGGGGCGCAAAATCTGCAGTCGGGTCAAGCACGGCGGAAGGGCCTGCCGGGAGCCCGAACAGAGACAGGGCTGGGAACAACATCTTCACCTCCATCGGGAAGACTACCGTAGTCCTCCACGTAACCGTCCTCCTGTGTTCACTACTGGCCACCTTGCTGGAGTATATGCCGCGCCAGAAGGTGAGAGCGGGTGAATGAAACGGCAGGTCACTACGAATAAATATTCCCCTCAGCCTGTGAATTTTTCAGCGAGACAGACGTTGACACCCACCTCGCGCTTTCTTGCCGCTCCCTATCCCGGGAACAGATCGGGGCACATCACGCTTATCGCGGGGAGATGGACGCACGCGGAGTGGGCTGCTCGACGAGTGCCGCCGGGACAATCGTCTCTTCGCCATCTTTGACGTGCGCTCGTATTTTCTCCATCTTCCCGTCACTCTGGAAGGCGACAACGTAGTTTCCCGGAGGGACATCAAGGCGAACCGGCGCGTCACCAATCGCGGCATAGATGCCCACCAACTGCCCGGTGTCGGTATAGATCTCCACCGGGCGGCGACGGAACACCAGCACGCCGTCATCTTCAATGACATATCGTTCGCTGTAGACCAGGAGGATGCCCCGTGGGGGAAACATCGCCGGACTAACCTCCGGGAGTGGCTTACGTGATGAATCCGCATACAGAGGGGCATCCGCACCGACCGTTAGGAACAGAAGCGTGCTGACGACGGTTAATCTCATCACCTGCTGAGCTCGAAAACCGACTGTTGTTTTCATGAAGTAGTTCTCCCTTCTCATCCTCGGTATCTGGCCACCCTGAAGTACGGGATGTGTCACAGTAGAGGGCGTGAAAAGGAGTGACACACCCATGTGCAGTCTTTTGTCACACTGAATTTTCTCAATGCGCCAGCAGCGTCAAAGAGGAGCGCCGCCCAGAGAAGGTAGGCGACGAGTATTCGTGTATAAATCTATCGAATATCACAGAAAGTTATTTCACTATTACGTCCACATCAGGGTCGTGAAGACCATCAGCGAATCGCCTGTTTTCGCGTCCGTTTCGTTCTCCTGTAATAGGAAATTACCTGGATGCGTTCCGTAGGCCCTCTTGCTGTTAGGCCGTGACTTCGATGATCGTTGCCGTAAACGACAAATTCCCTGTGCACCAAGGTCTCAGCTCGTTCTGCATAACGGCCCATGTGCTCGCCGAGTCCATGGACGATTTGCATGACTCGGCGACTTGCGTGATGACCGCTCCATTTCACGCACGCGATCGAAAGACCGTCAGTGCTTGTAAACCGGAATCGGTCCGGTTCGAACTGAGTCACGCTCTCCTCCACGGCACATTTTTTGTGCCGGTCTGGCCTTTGGCTCTTTCGAGCTCTACTCTATTCGTCCTCTTTGTTAATGCGCCGGATCGCTGGTGCCCTTCACCTCCTCATCCTGAGATTCAATAATAATTCTGGCGGCTCGGTCGTGGGTTAAAGCGGACCAGCCCCAATTCCACAGGGTTTCGATCCTGTTCCGCATGCCACTCAGTAGCGCTAGGTGAACGCCCAGCCAGGCAAAGTACGCCACGGGGCCATGGAGTGTCAGCCTGTTTGGAAGCTCTACCACCGCAGCTCCTCGCCCGATGGTCGCCATGAATCCTTTGTCCCAATACCTGAATGGCTGACCCGGCTCACCATATAAGCGACGGGCTATCTGTCGCCCGACATGTTCGCCCGATTGCATCGCCACGGACCCGAGTTGCGGCAGCACCTTCCCGTCCGAGGTAACTTCACCCATGTCCCCCACGACAAAAATCTCCGGGTGATCCGGCACGCTCAAATCGGGATTCAATTTAATACGCCCGCCACGTCCCTGTGGCACTCCGAGCAGATCCGCGAGCGGATTGGCACGCACCCCCGCGGCCCAGATCAGCGTATGCGCTTTGATTTCTTCGCCCGACTTCAAGCGCACGAAGGTGGATCCCACCTCCGCGACCGCTTCCCCGAGGCGCACTTCGACTCGACGCCGCTCGAGTGCTTCCTTCGCATACGCCCGCAAATTGTCTTTGAACGGGGCGAGCACTTCTTTCCCCATCTCCACCATGATGACGCGCGCCTTTTCTGTCGCGAGCTGATGGTAATCACGGGGGAGAAGGTTGTAGAACAGATCTGAGAGTGCGCCCGCGGTCTCAACGCCAGTCGGCCCGGCGCCGACAATCACAAAATTGAGCGCACCGTCGTCAATCAGAGCAGGGTCGCGATCGGCTGCTTCAAATCGTTCCAAAATTCGGTTGCGGAGCTTGACGGCATTCATGAGGGTGTAGAGAGGAAACGCATGCTCGGCTGCCCCCGGAGTATTGAAATAGTTGACCGTCGTTCCTCCAGCGAGCACGAGGTAGTCGTAAGCGATTGGGGTTCCGTCCTTCAGTTGGATTGTCTGACCCGGCAGATCGACCCCTGTCACCGTCGCCATGCGAAACGTCACATTGTCCTGATGCCGAAAGAGGCTGCGTACCGGCGCGCCGACGTCTTCGGCATTGAGCAAAGACGTCGCAACCTGATACAGCAAAGGCTGGAAAGTATGGTAGTTATGTTGGTCGATTAACGTCACCTTGACGGGGACATGGTCCAGTTGCTCGGCCACTCCCAGGCCACCAAATCCTGCACCGACAATGGCGACGTGTGGTGTAGTACCCATGATCGTTTCTCCTTATCGCACCATGAGCCATCTCCGCGCGCTCATGGTCCTGTAGAGCGGATGACCGCTCCTAATAAAAACCTTGGGTGTCCCGCTTGACGCTGACTTTTCCCGCATAGCGTCGCGAGATAAAGACGAAATAGACGACCGCGAGCGAGAAACCCACCGGCCACCAAAAGGAAGCGAGGCGCAAAGCGCGCGGGCTCGAAGCGACGGCGTAGGCGGTCAGTGAATTTTGCGGCGCAAGGGTCGAATACAGCATCACCGGAAAAATCGCTGCGCTTCCACTTGCCAATACGCCCACGAGAAGCAAATTCGAGCCAACGAAAGCCCGCATCTCGCGCCCATACCGAAGGCCCGAAATCAGCGTGATGGTCGCGCCGATGATCACGAGCAATCCCAGCCAGCAAAAGGGGTTGGCAATCGCGTGCCCGGGCAGGTCGGGACGAACCACCCCTGACTCCACCGAGATTATGAGGGAGAGCGGGGCGACCGCCACCCAGAGAGACTTCGCCCACGTTGCGCTACGATCATGCACGGGGCCTTCCGTCTTCAGCGTGAGATAAGTTGCGCCGTGAGCCGCCAATATGACAGCCGCGAAGATCGCAATGGACACCGTGTACCAGTCGAGCAGCCCCACATAGCCGCGCACTCTGAAATCGGTGAAAAATGCCATTGAGAAATTGCCCTGGGCATCGAGCGGAACGCCCCGGGCCAGGTTGCCTGCCGCTGCGCCGAACAGGATCGCCAGGAGAAAACTGGAAAACACGAACACAAAATCCCAAAACCCCTGCCACAGGCGATCGTTGATATGGCCGCCCACTTCGAGGGCAATGCCGCGCAGAATCAGGCCCCATAAAATGAGAAAGAGCGCCAGGTAATAGCCGGCAAAAGCCGAGGCCATGAGCCGGGGAAAGACCGCGACCAAAGTGCCGCCAAAGCCGACGAGCCACACCTCATGCCATGACCACAGCGGCCCGATCGCCGCGACGACCTGCCGCCGCTCCTCGGGCGTTTTCGCGACCAGCCAGTGGAGCATACCAGCGCCGAAATTGCGCCCGTCCAAGACCACGTAGATGATGAGCATGAAGCTGACAACGACGTACCAAGTCGCGATCATAGAGAGGGCTCCTCCCCATAGTCGGCAAACACTTTTTCGTCCGGACCGTGGCTGATCTCACGACCGACCAGATAGAGAAAGAGCAGACCGAGCACAAAATACAGACCGATGAAGCCAATCAGTGTGAAGATGGTGTCGCCGTTGCTTACCACTTTGCTGGAACCGTCGCGCGTGTGAAAAAGGCCGTAGATCAGCCAGGGTTGACGTCCCAGTTCCGCCGTCATCCAGCCCAACGTGTTGGCGATGTACGGAAACGGAAACGCCAGCATCAACACCCAAAGCAGCCAGGTGCTGGATTCCAGTTGCCCGCGCCATTGCTGGAAATTGGCATAAGCCATGAGGATGATGAACAGCGTGCCCAGCGTGATCATGAGGTGAAACGAGTAGTACAACAGCTCGATGTTGTCGGGCCAGGTCTCCTCGGGATACTCCTCCAACCCGTGCACATAACTTTGAAACGTGCCGTAGGCGAGAAAACTGAGTGCACCGGGAACTTCGATGGGATTATCGAGCCGCCGGGCTGCAACATTGGGTTGCCCGATAACAGCGACACCCGCCATGGGTCCGCCCACGAATCTCCCTTCCATTGCAGCGAGTGTCACTGGTTGATGAGTGCCGACCATCTTGGCCTGCTGGTCGCCGGTCGGAAAGGCGACAAGAAGTGACGCGATCAGCGCAACGAACGTCCCCGCACGCAGATAGAGTCGAGCCTGGGTCGGATGGAGTCCTCGCAAGGTATACAAGGCTCCCACGGCTGTCACCACGAACGAGCCGGTCACAACCGCTGCCAGTTGATTGTGGGCGAACTGCACCCAGACCCATGGGTTCAACAGATAAGCGCTGAGACTGGCGATGCCCAGCGAGCCGTCAGCTTCAATTTGGTAACCTACCGGATGCTGCATAAATGCATTCGTGACGAGAATGAAATAGCCGGAAAGCCAACTCCCCAGCGCAACCGCCGCTGCCGCTATGAAATGATACCGTGGACCCAAGCGTTGTTCGCCCCAGATCAGCGCGCCGACAAACGCGCTTTCCAAAAAGAATGCGAACATGCCCTCCATCGCCAGCGTCTGTCCGATCACGCCGCCCGCATACCGGGAGAAGTCCGCCCAGTTCGTTCCGAACTGAAACTCCATGGGAATGCCGGTGACAACACCCACGGCAAAATTGAGTCCGAAAATCTTGGCCCAAAACCGCACGGCTTGATTATATTTTTCCTCACCCGTCCGCAGGGCGCGCCATTTCCAATACACCAGGAACCATGCCAATCCCATGGTGAGCTGCGGAAAGAGGTAGTGATACGTCAGCGTGAAGCCGAACTGCAACCGGCTCCAAAACGCAGAGTCGTTAAGGATCGCGTTCATTGGGATTATCCAGCTTGTGTGCGAAGACGAATAAGCCCGACCAGCAACTCGTTTTCTTTCTGGGCGAGTTGATCCACGGGACGATTTCCAGCCTCTCCCAAGACGCCTTCGACGATCGTTTGCTTCAGTTCGGGTGTGATGTCTGGAGTGCCGAGCACTTTCATCATGCCGGCCAATGGGTCCATCAGGTGTTCCATGAAATGCTTAATCCCGCCTGGGCCACCGCCGAGGTGCCACTGCAAACTGGGCCCCATGACTCCCCAACGCAGTCCCGGCCCATAGCTCACGGCAACGTCCGCGTCGGCGACACTCAGCACACCGTGCTGAATCAGATACATGACCTCTCGATAGAGCGCCGCTTGCAGCCGGTTCCCGACATGACCGGGAAGCTCCTTACGAAGATAGATAGGCTTTTTCCCGATCGAGGCATAGAAGGCCATTGCTTGTTGGATTGCCTCGGGCGATGTTTTGGTTCCTCCGACGACTTCGACCAACGGAATAATGTGCGGAGGATTGAACGGATGGCCAATGAGGACACGCTCAGGGTGCTTGCACTGCGATTGCATAACGCTCGGCGTGATGCCCGATGAACTCGACGCGATGAGCGAATCAGCCGGAGTGGCCTCGTCCATGTCGGCGAATAATTTGATCTTGAAATCCGGCCGCTCGGGACCGTTTTCCTGCACTAAGTCGGCGTTCGAGAGCGCTTCCTTCATATTCGTAGTGAAGCTAAGCCGGTCGTGTGCTGCGCCAGGCGAAAGGCCGATGACCGTGAGGTCCTTCCATGCCTCATCGACATACTTGCGCAAGTTAACTTCTGCGTTTGGGGCGGGATCGGTCGCGACCACGTCGAACCCGCGCGCCAGATACTGGGCGGCCCAACTGGCGCCGATGACTCCGGTGCCGACAATCGCAACCCGACGTATTGGTTTGTTATATGACATAATCAATTCTCCTTCGCGGTTATTTCAGCGTAGGCAATGCCGGTGAGATTCCCTTGGGCGACGAGCAGCGGCTTCTTCTCTGATCCGTCGAGCTTGGCGGAATACACAGAACCGCCTAAGTCGGTGAGGAACATGCGATCCCCTTTGAGATCGAGCGCGATGCCAATCCCTTCCATCAAATGGGTAAACAGAATGTCAGGAGCCGAGTGTTTCTGAGAATCCGCATCCATGTGGGCGCGATTCACCGTATTCCCCCGCGGTGGATCTCCGCGGTCGGTCCAGTACATGAGACGGTTCCTGAGATCAAGTTCCAGATCGATCGGTTCTGGCAGACCGTCGAACAAAACTTCAATGTCGGTGCGGTTGGCCGCGTTCTCACCTTTGGGCATTGCAGTGTTCGCGCGAAAGATGCGCCCCTTACCCGCGTCGTCTGGTCCTTTTTGCGTCCAATAGAATTGTCCGCGATCCGGATCAACCGCGATGCCCACGCACCACTTATTTTGCTCGGTGCCAGGACGCGCGGTGCCTTGGCTTGCATCGACGAGCGTTTCAATCATTGAACCATCGAGGTTCGAACGCATCACTCGCATCCCTTCGCGATCGCACCAGTAAAGTTTACCGGCCTTCTTCTCGAGATGCAGTTGCTTCGGTGTGAATGTGCCCCCGTCTGGAACGATCGTTGTGCGATTGCGGCCGTCCAGATCCGCACGTTCAATCGAACCATCGTTCCGGTTGGGCACACCCATGTTGGTCCAGTAGATATGGCCAGCCTCTACATCGACCACGACGCCATCGGGCCATCGGCCGCCAGTTACGAGGACCTTTTTGTCGGAGCCATCCGGATTCAGCGACAGGACACGGCCACCGCTGAGATCGAGAAGAAATAAGCGACTAACTGTAGTCCTACCAATGGCTGCCTGACCTGCTTGGAAAGTTTGTGTTTCAATCATAGTTGTTCCTTTCATCCGTAGTTGTTCCCTTAGCGCTACGCCGCGCGTGTGTTTGGTTCCGAGACAGCGTCGAAGTTCGGCTTACGTTTCTCAATGAAGGCCGTGAACGCTTCCTTGGCTTCGGCTGATCGCACTCGCTCAGAGAATTCCTGAAGCTCGAGCTTCACCGCGCGGTCTACTTGCTCGCGCGTTGACGATCTCATCAATCGTTTGCAGGCTCGCAGGGCAGACGGCGCTTTTTCCGCCAGTTCGCGCGCCGCGTCGCTTGCGGTAGTTAGTAATTCCTGATCGGGCACAACTCGTGTCACCAAACCAAGCTCAGCGGCGTGTTTAGCATCGAAGCGTGATCCAAGCAGAATCAGCTCGGCTGCGCGGAGATATCCGATCCGCGCTGGAACCGAGTAGCTCGATCCGAACTCCGGAACCAGCGCGAGATTAACGAATGGCATTTGGAATTTCGCGCTGTCACCCGCGAACACGAAATCACAGTGAGTTAACATAGTAGTTCCAGCTCCGATGGCGGCGCCTTGCACCGCGACAACGATTGGCTTGTCGAAGTTAATCAACGCCTGGATCAAGCGAGCTTGTGGGCTTTCACCTGAACCGGGCGGGTTCTTTAAGAAATCTTGAATATCGTTGCCCGCGCTAAACGAATCTCCTGCGCCATGCCAGAGCACAACACGAATCTGATCGTCTTTCGCGGCGGCATTGAACAGATCGGCCAGCGTGATGTACATGGCCGACGTCATCGCGTTTTTCTGCGCCGGCCGATTCAATTGAATCCGCAAGACGTTGCCGGAACGCTCAGTAATGATGTCACTCATAGTTACCTCCTAGGCGGCTTTCGCCGGTGCGGTTGGTTTTCCGGTCACTCCGCTCGTGCGCAGTCCTGCGATTTCGTTAGGCTCGAAGCCGAGCTCCTTGAGAATCTCCTCGTTGTGTTCCCCGATTTTCGGCGCTCGTTTCGCCGGAACTTTGCTTGCGCCGTGTATCTGAATGGGACTGCTGATAGTCTCAGTTAGCTTGTCGCCCGCTCCTTGTAGCGGAACGACAATGTCGTTTGCTCGCAGCTGCGGATCGTTGATCACTTCCTGCGGCCCGCGCACGGCGCCGAAAACTGCATGAACACCGTTGAGAACTTCATTCCAATGCGACATTGGCTTTGAGCGGAAAATTTCATCGAGAATTGTGGTTAGTTGTGGCCTGTTTTCGGCCAGCTTGGCGGGATCCGAAAATCGCGGATCGGTGAGGAGATCCTCGCGCCCGATCGCTTTCGCGATCGGGGGTATCCTGTCTGGGTAAAGGACCAAGAGGAACCAGGTGCCATCCGAAGCACGGTACACGTTCAACGCGGCATTTGCCGGATGCGCCCGATCATGCAATCCATAGAAACTGGCCCCGGCGAGCGCGGCCTGGATAAAGACACTCGCCGACCAAACACCTGAAGCGAGCAATGAGGTTGTGACGTAGGATCCTTTGCCGGTTCTTTCGCGACGATAAAGTGCCGTCGCAATTGCGGCATACAATCCGAGCGCCGTTGCATTGTCGCCGCTGCCTGCTACCGGCCAGGTCGGTGGTGCACCCGCGTCGCGAGTCATCGACAACAGACCGCTTCGCGCCCAAAAGGCGGTGAGATCAAATCCGGGAAGCGCGGCGTCGGGACCTTTCTCACCGTAGCCAGTCAGATCGGCATAAATGAGGCGAGGATTCCACTGCGCAACATCTTCGTACTCCAGCTTCAGCTTCTTGCGCGCAGGATGTGGCGTGTTGACGATGAAGACGTCGGCCCACTTGACGAGCCGTGCCAGAACCGGCTGAGCGCTCCGCGATTTCAAATCGAGCGTCATGCCGCGCTTGTTGCGGTTAGCCAATTCAAACGGATAAGGCTGCTCCGAATACGGTTGCGGCGGGATTTTCTGCCCGATGCGCCACGGCTCGCCCTGCGGCGGTTCCACTTTGATCACGTCAGCGCCGAACTCAGACAAGATCACAGCGGCGCCCGGAGCGGCGACGAAGCTGGCGAAATCTACGACTTTGAGTCCGGAGAAGATGCTGTCGGTTGTAGTTGTGTTTTCAGTTGCCATAAACGTTCCTTTCTTGTTTAGCGGCCCTGGAATTGTGCGGCGCGCTTTTGCAGAAAAGCCTGCGTGCCTTCCTTTTTGTCTTCTGTGCTCGCGCAAAGGCCGAACAACGAGGCTTCGAGTGACAACCCTTCAGCCTGACTCGTTTCCAAACCTTTGTTGACCGCTTCAAGTGAGTACTTCACCGCGAGCGGCGCGTTTGCAAAAATCTGTTTCAGAATTGCTTCCGCGCGGGTGATCAGCTCCGCCGCTGGAACGACCTCGTTCACGAGCCCGATGCGATATGCTTCCTGTGCACTGATGATTTCTCCGGAGAGAATCAGCTGGAGCGCGCGGCCTCGACCAACGAGTCGCGGCAGACGTTGCGTTCCGCCGCCGCCCGGGATTACTCCGAGTTTCACCTCGGGTTGGCCGAATTTCGCGTTCTCCGCGGCGATTCGAATTGTGCACGCCATCGCGGTTTCGCAGCCGCCGCCGAGCGCGAAACCATTTACCGCGGCGATCACCGGCTTGCCGAGATTTTCGATAAGATCGAGAACGCCTTGTCCAAACGCGCTCGATTTTTCAGCGTCAACGGCGGTGAGCTGCGTTAGCTCGCTGATATCGGCGCCGGCGATAAATGCTTTGTCACCCGCTCCAGTCAGGGTGACGCCGCGGACGGCGGCGGCACCCTGTGCGTCCTCGAAAGCTGCC
>Ga0081539_10002375_pt1 | contig 26931 bp, 23 predicted proteins | sample TabmetS4T2R2_FD_71023 | JGI IMG/M metagenome (GOLD analysis project Ga0081539, IMG submission 71023) | Tabebuia heterophylla rhizosphere microbial communities from the University of Puerto Rico - S4T2R2 | ecosystem: Host-associated > Plants > Roots > Rhizosphere ...
CGAGCCCAATCCAGTTTACCAGCGGCACCAAAACCGAAGTACCGACCTAGTTTCCGGAACAGAATGAAGGAACGGAGATGCTCTTGCTCTAAAGTGGTTAACTGGGCTTCTAGAGTAGCAACTTCCTCTTTTAGTTCTCCAATCTCACGCGAAAATGATAAATAGTCCAGTTCAATTTTTGTACCGGGCATTGATCGCTCTCCTGTTGACCGCTTGATCGTTGATTAAGACAATTTCTCGGGTCCAATAAATTCTCAAGTTCCAACACAGATAATCATCCGGCCCGGAATAAATTGCTGTCTAATATTGGACGATCTCGAAAAGAAATGGCGTGGACATCCTTCAGAATGGCCCTTGCTTTAATTGCGCTTGCCATTGATCTCCCTCGGCTGAAGTCCTCCGGATCTGGACGGGCGAAGCCGCTCTAGACGAGACAGGATCAGCCAGATAATCGATGAGTTTCTTTTCCTTAATTATCAGAAAGTGCTCAACAGTTGTCTCGATCAAGCCCAAATTACGAAATCTCTGCATAAACTTGCTGATCCGGGGCCGTGTAGTGCCAACCATCTCCGATAACTCTTCATGTGAAATTTTGTGCTCGATGCGCAAGTTGCGAGGGTCTTTCTTGCCGAGTTTGCGGGCCAGTTGCAACAGCGTCCGGCCCAATCGCTGTTCGCTGTCGACCATCACAAGATTGGCGATGACCTCCTGCTGGTCGGCAATCCGTACCGCCAGATACTGCACGAAGCCCTCCAATAGTAAGTCACGGCTGAGACGCTCAAAGAACCTGGAACAAGGAATCTGTTTTAAGTGCGTATCTGCCATGGCTATCGCTGTTTCCAGCCGTGAGCCCAATCCGGACAGGCACAGTTCACCAAAAATATCGCCGGCAGTATGAATGGCCAGGATGCATTCTTTACCTTCAGGCGAGAGCATCAACAGTTTGATCTGTCCGCGTTCAATGAAGTAGACGGTTTCGGCCGGGTCTCCACAAGTATAGATGTGATCGTGTTTGGCGATCTTGATGGCGCGAGAATTTTGTGTCTCCTGCCGGAGGGAATCATGCATCCGCTGTTTGAACTGTTCGGCTTGAATAGTCGCTTGAATCATAATCGTATCTTCTTTCGATACCAACGATAAGTACAGACCGGAATAACTTGTGAGCTGCGGTTGTCCGTTATTGCCGGCATCGGAAGATCCTCTCTAAAACCGGACCAATTCCGTCATGCATTTCTTGGTTTAGTCCCCTTCACCTGGAGGATTTTGCCATGTAGGTCGTGTCCGTTGAATTTTTCTTTGGCAAAGTAAGCCGCCTCCATCGAATTCATCACGATGAGAGCCACGCCCTTCGGCTGGCCTGTCTCTTGGTCTTCGATCAATTGACACGATTCCACCACACCGATCGTAGTGAAAAGCTCGCGGATCTCCTCACTGGTAGTGTCGAGAGGTAGATTATAAATCCATAATTTGGCGATCATTGTTTGCCTCTTGGAAGGGAGAGCTGTGCGATTCAGATAATCCGGTTAATTCCAGAAGAGCTGATGAAGGGAGTGCGCCAATCTCGGTTCACAACCACCATCTCCCAAGTGAAGGGCTTTGTCAAGAGACCGTTGCTGCAACTATCATGGCGCCATGATTTAACGACGATGTCAGGAAACAGCAATTACTCTTCGACGGCGAACGGTTGCTTGAAACTCGTCAGCATATTCTGCGCCAGGCGCATTTCCGCCAACGACAGCAAGAAGGCCAAGGTGGATTCTCCTCCCTGATTCTCATTGACCCGATCGATATGCAACCCATCGCAGCAGCCCCCGCTCTCGGAAGTGTAGAGTTCCAAGCCGAGATCGTTCCAACCGATAAACCAGTCAAAAGCTCGTTGTGCCTGTTCGTACCACGACAAGTCTGAGGTGGCGTGATAGGCTTCAAGGCAGGCCGAGACCGTCGCTTGCGCTTCAATGGGCTGTTGGTCGAAATTGGCGCGCGGGCCGCCGCGGCGGTAGAACCCATTAGTGCCAATTGGCCGAAAGTGCCCATTCTCGGATGTTTGCAATTCCGTCAGCCAGTGGAGGGCTTGCAGGCCTCGTTCAAACACAGCACTTTGTCCAGTTGCCCGTCCGCTCAGAATCAAGGCGTGCGCGAGCTTCGCGTTGTCGTATGAGAGATTCTCTTCAAACCAGTGCCAGTCCGGCCGGGCGTTTCTTTCGAAAAGCTTCATGAGCCGGGCGGTGAGGGTCTCACGGGTTTGGTTGACCAAGCTATCACCTCGCAACCGGCGCAGATATTCATGAATGCCAATGAGCCCGAATGCCCATGCGCGCGGCGAAGTGAGATCAGTCAGCACAGGCAGCGCCATCGCGAAGAGCTGTCCAGCCATCATGTGGAAGCTTCGATAAGGGGAACGTCCGACTCCCATGCCCAGCGCCCAGAGCGCCCGCCCCTGGCAGTCATCCGATCCCTGTTCGTCCAGCCAGCGGCGGTCAAAACTCAGATGATTATGGAAGCGTCTCGTTTTGAGATCGAAAGCGTGATAGAGAAAAGCGACACAAGTGGTAGCTAGTGTGCGCACGCATTCCGGATCGGCTCCCAATTCATCCAGCAACATCGCGAGGATGAAGGCGCGGGCGTTATCGTCGGTGCAATAGCCTTCGGAGAAATTCGGAGCGCTGAAAATGGCATGTTGGAAGACGCCGATCGAATCGGTCATCCGCGAGAGATGGCTCAACTTAAACTCCGGTAGTTCGCGCGGTTTTTGATCGAGTGTTTTTGTGGCCAGAGACTTGCGTGACCGCATCGCTCTTCCATGCCTGGACAACTCGAACGATTGCATATAGAGCTCTGCGACGTTGCTCCAGACCATCTCACGACCAATCCGGAAGGCGTTCTTGCGAATGGCATGCCGTCGTGTGTCGTCGCGCAGCAAACCGAGTGCCTCTCGGGCTATGGCCATGGCATCGCCGAACGGTACCAAGACACCACGGTCTTCCGCCAGCAATTCCGCCGCGTGCCAGTATGGTGTGGAAATTATCGCCTTTCCGGCGCCAAACGTGTAGGCGAGCGTGCCTGACGTGATTTGCGCCTCGTTGAGGTAAGGCGTGATGTAAAGATCCGCGGCGCCGATGAACTCCTTTAAATTTTCCAGGTCTACGAATCGATTGTAGAAGATGACGTTCTTCTCGACTTTGTTCTTCTTGGCGAGGAATTCGAGGCTGAGCCGGTAGGCTTCGCCATGCTCTCGCAATTCGTTGGGATGGGTAGCACCCAGAACAATATAGACCACGTCGGGAAACTCCGCTAGAACCCGCGGCAAAGCATTGAGCACATATTCGACCCCTTTGTTCGGCGAGAGGAGCCCGAACGTCAGCAGCACGACCTTGCCTTCCACACCGAATTGATCCTTGAAAAAAGTCGGATCTACAAATCCGATGTCTGGAATGCCATGCGGAATCACATCGATTTTAGCTGGGGGTGTGTGGTAAACCTCCTGCAACATCTGGCGCCCCCGTTCAGCCATGACCACAAGCCGGGTCGAAAGCGAGACTAACTCCTGCATGACCCGCCGTTGGTCGGCTTTCGGATCCTGCAAGACGGTATGAAGCGTGGTCACAACCGGCATTCTCAATTCGCGGAGAAACGCCAGAATATGCCCACCGGCGCGCCCGCCGAAAATGCCGAACTCGTGCTGCAAACAAACGACATCAACATTGCTAATGTTAAGGAAGTCCGCGGCACGTAGATAGGACGGTAAATCCTGCTCCTCAATCTCGAAACGAACCACTTCCGGGTACTGATAGCCGCCTTTAATATCGTTGACCGACACGGAAAGGCACTGGTCCTGTGGGTAGGCGGCGGCGGTGGCGGCCAGCAGGTCGGAGGTGAAGGTGGCAATACCACACTTACGCGGCAAGTGGTTGCCGACGAAAGCAATCTTGCGGACTTTAGAAATTTCCTTCATAAAGTATTCCTGAGCCACTCAACCGATCCCTTTAAACGCTAATGATCAGCTACCCTGGGGCAAATAGCTGTCCAATATTGGACAGCTTGAAAATCGGGATAGAAAGATGTGAATGATGTGAATGTGGGAGAGATGTGGATCAAGTTGACTCGGCCGTTAAACGAATGCAGCAGATGGTCTGGCTGAAGGCACACCGTGAGGAGTATGCCGGTCAGTCTACTTCGCCTAGGAAAATAAAGCCCGAAGGTCAACCTTTGGTCAACATTCGGGCTCAACTATTGAATCTATTGAGTTGGAAATGCCGAGGGCGGGACTCGAACCCGCACGGCCTTTTGGGCCAGAGGATTTTCTTACCACTATAGCTTTCGCTACCCGTTGATCAGTCAACAACCCTCACGGTTTGTGGTCTGGACGATGCCATCTCCATGCATCACTTCAGAGTACTGAGTGGTGTTTAGGAGGGAGCCGTCTCGTCTCTACACTTTGCGTCCCTCAAATCTCAAATTCGAGATCGTTGATCGGCCTTAGCTCGGCGTTGCCAGCAGTTGATCTGTGAAGGTTTCGCCGACTTTGACTCCATTCACGTCAGCGTTTCCTTCTGACGTGCTCAAATTGTTTTAACAACTTAAGTCCTCTGTGTCTGCCATTCCACCACCCCGGCATAAACTCAGATCGACGGGCAGAGTTTAAAGTTTACTTTTTGAAGTTTCAAGCGGAATCATGATCGAAATTTATCGCGAATGAGAATGCCGATGTTTCGCCTCGATGAGGCGCCGGTTGCGCTCGCGGCTGCGAGTCTTGGTAATCTGATCAGAACGGCCGTAGGTATAGATTCCGCCGAGGATCAGCAAGCGGCGCACCTGGCCGATTTTGGCATAGCGCAGGATCAGGTCCCAATCAATCAGACAATCGAGTTCTTCGTCAAATCCGCCTTCGGATTCATACAAACGGCGGCGATGAGAGAAGACATTGAGGTCGATATAATTTCCTTGCAGCAATTGATCGTAGTTGAACTCTTCACACCTGACATAAGAGAAGCGCTTCTCAGAGTCTTCGACCAATTGAGCGGTGTAGACCGCGTCCAGCTTTTCATCCTCCGCAAAGGCGGCGACGACATTCGCTAAATATCCCGGGAACCAGACGACATCAGTATCGATGTAGGCGATGATCTCGCCTTGAGCGCGGGCGAGTCCGACGTTCCGCGCCGAACTGGCACTACGATGATGCTGAGAGAGATAGCTAATCCGCTCGTCCGCCAGGTATTTTTCGAGGCTGTCGGCCGTCCCGTCGGTGCTGCCGTCATCGACGATGATGAGTTGCCAGTTCCGATAGCTCTGTTGCAGAACGCTGTCGATCGCGCGCCCGATGATATCTCGACGGTTCCAGGTCGGCATGACGATGCTGACCAGCGGGGTTTTGACCGGCGTGGGAGCCGGAGATTCGGCGATCTGTTCAATCAACCATTTGTGGGTCTTGGAATTCGCCGCCGCCAAAGTCGCCTGCCGTTCCCGGAGAGAACTGAGTTGGCTGATGACAGATCGAGGGTCTTTCTTCAAAATCGAAAGATAATGAAATTTGCCGGCGACGCCCTTCATCAATGAGAGCAAAGGCTTTGCGAATTTCATTGATTTCCCTCTTCCCCTAGAGCTTGAACGTTCCTTCTCGCTCTTCCGTATAGGTCATCAACCGGTCAACGATTCTGCGGCTGGCCTGGCCGTCGCCGTAAGGATTGGCCGCGCATGACATCCGCTCATACTCGGCCTGGTCCTCGAGCAATCGAGCCGTTTCGCACATGATCCTCTCTTTCCGCGTCCCGACGACTTTGACAGTTCCGGCGGCGACGCCTTCCAACCGTTCAGTCACTTCCCGCAAGACCAGAACCGGTTTACCCAATCCCGACGTCTCTTCCTGTAGGCCACCGGAATCGGTCAGAACCAGGACTGAGGCTTTCATCAGCTGGACGAGGGGCAGATACTCAATCGGTTCGAGTAAACTGATGTTCGGCACATCGCTCAGCCGGCGGTAGACGACGTGCTTCACGTTGGGATTCAAATGCACGGGATAGACAATATGAAGATCGGCGAATTGTCCGGCAAGACCTTTGAGAGCGTCGCAGATCTGTTCGAGGGGTTCGCCGAAATTCTCGCGTCGATGGGCGGTGACAAGGAGCAATCTTTTATCACGCGGGATGGTCGCCAGCGGGCCGCCGGACCAGTCATATTCGCGGTCCGCGACATCGAGCAAGGCATCGATCACCGTATTGCCGGTGACGACGATCCCGGCGTCATCGACCCCTTCACGGAGCAGATTGGCGCGCGCCATTTCAGTCGGCGCGAAATGCAAATCGCAGACGGCATCGGCCAATTTTCGATTGATCTCTTCGGGAAACGGCTGAAATTTATCCCAGGTCCGCAGCCCGGCTTCGACGTGACCGATCTTGATGCGATGATAGAAAGCCGCCAGCGATGCGGCCATCGCGGTGGTGGTGTCTCCCTGGACCAGAACCCAATCGGGTTTCTCGTTGCTCAATACTTGATCGAGCTTCATCAAAGCATTGGCCGTCACTCCAGCCAGCGTCTGATCTTCTTGCATGATATTGAGATCATAGTCAGGTTTGATTTCGAAGAGTGACAACACTTGATCGAGCATCGTGCGGTGCTGCGCCGTCGCGCAGACGATGCTCGTGATGCGATCGGCATATTGATTGAGACGTTTGACGACCGGCGCCATTTTGATCGCTTCAGGCCGTGTCCCAAAGACCGTGAGGATTTTCATAGCAAAGATTTTTGTCCGGCGTCCCGAGCGCAAAATTCCATTCACGCCACAGGTCTAAGACTTAAACGTAACCTGCAACTATGATGCGTTTGTTCGTCGCTAATTGTTCATTGACGTCGAGCGGGGGGTGGACAACTTCGACGCGCCTGAATCCGAGGCGCTTCATCAACCGAATCAGAGTCTCTTGTGTGGGATAGAGTGAAAACCCGGTTGAGCCGCCGGCATGATCTTCCGGCTGTTCGTCCTGATCAACCAGGGCAAATGAACCGGATCGTTGAACTGGTGAGTGATGACCGCTCATTTCGCCTGTCCCATGCGGGTCCGGAGCGATCTTTGTCTCGACCAGCAAGATCTGTTTCGTCAACGTCCGGGCGGCGCGCAGAGCGCCGATAGGATTTTCAAGTGAGGGAAGAAGATCGAACATTAAGACGAGATCGAATTTTTCGAACTGATCGAGATCGATGTGCAAGAGGTCGGCTACGCTGAAACTGAGATTGGGCAAGCGATAAATTCGGCGAATCAATTCGGCATCAGCGATCTTCTCCGGCGCGGCATCGATGCCGAGGACCTTGCGGCAGCCTTTTTCGGCAAGCTTGAGCGCGAAGAACCCCTCATGGCAACCCAGATCTAAGGCCGAAACCTGTTTCCAGTCTTCGCCAAAGAGCGGTTGCAAAACCGACGTCATCATCAGCAATCGATCATCGTGAATTCCGGCGAGAGACGTTTGGAGGTAACACGGCGTCTGCCTCCCGCTCGGCAGCACGAAGCGATAGAACCATTCCTTGCCTAAAGCTTCGTCCTCAGATCGTTCGGATAGCTCGGCATCCTCAGTGGTGCCATCGGTCCTTGAATGTTTGCTGAGACTCAAGGATCCGGATTTATTGAGCTTCGTCTGTGTCTTCTGTTGGTAGGCTTCATGATAGCGGTCGATGACCATCATCGGATCACCGTTGAGCCGGACCTCTCCGCGGTCGAGCCATGTGACGCGATCACACAACCTGAGGGCGAGTTTGGAATCGTGCGTCACAAACAGAATGGTAGTCCCGCTTTGCCTGTACTCGGTCATCCGCGCCGAGCATTTCTCTTGAAACTGTTCATCGCCGACCGCGAGGACCTCATCGACGATGAGGATGTCCGGCCGCGTTGCGGTGGCAACGGCAAATCCCAGGCGCACGGCCATTCCGGTCGAATAGCTTCTGAGCGGCACATCGATGAAATCCTTCAATCCGGCAAACTCTACGATGCTCTCGAAGAGAGCGTCGATCTCCGCGTGCGTGTATCCCAGAAGCGTGCCATTGAGATAGACGTTTTCGCGTCCGGTCAACTCGAGGTGAAACCCGGCGCCGAGCTCGAGCAGCGGAGCCACGCGGCCTTTGACCCAGACCCGGCCGCCGGTCGGTTTCATGACGCGTGAAATGATCTTAAGCAAGGTACTCTTCCCTGCTCCGTTGCGGCCAATGATCCCGAAAAACTCGCCTTGCCGCACCTCAATGTTGACATTGCGCAAAGCTTTGAACTCTTCGTGCCGCACCCGGCGCTGGATGAGACGGATGATGTACTCCTTAAAGCTGGTGATTCGTTCGCGCGGCGCGATGTATTCAACAAAGACGTTCTCGAGACGGATGACGACCTCAGCGCCTTCCCATGCGCGAGGCCAGTCATTCGCATCCTTTACTGTGACTTCAGATTCGGTAAGCAAGCTCGTCTGCCTTCCTGGAAAAGAACCACCAGCCGAACATGACGGTCAGGATCGAGATAAGAGCCGCCAGTGCGATTGTCTTCGGGTTCGCAATCCACCCTTCTTGGAGGGGCGCGCGAAAGAACTCGATCAGATGATACATCGGATTGAGATTGAGCAACCATTTGAGGCGCTCGGGGACAATCTCTTTCGGATAGATAATGGGCGTCAAATACATCCACATGATAAGCAGGATCTGGTACATCTCCAAGACGTCGGCAAAATATGCGGCGATTCTCGAGAGAAAGAGCGCCACCCCGAGCGCGAACATGGCGGTCAGCAAAATCGGCACAGGCAGGAGGAGAAGCGTCGGGCGCAGCGGCACGCCCGTGATGATCATAATCAAAAATAACGGCAGCAAAGAGAGCAAGAGATTGATCAGCCCGGTGCCAAGCGCGGTGAAGGCGAAGATGGCGCGCGGGATGTAGATCCGTTTGAGCAGGCCGCCTCCCCAGATCAACTCGCTCATCGCGCCGCTGGTGGTTTGGGCGAAGAAGTTCCACAACGATAGTCCCGCGAGCGCATAGGTGGCATAATGCTTGATCGAGAACCTGAACACTTCGGAAAAGACGAAGGTCAGCACCAGCATCATCAATAATGGGTTGAGCATCGTCCAGAAGATGCCGAGGACGGAACGTTTGTAACGAGTTTTGATATTGCGGACGATCAATTGCGCCAATAAATCACGATAACGCAATAGTTCTTTAAATTCCTCGATGAGCGGCAAGACCTTCCGCGCCGAGTCGTAGATAGGGGCGGCGTCACTGGTAGCATCAGGGCTTTTTACAAAATTATTCCTGGCGGACATAGAAACCTCACCTTATCCGGCACAACATACAATTTATGTGGGGCGATCAATGATGATACTTGCCTGGAACTGCCGCAGTGGAATACATGAATCAAATCTGGCGAGCACAGAGCAAGAGCATTCAGATGATTGGTTTTATAGGGCACCCGGGAGGATCTGTCAATTAACTTATTTGGGCAATTTCACGCCATTGACGCCCTCTCTCCGGATCAGATTGGCTTTAACGGCGAAGATGTAGTACATTCCGAGCGCCTCGAAAAAGTAATCTCGGATCCCCATTAAGAATCGCGTGGTTATGATCCAAGGCCGGTCTCCTTTGCAACGCCCCGATTCACAATATCAAAAGATTAAAGCCGTTTTCCAGCGAAAGCAGCAAAGCCCGTACGAGGCATTTCGCGAGGCGTTGCGCCTGGCGATCCCGTATGTCTGGCGCCGCAGGGCTGTAAATTTTGTGCGCAATCGGTTTAGAATGAAGCTCGTGAGTGATTGGATCCGCTCACAACTCTCGCGTGAGCAAGACCTTTCGCCCAGAAAAAGCTGGAAGCGCGGCGACTTTTATGAATCGGTCACTCTCTTGCCGCATCTTCTCGAAGCAGAGGCCGCGGCGATTTTGGATGATCACCCGCCCACCGCCACTCCCGCCCTCCCCGATGTCATCTGTTTCTCAATTATTGACTGGAGCTTCCGTTTCCAACGTCCACAGCAATTGATGGTACAGTTTGCGGCGCATGGCCATCGGGTCTTCTATTTAAGCACCACACAATTTCAGAGCCAATATGCTCGGCCCAAATTTTCGGCGACTGAAATCCGAGCGAATCTGTTCGAAGTTAAAATAGCGGCCGGCTCCGCTTTGACGATCTTTGAGACGGTAGTTCAAGGTAAGAACCTCGAATTGGCCCTCAGCTCGCTCGATGAGCTAAGGCGAGCTTTTAATATTAACGAAATAATCGGCTACGTCATGATCCCGTCATGGACAGAAGTTGCGCTGGCGACGCGTGAGATGTGGGGCTGGCGGACGATCTACGATTGTATGGACGAATGGGAGAACTTCCCGAAGATCGATCCACAACTGGTCGAAATGGAAAAACGGTTGGTCGAGGGCTGCGATTTGCTGGTAGTGACGGCTCAACAACTTTATGACAAGTGGCGCGGTTATCAGCGTCCGATGGTTCTGGCCCGCAATGCCGCGGACTACGGCTTCTACGCGGAAAGATGCCGGCCCAACGACCTGCTCGATGGAATAAAACACCCGATCATCGGTTATTTCGGGGGGATCGCGGATTGGTTCGATTTCGATCTGATGGCTGAGATCGCTCGACTCAGACCTCAATACACGTTTGTCCTGCTTGGCGGCGTTTACGATGTCGATGTTTCAAAACTCCAGGCGCTGCCCAATGTCCGGTTGCTGGGTCAACAGCCTTACGAGACGATGCCCTCATATCTCTATCACTTTGATGTCTGTATTATTCCCTTCAAAATCAACTCTATTACCGAGGCGACGGATCCGGTCAAACTGTATGAATACCTGAGCGGAGGCAAGCCCGTGGTCTCCGTGGATCTTCCGGAGCTGAAACCATATCGCGATGATGTCTACATTGCCGGAGACCCGCTCGAATTCGTCGATCAGATCGACCTCGCCCTCGCCGAAGACCGCCAACAGTTGATCGAACGAAGAAGAGGGCTCGCAAGTCAACATACCTGGTCCGCCCGTTACCGATCGATCTTGTCGGAGTTCAAAAAAACGGTTCCACGCGCCAGCATCGTGATTGTGACCTACAACAATCTGGCTGTGACGAAGCTCTGCCTGGAGAGCCTTTTTAGAAACACGGATTATCCGAACTACGAGGTGATCATCGTCGATAACAACTCGGTGGATGGGACGCAAAAATACCTTCAGGGGTTAAATGAGGAGCGCGATAACGTCGTAATCATCCTCAATGAAGGTAATAACGGGTTCGCGCGAGCCAACAATCAAGGGATCGAGGCATCGACCGGCGAGTACCTGGTCTTACTCAATAACGACGCGATCGTCCCACAAGGATGGTTGAGCAGGCTCTTGGCACATTTGTCCGATCCGCAAGTAGGTTTAGCCGGCCCGGTCACCAACTTTGTCGGCAATGAAGCGAAGATCGCCGTCAATTATCAAACCTGGGCAGAGATGGAGGACTTCGCGCAAAGGCAGGTCTGGCAACATCATCAAGAGGTAGCGGAGATTCACATGCTGGCGATGTTCTGCGTTGCTCTGAGAAAGGAGGTATTTGAAAAAGTCGGACCGCTCGACGAGCAATTCGGCATCGGCATGTTCGAGGACGACGATTATTCGGTGCGGATCAGGCAACTGGGTTATCGCGTCATTTGCGTAGCGGATGCTTTCGTCCATCACTTCGGTCAGGCGTCATTCGGCAAGCTGATTCCAGGCGGCGACTACGATCGTCTATTCAATACCAACCGCGAGAAATATGAGAAGAAATGGGGGATCGAATGGAAACCTCACAAGAACGCCCGGCTCAGTTTCAAAGTACATTCATTCCATCAACCAGGCGTAAAGACCGAGAAATAGCCGGTGAAAGATGGTCATTCCACCACCGGCGCAATTGTCGATTCCGCGTCTCTCGAGTTCACTTCTTCTCAATCAATTGAGCACAGGCAAACCATCCGAAGACTGAAACAGATAAGATCAGAAGTATTCAATGTCTGAGACACGAAGTTATTCCCCATCCTGGCCGGAACAGGAACTGATAGTTGGAATGGATTCAGCGCTCCCCCGGACGTTAGCAGCCGGGACGGGGACCTGGCTCTATCTATCCGGATGGTGTTTTCATCCGGTTGAGAGCATCCGAAAACTGGAAGTAGTTGTCGATAACGCCAGTTACCCGGTGATGGCCCATTCGATCTTCCGTCCTGACGTATCTCGCCGTCACGCGACTCAAAGAGAAGCGATGACCAACAGCAGTTACAGCGGCTTTTGGGCGCTGGTCCCGATCTACGCCGATCAGGTGAAACGGGGAGTCGTCATTGACCTGCACGCCCAATTGAAGAATGGCAAGCAATTGAACGCGAAGCTGACAACAATCGATCTGCTCATAGATCACTCGTCGGCGCCTCCCAAAAGAGAGCCCGAAAGAGAGCATAATCGGTCGAGGTCCGATCTTCCGCTGATTGCCATCTGCCTGGCAACGCACAATCCTCCTCCGCGGCTCTTCCGCAAACAGATCGAATCGATCATCAATCAAAGTCATCAAAACTGGATTTGCATTATCAGCGACGATGCCTCCAGCCCGGAGTCAGAGAGAGAGATCGAGAGGATCGCGGGGAGTGATCGGCGTTTTATCTTCTCAAGAACCCCGACCAGATTGGGGTTCTATCGAAATTTCGAAAGAGCGCTCTCGCTCGTGCCGGAAGATGCGGATTTCATCGCCCTCTCCGATCACGATGACTACTGGTATCCCGACAAATTGCAGACTCTTGTCTCCCGGTTTGATCAAGAGACGCTCCTTGTCTACAGCGACATGAGGATCGTCGATGAAAATGGAGAGGTGCTCTCAGATACATATTGGACGATCAGACGTAATAACTATACGAACATCGGTTCGCTGCTTTTGACCAATACGATCACCGGCGCGGCCTCGATGTTCCCGAGGTACCTCTTGCGTTATGTGCTCCCTTTTCCGACCGGATGCGGCAACATTTATCACGATCATTGGATTGCGAGTGTCGCGCTCAGCCTGGGCAAGATCGGCTATGTCGATCGTCCGCTCTACGATTATGTTCAACACTCAGCCAATATTCTCGGGCATACCAGCTCACCGAGGAGTCCTTTATATAAGCAACTCTACCACATCTTCGTTAACCTTAGAGACAAACAAGGAAGGAAGTACGCCCGACAAGTCTATTTTGAGCATGTCGTCCGGATCATGACGCTGGCGCGCATGGCCATTCTGCGTTGCGGTCGAAATCTGAGGAGTGGAGATTTGAAGACGCTGCAAAGGCTCGCCGACCTGGACAGTTCACCGATCTCTTGCGCCTGGTTAGTTCAACGAGGGCTCAAAGACGGCAGACAGATGAGCGTGACAATCGGCACAGAATATTTTTTGCTAATGGGGATCGCATGGAAAATCTATATTACTCTAATGTCACGTATTGGATTGGCATCACGCTATGATTCTGATTAGCGAATGATTTTGACGATCTCATAATTCCGTTGTTGGTGGGCTAAAAACCTCTTTTTCCCCTCCAATTTACAATTATCACTTGACTTCATAGCGTGGTAATATGATGTCATGTTAGGTTCTATTTGAAATTCAGGATTGATGCTAAATTTAACCCCATCGAACCTAGCAATGGAGGATTCAGATGTTGATCTGTCCCGTCTGCCGTAGTCAAAATATGGACACTGCGAAATTTTGCGGCAATTGCGGCAATCCATTTCCACGTCCGTCCGAACAGACGTCTTCTTTGATCAATTGTCCGCAAGGGCATATTTACAGTGCAATTTACCAACACTGTCCATATTGTCCGCAAGTTGAAAATAACAATGCCTCTTCGTTTATCACACGAGTTGAAGAACAGATCACGACGATCGAGCAACAGAGCAAAGTAGCGGCGCCACCTCAACCTTCGTCAAGAGACTTTATCACACGGGTTGAGCCGCCCGATACATTGTTCGATACGAAGGAGCCTCCGCTCGTCACGCCACAGCCGGTGGAGCCTCCGCCATCGATCTTTGCGCCGACCGAATTGATCACGAGCGTCCAAGGCTTCGAGCCATTGATGAGGCCCGGCAAATCGATGGAGACGACGGCCAAAGAGAATGGAGTGGAAGAAAAAGATAAATCGCCGGTCTATTCGCCGTCATTGGAGACGCTCATTACGCCGGCAGTCGAGCCGCCGGCTCAAGCCCAGGCTCCAACGCCAGCTCCGGCTCCGTTGCCGCCTGAGCCGCTGCCACACCCGGCAGCGCCCCCGCAGTCTCAGGAATCGACGACGGGGACGGGGACGGATACAGATCGCCGCACGATCGTCATGGCCGAGCAGGTCGCACCCGCGCGGCCGGAGAGAGGAAAGATCGTCGGCTGGTTGATTACTTATAATCGCAACCCTGATGGCGAAGACTTCCGCGTCTATGCAGGGTACAATCGGCTTGGCGCCAATCCGGTCTGCGATATGGTGATCGAAGACGAGACGGTCAGCGGCTCGCATGCGATCATCGTCTACCGCGAGGGCCGTTGTCTGATCAAAGACGATCTTTCACGCAACGGCACCTACGTCAATGGCCGCGAGATCTCCGAAGCGCATCCACTGCAAAACTATGATCAGATCCGCATTGGCAACACCTATTTGACCTTTGTTGCGGCGGAACGATTGTCGTAGATGAAAAGCCACAGACGCCTCACCGGGCTGACAGTTGGTGACGCCCGGGAACTTATTCATATGCAATATCAGGTGACTATCGCTCACCGGACTGATACAGGACGCGAGCGACAGGAAAATGAGGATGCAATAAGTTACAGCAGCGATGAGCGTAGTGGGGTCCACCTTCTAATCGTCGCTGACGGATTGGGTGGAACTGCGTGCGGCCAGGTGGCGAGCCAGATCGCGGTTCAAACGATCCGTCAGATCTTCTTCACCCAAAGTTATTTGAATCTCAGCATCAACGAACGGCTCAACCTCTCGATCAGCGAGGCCAACCGGATGATTATGGATCGTGCCGACCGTGACCGCCACTGTCGCGGGATGGGATCGACCTGCGCGGTCCTGGTTCTGGCGAATGATTTCGCGCACATCGCACACGCCGGTGACAGCCGGGTCTACCTGATCCGCGACGGGTGGATCAAGCAACTGACCCGCGATCATTCACGGGCTCAGCGGATGCTTGATGACGGGCTGATCACCGCAGAGGAGGCGGCCGGTCATCCGGACAGGAACTGGCTGGATCGCGCCCTGGGTCTGCGCGACGAGGTCAAACCGGACATCAGGCAGGAGCCGATCCGGCTGCGTGAAAAAGATACTTTCGTCGTTTGTACCGATGGATTGACCAGTCTGGTGCGCGACGAGGAGATCTTCGGAGTCGTCCAGCATGCGCCGGTCGCTCACGCCTGCAGTACGCTCATCGCTTTTGCCAACGAACGGGGCGGCCATGACAACATCACGGTGGCGATCGCCCGCATTGGCGCCGATATCACGCTCGTCTTTTGATCTGGCGCGGCGAGTTGAGAGATCGGCGATCACCAAAAATCAACAATCTGTCTGGCAGTATGACAGCATCACCGACCCGCAATGCACATCCGTAATCTTTTAATCGCCACGACCAACACTGGGAAGATCGCCGAGATCGGCGCGCTGCTTGCCAATCAGAAATTTCACGTCATGGGTCTTTTTGATCTACCGCAAGTCCCGGAACCGGTCGCAGAGACCGGCACGACGTTCGTCGAGAATGCCCTGATCAAAGCCGAGTATTATCATGCTCAGACTGGATTGATCACGCTCGCCGACGATTCCGGCCTTGAGGTTGACGCGCTCGATGGAAGACCCGGCGTCTATTCGGCGCGCTACGGCGGTGACCACCTCAGCAGCTCCGAACAGATTGCCCTGCTCCTTGATGAGTTGGAAGGGGTGCCGGAGGCCCAACGCTCGGCGCGCTTCGTCTGCAGTGTGGCGATTGTCGGCCCCCAGTTAAGCCAAACTTTTGAGGACCAGTGTGAAGGCAGGATAGCATTTGAGCCGCGCGGCGCCGGCGGATTCGGCTACGATCCGATCTTTATCGATCTCGAACTCGGACGAACGTTCGCAGAATTGACTCGCGAGGAGAAGAGCGCGCGCAGCCATCGCGGAAAGGTTCTCAGAAGAGCGATTGGATTTCTCGAGCGACTGGCGACCGCAGATGAGGCCGCCCCCTAAACGAAACACGCGAAACCGGATGATCTGAGGTCTCGCGTGTCTGTGGTCTCATTCAATCCGATCTCAAACGCCGGTTATTTCTTCTTCACGACGACGATTGTTCCCGCCATCTCATGGCCGCCTTTATTCCCGTGAAAAGAGCAGTGATAAGGATACGTTCCGGCCTTCGTGAACTCATAGCTGAAGTTTTCGCCGACTTTCAATGTCTTCGAGGCAAAGACATCGGTATCTGATTTAACAATATGGGCTCCTTCTTTGTTGTTCCAGATGACTGTGGTACCTTCAGTCACCGTCAACTTTTTCGGTTCAAACTTATAATTGGTCATCGTCACTTCGTTTTTAGACTCTGCGGAGACGCCCGGTTGTGAGGTGCGATCAGGCACCGCCATCAAACCACAGCCGAATAACAATCCAACTAACAAAAGCCTCATTCCAACTTTCATCCTTGCACCTTTCATTCTGATAATTGCCCTTTAAACGAAAGACGCGCGCTCTGACGCTAATCTAGGCCGGATCTTACGGCGCATGTGCCGTAACAACAGAGCCTCTGCTTCAGAGCGCGCACCTCTCAGGCGAGCGCTTGCTTCGCCTCAACCAACGAGTAGTTTGGTCTACTATTTCTTTTTGCCCTTTTTGGCTTTCCGATCTTTTTCGCCAATCGCCGGCGCCGGATCGAACTTCTTGGGAAGTTCCGTCCCGGTAGCCATCGATGGAGCTTCGACGATGTCACCCTTCAATGGACCGAGCGCGCCGAGCAGTTCATTCTTCTCTTTGTCTGGAACCTTGAATTTGTCAAGAGCCTTGACGAGGTCCTCAACCAAAGCGTTGAACTCACCATCGGTGACACCCATGTTCTTGTGGGAAGTCTTCATGTCCCGGCCGGTATAGTCGCACGGACCACCCGTCGCCTTGCAAACGAAAGCCTTGAGATTGGTCACGAGACGGTTGGCATCGCTCTTGGCGAACTTCTTGTTAATCCGTTCATCTTTGAGGACGATACCTGCAAACTCGTCAACCACGGCAGAAATTGCTGGCTGACCGCCAAGGCGGTCAAAAAGGGATTTTTCTTGGGCCATGGCAGAGACGGTGATCGCCGTCGCTATGCACGCACCCAAAACCAAACTCTTAACGATATTCATTACTTTGCCTCCAAGTGTGATGATGCTGCCTGCTTTACACTCCAGACAGCGGTGAGTGATATAGGTAAATGTTAATAAGAACTTTTGCGATCACTTTACGAACTCGTTAACACATCAGCGTTTACGAACCCCGATCATTAACGGATTGCCAAAGGGAAAATTTTCTTCGGTCAATTCGGCTGCTGCCCTATTTTGCGGCAGAGGCTCTCGAAACCCCGTGCCATCGCCCATCCATGATTCCATTCAAAAATGGGTTTGAAGATCGGCGAAAGCCATCGCAAAAGCGGTTTATCGGCGCGGATTTGCCAATCAAAAGTGATCTCCGTACTCGATCCGTCAGGCTCTAATCGCCAGATTCCTCGTCCGACAAAATCACCCGACGCGGTGATCTCAATCACATGCGGACGCTCGTGACGTACAACTTCAGCGGTCCACCGTAGTCGATATGGCAACCAGCCTCTGGTCAAAAACTCTACGCGATCCCCGACATGATCGGCTCGCCCCGACGGGCGATAGTGCGCGTCAAGATAGACCTCAGGCCACCAAAGAGGATAGTCCTTGCCTTCTTTGAGAATTTCGTAGATCAATTCGCGTGGGGCGGTGACGCGCCACTTGGTCAGGAAGTGGTACTGATTAACTGGCATTTTCTCACGGGGCCTCCCGTCGGCATTTACGGTCGAGGTTGAGAAATAGATTGCTCAGCTCTGATTGGGGGAAAAATTTTTCTTAGAGGGCAACAGCAGGATGAGAATATAAACGAGAAGTGCAAAAAAAGCCAGCGTGATTATAATCTTTACAACTCCGAATATTGTTGAAATGATTAGTAGACCTTTAGAGACGCCTTCGATGATCAGGAAGATCGTGGTCACGAGGGTCGTCAGCATCGTTAGAACTTTAAGGATCCAAGTCATTACTTCACCATCCAATTTCGGCCATGAGAAATAATCGATGAGTCTTGAGTCGAAGACTTTCCCGCGCTCATGACTCGGGGCGTCCCTGTTATCTTATCATCTTCTTTACTCATCTTCACGGCTCGCAAGCATCAGGCCGGAAGCCTTGACCTGGATCCCGCCGTTGTTCGTCCGCAGTCTAATGAGTGGAGAAGAGTCTGAAATATTGTGACCGGAGATGAACGATCCCTCGCCATGTGGCAGGCTGAACTGCTCAAATCCTTTGACTTTGACTTGGCCTTGAGAGGCTGCGGCATCGAGACGAAAGTGACAATCCTCCGGCAGAGAAAAGCGGATGCGGCCCTTTTCAACATCAGCTTTGACGTCGGCGGTAATCTTTTCATTGGTCGAAAGATTGATTGAGCCATGTCGTGAAGTGACGATCAGCGAGCCGCGAAAATTTCGGACCGTGACATCGCTTGTCGTTTCAATCGTCGTCGGCCCCTCGGCATTTTCAACCTCAACGTCGCCGTCGTCCGCTTTGATGCGAAGAGATCCGTTGACACGATCGGCGCTGACACCGCCGTCTTTAATATCGAGCGTCATGACACCGGTCACATCGCGTAAAATAATGCCGTCGGAGGCGTTGATCAGATTGACATCACCGTGAATGCGGTCGAGTTGGATTGAGCCGTTAAGATTCTCGATCGTGAGCTTTCCCGTCTGGTCGCTGACTTCAAGGCGATTGCTGTCGCGAATCGTGTGATTGCCGCGCAGACCGGAGAGTTTGACAAGCCCCGAGGCGTCGGACACTTCGACTCCAATCTCGATATTTTGCGGCAGCGTGATCATGATCGGAGTATCGACATCCTGTCGGACACCGGAAGTGTTGACGGTGATGCGATAGTCTTTGCCGTCAGGCGTCACCTGCAGCTTGATCTCCTGCGCCACTTGCTTCGCCTCTTGCTCGTTGAGGGCTCGAATCCGTTTGACGATCCGCGCGCTGGCCTGCGCTTGCGGCGCGGTCGCGATCTCGATGTCTCCGGTTGGATTGGTGATGACGAGCTTCGAATTGAGAAGCGGCGTGAACAGTTGCGGAGGCTCATCCTCGATTGAAAGTAGAGGGGGGATGAGATAATCGCGTAATCCACCCAACACGGCGACCCGCAGATTGACGCCGTCTAAACTCCGGCTGTTCTTCACCAAGTAGTTGGCCGCCAATCCTCCGCCGACAATCAATAACATGAAGAAGATCGCGCCGGGAGTGAATGCGCGCGGTCGCGGGCCGTCTCCGACCCGATGGGCATATTGCCGCAAGACCCTACCGCTGACAAAAGCCACCAAAAGCCAGAACCAATAATTGCCGAAGATCTCAATGAGCGATTGCCCGCCGCGCAAATTGGCCGCCAGCAAGATCCCACCGATTGCCGTGATCATGATCCCGCCCACGGGCGACGGCGGATGCCGGTCGATCAGATAACCTGTCACCCGCACCAACCCGGCAAGCACCAGGAATAACGGCCAAAATTGCATGAGCAAGTGAGTGATCTGCGCCCGCTCCGGCGCCAGAAAGAAGAGGACGCCCAATCCAATCAACCCGATCCCAAGCAGCAGTGTGGCGAGACGTTTGAACATTATTCAATGGCAGAACATTTAATTGCAGCTCACAAGTTGAAGCGGAGAGTCCAGCATCGCCAATCCGCAACAATCGACTGTGCAATCCACTCACCGTTCGTATCGGCCTTCGGCCTTCGCAAAATCGCTCGTCGCACGATCGTAAGTCGATTGGATGACGGAAGGCGGCGGATTACGATAACCCGGTTTCTGGCTCGGATCTTCACGAAGACGATGGAAGCCGCGCAAAATGTAATAGACCCCCGCGATGACCAGCAACAAAGGCCAGAGCAGATGCAAATGATCGGGCAGGACGCGGCTAAAAACGGCGAGAGCCCCGATGCCGATCAACAACCCGCCCCACAACCCGGTGCGTTCACGGAGAATCAGTCTGAGCCGATCCTCCTCTTCTTGCAGATTGACTCCCAGGCGGTGTCGCTGCGCCGAAGCGTAGGCGTCGTAAAGAGAGAAGAAGTAGAAGGCGACGCCGGATAATCCAATCAGAATGGCGAACGGTGGATGAAAGATATCAGAGAGAGTCCAGAGCCCGGCGGTGACGACAAAGTGGACCAACGCCTTGACGTTCTGCCCGTTGTAAGCGGCGCCCAGTCCGGGAACCAGGCCGAGCAGAAGGGCAACGATCGGCGATTTCGGTTCGCTGCGCAGATTGGCGCGCTGACTGCGACCGTTGTTCTGCTGTAAGATTTCGATCCCCGCCACAATGCAATCCTGACAATACGGATGCCCCTTGATGCGGTGATCACAGGCGGAACAGAGGTGGCGTTCGCAAGAACGGCAACTCACGCTCGCCCGATTGGTTGGATGATAGGCGCATTTCATCTCAATATTTCTCGAAAAGACTCTTCTTCCGTTCCCTGATCGGTTGATGGCGAAATTCGTGCTCCCTCTGGTCGAGGCAGGCACTTATTATTGCTGCCAATTACCTATTAACTCTCATGACTCTCTGGCGCTAATTACTCTCTGGCCGCGATGGTTGTTCTCGTTGATGTTTCTTATCACTTCTTGCAGATCTCTTGCGCGGCGACGATTGAGGCGTCGAGTCAGGTTCCGGTTGAATCGAGCGAGGAGACGCCGATTCAATCTGAGCGGGGCTTTCAGGTACCGAGATCGGAGCAGGCTTGGGGACGAAGAAGAACGTGTTGACTTCGCTCGAGACCCGCTGAAATCCCGTGCGCGCCATCGCCCCGGTCTGATTGATCGCTCGTTGCCCCTGATTGACCAGAATCCCCGCCTGCGTCTCGGCATGTGCAGCCATGCCGCCGACACTGCCGAAGCGCGAGATAATCAAGAGACTGCTGGCGGCGAAGATCAGCGCGGCAACTGCCATCTGTGGCGTCCAGAGCAGAAAGACCTGATTCTTCAAAAAACTCTTCAAGCAAGCCAGCGCGCGCGCGCCCCACCTGGCGCTCTTCCCTTTCCGCGCGCCGACGGTCGCCGCGACGATCCGCTCGTGCAAAGACTCCGGGACCTCGACCTCGGACTCTTTGATCTCACGGCACATCGCGATCACCTCTTCGATCCCCCCGATCAAACGGCGGCACTTGCTACATTGTTCAAAATGCGCCTGGAAGGTTTGGAAGGTCGGAGCCAGAATGACGCCGTCGAAGTAACGTTCAATCAGCTTGTCAAAATTCCCACAACTCAACATCTCGCCCGCGGTCGTCGCGGCGATGATCCGATGTTCCAATCCTTCGGGATCGACGATCTCGCGATGCGCGACCGAATTGAGCGTCTGCACCGTCATCCGCACATCGTTGTAAAGCTCTCGACATTCACGGCAGATCAACCGGTGAGCAGCGCATTCGGCCCGCATCCGCGATTCGAGCGCGCCGTCCAAATAATCTGTGATTGAATCCTGAAACTTATTGCAATCCATCTCGCTCAGTGGGCGTGGGCAGTAGAGAGGGGGCAGCGAGCAAACTCTTCACCGTCCGCCTTTCACCGCTCACTGCTTTCAAAATGTTTCGACAACCTTCATCCGCCGTAGAATCTTCGCCAACTCGATTCGCCCGCGATTGATCCGCGATTTGACCGTCCCGATCGGGATCTTGATGATCTCAACAATCTCCTGATACGTCAGCTCTTCGATATCGCGCAGGATGACGCATTCGCGTAAATCCGGAGGTAACTTGGCGATCGCCTCGTGGACTTGCTTCGAGCGTTCAAATCGCTCGACCCCGTGGTCGGGCGCGTCATGATGACTCTCTAAATGATACTCGTGATCCCCAATATCCTCGCCGAGATCGGTCGGGGTGCGATTGCGTCGGCGATAGTCGTCGATCACCAGGTTCCGCGCAAGCCTCATCAACCAATTTGCCAGATCGCCCGCTTGCGGATCATATTGTTCTAATGAGCGGTAAACGCGCACGAAGACTTCTTGCGTCAAATCCTCCGCCGATTCATGGCGACCGGTGAATCGGTAAGCGAGGTTATAGACGCGACGGGAGTACTCGTGGACTACTTGCTCCCAGGCTGCGCTGTCTCCGGCGCGACATCGCCGCACCAATTCTGCATCCGATTTAATCAACGCCGCATTGGCTCCCACAGTAGGTTGGTCTCTCCTGATCAAGATTACACCCCAAAACCCGTCGTCAAAACCCTGTCTCCACCAGTGCTTAACGAGTCGGGTCCAGAAAATGTTCCTGGAAAAACAAGATCCTAATCTTTGAAGATCCAGCGGGTCGCGCTGCCGATGAATTGTCCGCCGTTGATGTCAAACGCGAAAGCGACGCGGGGACAGACCACGTAAAGCGGCCCCTCGCTGCCCTTCATGTTCCAGCGATATTTGACGTTAAAGGCGTTGATCACCTGTTTGATGAGCGCCGCATCGGTGACCACCGCCGCGACCCCTTCAAGTACGACGGCCTCATCGCCGCGTTCCGGACAGATCACACAATTTGGATTGGTCTCCAAATTACGCGCTTTTCGCGAATTCCGTCCAGTGCTGAAATAGAACTTCTCATCAACCCAAACGCCCCAAATCGGCATGGAATGCGGCCGCCCATCGGGACGGGTGGTTGAGATCCAATAGTTCCGTGCTTTAGTCAAACGCTCAGCCGCCCAGCTCCATGGCAATAATCCGGCGCCGCTTTCAGCGTCGAGGATGCCATAACCCGGCATGTGCGGACGGCTCGCCTGAGGCCCCGTGTTCTCATGCTCAAAATCCATAATTCGACTGATCCTATTCGTTTGATATGATGTCTTTAAACCGGAAAAAGCAAGACCGGCCCGAGAGCACGGGGCAAGGCGCGCGAACCACACCACCTCTCGACCCTTGAAGATCGCTGCGATCTTCTATTTGATCGCCTTCGCATTCGCCGGTTTAGTAAAAAGGTCTTCACCGATCGGCGCATCCAGCTTGATCGTTTGATAATTCACACGACTCTCCTGAATGCCATTACGATAAAAATCTATAATATTCGGGAATGCCACACCATCATAGGGGACATACTGAAAGAATCGCACCTCGTGTTTGACCAATCCGTCATCGCCTGCCCGCTCATAGATGAGGGTCATCGGCAAGTGAGTATTCCGGTCCAGCCAGAGGTAGAGCGTCCGTTCCGGCTTGAGTTGAATCGCCACGACATCCGCGCGTTCGCCCGGTCGCGTCTCTTCGCGGCCGACGAAGCGCACCGCGACTCCCGGAGCTTTCCAGCCGCCCCGCAGGATCCGATCGATGTCGTACTCAAGGCCTTCCTGATAAGACTGAATCTGTTTGTCGGTCTGATCTTTCAGCGTTTCATTATCGCCGTCATATGTCCAGCCGCTTTTGCCGAGGTTGACCTGGATCCGGCGATTCTTCTTCTTCCCCTTGCCGAACTCGACGCGTTCCTTGTCCGGATAGATAATCATGTCGATGAATGGTAAGGGGATCTGTGACAACCCTTTATCAAACTGTGTGAACTGCCCGGTCGCGGTCACCGTCTTGTAACTCAGGTAACGCGCCCCGCCGCGAGCCTCGATCGCTTGCTTGATCAGCTCTGCGCCCCGCTCGCCGTTCTGAGGATCGTTCGGATCAGCTTTCTGCGCTTCGGCAGCGATCCCCATCGCCACCAGAAGCAGAACGAGCATGCACACTTTGGATAGATTAAAAATCATAGAAGTTGACAACTTGATGATCTGGACAGCCAGTGCCGGCCCCTTGCGAGCCATTTCTAAGACACCAAATTATACCGCGAGCCGCACCCCAACGGTAGGCGGTCTTAAATATTTATCCGTTGACGAAGGCCGATCGGATTCAGAAAAAGTGTAGGTTTGAGAAATTGGCTGGGATGAAGATCTGCGAATGTACAATTAGTGTAAATCACACCCTTATTTCAGAACCGACCTCACCAGAGTCGTGAGAAAGTGATGAGCTTCTGAGTAATGCCGTGATCTGGTGAGTCGGGACCTGCTCGGGCGAACGAGATTCGATGATTAGTCCTGACGCAAAGCCTTGATTGGATCAACTCGCGCAGCCTTTCTCGCGGGCAGATAGCCGGCGAAGACGGCGACAGCTGTCATCAACAAAACGGCCAGCGAGATGGCCGCGGGATCGTTCGGAGCGAGTCCATAGAGCAGACTTGAGACCATGCGAGTGGTTGCCAGCGCGATGCCCAATCCGATCAAGATGCCGATCAGAAGGAGCAACAGCGTCTCTCGCATGACCAGCCACAGGACGTCTCCAGCCTGCGCGCCGAGGGCCATCCGAACGCCGATCTCGCGAGTGCGGCGCGCCACGGCGTAAGCCATGACGCCGTATAAGCCGATCGCGGCGAGCAACAGAGCGAGAAGGCCAAAGAAGCTGCAGAGCGTAGCGACCAACCGCTCACTGCTCACGGATTCATCAACTTGCTCGGCGAAAGTCTTGATATTGAAGAGCGGCAGCCTCGGATCGAGGCTTCGCACCTCACGGCGGATAACTTCAATGAGACTTCCGGGGCTCCCACCGGCGCGCACGCACAAGGTCCTCGTCCCAACCGATTGAGATTGCGATAACGAGAGGTAGACGGTCTGCGGCGCATCTTCCCTCAGATTGCGGTACTTGGCGTCTTGAACCACGCCGATGATCTCCAGGTCTTTGAGGTCTTCAAGAGTGATGCGTCTCCCAAGCGGGTTCTCTTGACCGAAGAAATAGCGGGCTGCCTGTTCATTGATGATGACCTTCTTCGGAGAGTTCAGCGTGTCCTGCGAGTTGAAATCACGGCCCATCCGCAGCGCCATGCCGAAAGTCTCGAAGAAGTTCGGCGCGACATAATTGAAGAGGACGGCCATCTCTTCGTCGGGACGAGGCTGATACCCCGGGACCTTAATTCCGATGCGCGAATATCCGCCGCTGAGCGGCATATTGCGAATGAAGCTGGCCGACTTGACACCCGGCAAGGTTGAGACTTGTTCAATTAATCGTGAATAAAAACTCCTGGCCTGATCCGGTTTGGAACCGTTTTGACCGGGATCCATCGAGAGCATCAAGAGCTGATCAACACGGTATCCGTTATCGACCGCTCTCAAATTCCGCAAGCTTCGGACAAAGAGTCCGGCGCCGATCAATAACAGCAGCGACATCGCCACCTGCACAATCACCAGTGGTTTCCCCAGTTCCCACCGGCGCCTGCCACCGACTGTGACGGCCGTCTCGTTCTTGAGCGCTGGAATCAGATTGGTCCGTGTCGCCTGAATGGCCGGTGCCAGTCCGAACAGCAGAGCGGTGAGCAGAGTGATGCCGAAGGTGAAGCCCAACATTCGCAGGTCGGGCGCGATCTCCAAGGTCGTCGGCAAACGCCCCTGCGGCAAGAAGCCGAGCAAGACATTGGTCCCCCAGCGCGCGAAGATGAGTCCGAGCAGTCCTCCCAGCGCGGCCAGCAAGAGACTCTCCGTCAACAACTGGCGCACCAGCCGGAAGTTCCCCGCTCCCAAAGCCAACCGCACGGCGATCTCTTTCCGCCGCGCCGCGGCGCGCGCCAGCAACAGATTGGCAACATTGATACAGGCTATCAGCAGCACGATTCCAACCACACACATCAAGATGATCAATGGCTGCGAGTATCGGCGGCTCAACCCGGCGATGCCGTGTTCGGCGGGGACAAGCCGAATGTGAAGCGATTTGAAGAGTCGCTCGTCGGGTGAATTACCCTTGATATCTCTGACATCCGGTTCGCGGCTGATTTGAAAGATGGCATCCGTTGCGGCCTCTGCTTGCTTAATGTCGATGCCGGGTTTGAGCCGCGCCATGATGCCAAGCCACGTCAGGCCGCGCCGCTCGAAGACCGGAGTGCCGGGCCTCACCTGGGTATTCATCATGATTGGAATGCGAACGTCAGGAGCGCTTCCCACCTCGACTCCGAAGAATCCCGGTTGAGTGACGCCGATCACCGTAAATGGATAACCGTTGAGGTAAACCGTCTTTCCGATAACCTGCGGATCCTCGCCCAATCGCCGTTTCCAAAAGTTGTAGCTAATGACCGCGACGGGATGAGCGCCAGGGGTCTGGTCGTCCGCCTCGGTCAAGACGCGGCCGAGAAATGGTCCTACTCCGAGCACGGAAAAAAAGTTCCCCGAGACCAGCTCGCCCAATACGCGCTCCGTCCGATCATCAGTGCTCATCCCCATCGGCAGAAGATCGCGCGCGAACATGCCGGAGAAGACTGAAGTCCCGTCCCGCAGCTCTCGGAACATCGGATACGAGTATGATGAGATCGGATTACTCTGTGCCGACGCTTGCGGCGCGACGCCGACAAGGACGAGCCGTTCGGGTTGTTCGATCGGCAAACTCTTCAACAAGAGCGCATCGACGAGGCTGAAGATCGCGGTGTTCGCGCCGATCCCCAATGCCAGCGACAGCACCGCCACCAGGGTGAAGATTTTATGCTTGAGCAGCATGCGCGCTCCGTATCGCAAATCCTGAATCATCTCGTCCTCCAATCGTTTCGGCTGCAAGAGCACCGCGTCCTTCAACGATCCCAGGCTGTGCCGCAGCAGTTCTCTGCCATCTCTCCAACCGCCGCGCCGCCACCGGCCAAGCAGCGATTCGTGATGTTGTAATTCCGCCTCCCACTCTCGCCGCCACTCGGCACGCAACCGGCGCGGCACCAGACAGCTCACCAGCTTGACGAGCCAGA
>Ga0081539_10002376_pt1 | contig 26931 bp, 19 predicted proteins | sample TabmetS4T2R2_FD_71023 | JGI IMG/M metagenome (GOLD analysis project Ga0081539, IMG submission 71023) | Tabebuia heterophylla rhizosphere microbial communities from the University of Puerto Rico - S4T2R2 | ecosystem: Host-associated > Plants > Roots > Rhizosphere ...
CGGACTTCGATTCGGCATCATTGACCTGAGTCTTGCGCCGACGCCCGTTCCCGGCGACTCGGTCGCCGAGATCATCGAAGCTCTCGGCTTCGAGCGCGCGGGCACGCACGGCACGACAGCCGCGCTCGCGCTCCTTACCGACGCAGTGAAGAAGGGCGGCGCGATGGCCTCATCGGCGGTGGGCGGGATGAGCGGCGCGTTCATCCCGGTCTCCGAAGACGCGGCGATGATTGACGCGGCGCGCGCGGGCGCGCTCACGCTCGACAAGCTTGAAGCGTGGACGAGCGTCTGTTCCGTCGGGATTGATATGGTCGCCGTCCCCGGCTCGACTTCGGCTGAGACGATAGCCGCAATCATCGCCGACGAGATGGCCGTCGGCGTTATGAACAACAAGACGACCGCCGTCAGAATCATCCCCGTGCCCGGTAGAGACGTTGGCGACACGGTCGAGTTCGGCGGACTCTTGGGAAGCGCGCCCGTCATGCCCGTCAACCGCTTTTCGTCGGACGCATTCATACGCCGAGGCGGGCGCATACCCGCGCCGATTCATTCGCTGCGTAACTGACCGCGCGCGCGTTGAAAAAAGTTTTGAGAGGAGAACTATGGAAGCACTCGGAATGGTCGAATGCATGGGACTCGTGGCGATGATTGAGGCGGCGGACGCGATGGTGAAGGCGGCGAACGTGACGCTCGTCGGCTACGAGAAGATTGACGCGGGGCTTGTGACGGCAATCGTGCGCGGAGAGGTCGGCGCGGTGCGCGCGGCTGTGGACGCGGGCGCGGCTGCGGCGCGCCGGGTCGGGCAAGTAGTTGGCACGCACGTCATCCCGCGACCGCACGCCGAAGTTGACGAGGGCATACCCGTTTTGACGACGGGCGAGACGACGCGCAAAAAGATCGCAGGCTCCGTGAGGGCCAAGCGCGATGAAGGGAAATGACAACGCAATCGTCAGCGAAGAGACCGCGGCTTCGCCGCTCGAAGCTGTGTTCTTCGTGTCCTCATTGTGTCGAAATGTCTTAACAGACTTCAACGCGCCGCGATTGCGTTGAAGAAGAGCGGGTAGGTTGCGAGCGACTGGCCGCGATACTGCGGTCGGAAGCCGAAGAGATAGATTCGACCCTTGCCCAACGTGACTTCGACGAGCGCGGCCTTCCCGCGAATCCTCTCCGCGCCCAAGAGCCAGCCCGAAAGAAGCGGCGTCCCCGAATCGGGGTAGCGCGCGACGACGCGCACGCGTCCCGCGGCATACTCCCTCTCGTCCTTGATTTCAAAGACGGGCGAGTCTTCGACCCAAGCGATGGATTCGCGCGGCATCCCGGCGGCGATGGGGTGCATCGTGTCGAGAATCGTGCGGAGGATTGAGCCGGGGCAGTAGAACTCCGTTCGCTTGAGTCCTTCGGTCACATCGCGCAGAGGTAGGCCGAACTGCTCGATTGCGAAATTCGATGCGTCGTTCAAGGCGATGAGCGTCCCGCCTTCGGAGACGAACTCGCGCAGAGACTTCACGCCGTCCTTCCCAAGTCCGCCCGTCAACTCTTCGGGCATCGTGCCCTTGCGGTAGCCTTCGAGCAGGGAGCGCGGCTGCTGGTCTGGAATGATTATCGTGTCGAACTTCGAGCGAAGATTTCCGGCGCGCGCTTCGGCGTCTTCGAGCGTGGAGAAGGGCGTTGTCGTCATCGCGTAGTTCACCTCGTCGGTCGCGTGAGTCCTTCCGTTCTGCGTGAGAACCCAGCGCGTCCAGCCCTCGTCCATCGAAGGGACGTGCGACTTATAGACGGCGAGCCTCGCCTTCGGCGCGTAAACGTCCAACTCGCCCTCGTCCTCGACGCGCGCCGGCCTGTACCGGAAGGGACGATAGACGGGCTTGACTTCGACGTTCAACAGGAGCGGGAGCGTGTGCGCCGTAACGTCGTAGGGCGCGATGGGGTGGCCCGACGCGTCGCGCAGGTCTGGGTAGCGTTGCGCTTCGAGCAGAGCCTTTGCGAACGCGCCGTAGGGCTGCGCCATCCGTACGTACTCGACGAGGTGCGAACGCCCGTCGCGCGGCGCGCCCGGCGGCGTGCCGTATTCGACCTCTACGCCGCCGCGACGAAGTATATCAGTGAGCACGAGGGCGTTGCGCGAGGGCGTTATCTCGAAGCCGTACAACTCGCCGGGACGGCGCGGGCGCACGGCCTCACGGCCTATTTCGTAGAAGCGACGCAGCCAACGCTCGCGGTTCTGCGCGGCGTGTTTGAGTAACTCAAAGGCGGCGGTCGTCATGTTGTTCGTGATGTCGCGCATGTGCCATTCGCCGCCGGGCCAAGGGACGGGGAAGTTGGGAGTGGCTTTGCGCGCGTCGTAGCCCTCGCCCGCGCGTAGTTGTTCGGGCTTGACCGTGATGGGCGTGGCGATGTTGACCGAAGCGGTTTCGGAAAGTATTCGGACGCCGCCGTGGTAGTGGGAGTATGCGCGCGCGGGCGTCCAAGCGTCGTAGGTCGAGTCCCAAGTGATGCCGCGGAATCCGGCCCTGAGCATCTGGTCGGCCATGAAGTGGCCGAGTTCCGTGTAGGCTTCGACTAGCTGCTTAGGGACGTTCGGCTCGACGGGCTGCATGTAGGGCGGAAGGAAAAGGCGCGAGCCGTACGGGCCTTGTTGGTGTATGTCGTGGACAATCTGCGGATGCCAGACGTTGTGAAGCTTCGCGACGGTGAGCCGGGTTTCGACCTGCGTGAAGGCGTACCAGTCGCGGTTGTTGTCGTGGCCCGTGTAGTGATGATAAAGCTCAGGCGGCGACGTGCCTTCGTAGGGCGTGCCGAGAGTTTTGTCGTACCAGTTCTTCACGATGTCAACGCCGTCGGGGTTGAGCGACGGGACGAGGAGGACGATCGTGTTACGCAGGATTTCTTGAATCTCAGGCTCGTCGGAAGAGGCGAGGCGGTGCGCGATGAGCATCGAGGAGAGCGACGAGCCGACCTCGGAAGAGTGTATGCCGCAGGTGATGAGGACGACGGTTTTGCCGCGGCGTATGAGCGCTTCGGCCTTTCGGTCGGCGCGCGGGCCGAGCTTACGCGGGTCTGCGAGTTGACTCTGAATCTGTCTGAACTCGTCGAGCCGCGCAATCGTTTCGGGCGCGCTGATGGTGGCGACGACGAAGGGCGCGCCCAAGGTAGTCTTGCCGAGTTCTTCAAACTTGACGCGGTCGCTCGCCGCGTCGAGCCGCCGGAAATACTCGACCGTCTGCGCCCAACTCGCAAGACGGCGGTCGTCGCCGGGCGTGAAGCCTAAAACGTCGGCGGGCGCGGGGACGGATTCGTGCGCGTGCGCGGAAAAGAAGTCGCGCGCGTTGTGCGTCGCGTAAGTCGCGTTGGCGTGCGAGACGGTCGCGCGGTCGGGCGCGTAGGAAAGAAGAAGCGCGGCGGCGAGCGCGAAGGCGAGTGTACGCATGTTCATGCTTGAAAAACTCCGTGCGCGTTTGGTCTGGGGTTCAAGAACGATTGGATGCGCAGAGTTTAGCACAACGCGGGAAAGTCTGGAGTCTGGAGTCTGGAGTCTGAGCACGATTGCTCTCGTCCTTTTGAAGTCAAACAGTGTCGCTCGCGTCGCCGTCGGAGTTTGAAGTCGCAACAGAGCATGAGAGCGTAGCTGTCTTGACTCCAGACTTCAGACTCCAGACTCCAGACTTTTACAGCTGCTTGCTTGCCTCGCGCGCCTTCGCGCGTGTAAAGTTAGCGCCAAGTTCCCCTGTCAGAGGCTCTTCCCGTTAAGCGGAAAAAACTGTTGGAGGTCGTCGCTGATGTCCACCGTTGACGCAGACCGCGCCGCCGCAGCAGCGGCGCAGGAGTTTCCAGACCGCGCGGGCTGGACGCCGGATAATCCTTTCCTCGCGGTCTTCCGCCCGTTCATACCGTCGCGCGCGCGCCTGCGGGAGTTGACGCCGCTGCCGCTTCTGATAGGGACGTTGCTCGGAATCGTCTTCGGCGCGTCGTCGCTCTACCTCGTCCTGAAAGTCGGGCTGACGGTGAGCGCGTCAATTCCCGTTGCGGTCATCTCGATAACGCTCTTTCGCGTGCTCTCGAAGCTCCTGCTCGTCCCGAAGATAATAAGATACATTCTGGTCTTGGTGAGCGTGGCGCTCGGCGTCGCGGCCTTCTTCGCCATGCGAAGCATCGGGATGAGCTTGACGTGGAGCAACGTCGCCGCGCTCGCGGTCGTGGGCTTCTTCTCTTGGATTTTCTTACTGCCGCAGGACGCGACCATTCTTGAGAACAACATCGTGCAGACCGCGGGTTCGGCGGGCGAATCCATTGCCTTCGGACTCGGCGTGACGATGCCCTCGATTCTCATACTCGGCTTCGACCTCGAAGTCACACGCGTCATGCTCGTCGCCATCCTCGGCGGACTGCTCGGCATCCTGATGATGATTCCGCTCCGTCGCGCGCTCATCGTCCAGCAGCACGGCTACTTGAAGTACCCGGAAGGGACTGCGTGCGCGGAGGTGTTGAAGGCGGGCGCGTCGCGCGAGTCGTTAGAAGCGGCGCACGAAGACCCCGCGTCGGCGCGCGCGGCTGACGAGGCCGCGACGGGCGGCAAGACCATCATCACGGGCTTCGGCATAGGATTTCTCTATTACGGCCTGCAACAGATTTTCAAAACGTGGAAGGAGATTCCGACCAAAGTTTTCGGCAAGCCCTTCGAGGCCGGCTCGCTCTCGATTGAAAACAACCCGGCGCTCCTCGGCGTCGGCTACATCATCGGCCCGCGCATCGCTTCGATAATGATGGCGGGCGGCGTCCTTTCTTACCTCGTGCTCATCCCGGCGATTAAGTATTTCGGCTCCGGACTCGCCGCGCCGCTCGCGCCTGAAACCGCGCACAAGATAAGCGAAATGACCGTCACGCAGATACAGAAAGGCTACATCCTCTACATCGGCGCGGGCGCGGTCGCCGCGGGCGGCATCATCAGTCTGTTCCGAAGCCTTCCCGTCATCTGGAGCGGACTCAAAGGCGGACTCGCAGACCTTCGCGGAAGCAGCGCCGCGCGCGACGACGCGCCGCGCATTGACCGCGACCTCTCGATGAAGTTCGTTATCGGCGGCATCATCCTTCTGCTCGCCGTCATCATGATCGCGCCGCAGTTGAACCTGCGCTTCAACCTCCTCGGCGCGCTCCTCATCGTCGCCTTCGGCTTCCTCTTCGTCACCGTCTCGTCAAGACTGACGGGCGAGGTCGGCTCGTCGTCGAACCCGATTTCAGGGATGACGGTGGCGACGCTTCTTCTGACCTGTCTAGTCTTCCTGATAATCGGTTGGACTGCGCCGCCCTATTTCGTCACCGCGCTTTCCATCGGCGGCATCGTCTGCATCGCCGCGTCGAACGGCGGGACGACTTCGCAAGACTTGAAGACGGGCTTCCTAGTCGGCTCGACGCCGAAGGCGCAGCAGATTTCGATTCTCGTCGGCGCGTTGGCGTCGGCGCTCGTGCTCGGCTACATTCTGCTGTGGCTCAATCAGTCTTCGACCGTCTATGTGCCCGTGGCCGACAAGCAGGTCGCGCTCGCGCCCGACTACCGCTTCGACCTGAACAACTGCGAGAAGACGGGCGGCGGCTCGCCGAAGCGCGAGCAGTTGCAGGGCGCGCAGGCGAGTTCCGACACGGCGAGCTACAACGTCTGCCACAAGACCGACACCGTGGGCGGGCCTGCCGGGCGCTACCTCGTAAACGATCAGGGCGTGCCGGTTTACTTAGCCGACCCCGGCATCAACGGCGTCATAGAGGATCGACCGGGCGGCGGCAAGGTTACGAAGTACAACGCGCCGAAGGCGACGCTGATGTCCTACATCATCAAGGGCATACTCAGCCGCCAACTGCCTTGGGGCTTGGTTCTCTTGGGCGTCTTCATCGCAATCGTGTTGGAGTTGTCGGGCATTCCCTCGCTCGCGTTCGCCGTCGGCGTCTATCTTCCGATTTCAACCTCCGCGCCGATTTTCGTAGGCGGCGCGGTGCGCTACGGAATTGACAAGTACACGCGCCGGAAGTTTGCCGGCAAGAATCTGACCGAAGAGCAGTTGGTCGCCGAGGGCGACAAGAGTCCGGGCGTGCTTCTCGCTTCGGGCTACATCGCGGGCGGCGCGCTGGCGGGAGTCATCCACGCCTTCCTGAATTTGAAGGAGAGCATCGCGCTCAAGTTGACCGCAATCGAGCAGTGGTCAATGCTCAACAACCCGTTCTTCCCCGCAAGCGACGAGTTCCTCCAAAAGCACCCGGAGGCGACCCAGCATATCTACGCCGATCTCCTGTCGTTGATACCGCTCGCCGTGTTGACGATTCTGCTCTACGTGGTCGGGCGCGAGTGGTGGCTCGCCGCGCGCGGCCCGACCGACGCGACCGTGCGCGACTTGAAGTGAGGACGCGCGCCGGAGTGAAAACGCGGTGAAAGCGAGACGCGCGCTTGACGCTTCCGCCGCACGGATGAAAAAATGGCTAACCGTGAGTGGATGAACGGTTCACTCGCGGTTAGCCGTTATTTTTGAACAGCAAAGAGTTTCGCACACGCGCTTCCCACGTCTCCCGGCGCGCGACGACCTTTGACGACGGATTCGGGATTGCAGTTTGACGAAAGCCGTGCTGTCTTTCAATCAGCAATCCGCAATCCAAAATCCGCAATCCCAAGTCCCGCCTTTCGCGGAAAGACTCGAAGCAACGATGAACACACCGACGAAGCCACAGACGCAAAACAGCGCGCTCTGCCTCGCGCTCCTCTGTCTTCTTCTCATCGCGCCCGCCGCGCGCGCCGCGCAGTCGAACACGGGCGACAAGAAGGGCGGGAAGCCCACAGCCGCGGCTGCGGCTACGACGCCTACGGAAGTCATACGCGCCTTCTACACTGCGCTGCGCGAACGACGCTTCCGCGACGCGATGCTGATGACCGTCTTGCGGCCCGCCGTAGAGGCTCTGAGCGCGTCGGAACTCGCCGAGTATCAACCCGACTTCGAGCGGCTCGCGCCGTTCGTCCCAACCGACTACGAGATTACGGGCGAGCAGTTGAGCGGCGAGACCGCGACGGTCTTCGTCAAGACGGGCGAGGGCAAGGACGTGAAGGTCGAGGGCATCGAGTTGATGCGCGACCGCGGCGCGTGGATCGTGGGCAAGCGCGAAGACTTGGAGGACGTGAAGAAGCAGGGCAAGAAGTTCTTCCCCGAAGCGCGCATCGCGGCGCACGAGGAGGAGGCCGAAACGATGCTCAAGCGCATCGCCGCCGCGCAAGTGGCCTACGCGCTACAGAACTCAGGCTCGTTCGCAGACCTCAACGCGCTCGTGCGCGCGGGCTACGTCCCGCAGGACATACTCGGCACGGAGACCACGGGCTACAGTTTCACAGTCGCGCCCGGCGCGCCCGGCAAGGGCTACGTCGCGCGCGCCGAACCCGCTCGCTACGGTCGCACGGGCCGTCTCTCCTTCTACATGGATCAGTCGGGCATACAGAAGAAGGACACGGGCGGGAAGCCCTTCAACCCGCAGTCGTCGAAGAAGAAGTGATGAGCGTTTAGTCGCTCCGGCAAAGATTATGAACTATCTCTTGCCCCGGCACACACGCCAACTCACGCTCACGCTCGCAACCTTCGCGTTCGTCGTCGCGCTCGCCGGCGCGGGCGCAAGTCCGGTGCGCCGCGCGCGCGCGCAGGAGGAAGAACCCGCGCCGCCGGGCGAGAAGGAAGAGAGGACGTGCGACGTGTACGGACGCGCTCTCTACGCCGAAACGGGCCGCCCCGTGCGCCGTTCGCGCGTCACGCTCCTCAGCACGGGCGGCAACCGCACGGACTTGGGCGCGCTCACCAACGCGCGCGGCGAGTTCAGAATCAAGAACGTCAGAGCCGGGAGCTACTTCATCTCCGTTGACTCGCCCGGAATGATGTCGCCCGTCGCCTTCCTCAGCTTCGACGAGTTGCAGTCGAACTCCTTCGAGTCGGCGTTCGCTTCGGGCGGCGTGCGCAAGTTCTTCGAGGCGATTGAGGTCAACGGCAAGGACGACAAGGAAGTGACCGTTCGCGCTCATCGCGGCGCGGCCATCGGCGGGAAGGTGACTTACGCCGACGGCGATCCAGTTCCCGGCGCGCAGGTCAACGTTCTGCGCCGGCGCGACGGACACAACTCGCGCCTCGGCGGAGGCCCGCAAGCGCAACTCTCCGTTGCGACCACCGACGAGCGCGGTCGCTTCCGCGTCGCCGCGCTCCCGCCCGGCGACTACGTCGTCGCCGTCTCCGAACTCGTCACGCACGGCGAGGACTATTCGGGCGACCGCGCCACCGCAAGCCCGCTCCTGCTGACCTATCACCCTTCGGAGACGAAGGCGGATAAGGCGACAATCGTCACGGTTGATGCGGGCGAGGAGCGCGAAGGCGTTGACGTGACGCTCGCCGAGCGCGAGACGCACGCAATCTCCGGGACGGTGCGCGGCAAGCGCGACGGGCGTCCCATACTGGGCGCGACCGTCTCCTTCACGAGCACCGACTCCGAGGCCGCGGGCCTCGACAACCCTTACGCGGGCTACGGCCCGAACTCCGTCACGACCGACGAGCAGGGCCGCTTCCGCTTCGAGGAGATGCCCGACGGCGAGTACACGATTAAAGTTGCGCCGCCTTCGGCGGACGAAGAAGCCATGATTGACAGTGAAGGGCTAGAAGAGGATGGCGAAGTCAAACCGGCGCCGACGCCCGCGCCCACGCCGCCGAAAAAATATTTCGCGCCCGCGCGTCGCACCATCAACGTCGCCGGAAACGACCTCACCGACGTGGTCTTCGCGCTCGGCGACGCGAGCCGAATCACGGGGAGGATAGTCGCTGAAGGCGGCGCGCAGTTGCCCGAAAACAAGTATGTGACGGTGATGAAGGGCGAGGGGCAGGACGAACACCCCGACTACTACGTTGCGAACATCAACGGCGACGAGTTCACAATCGAGGGAGTGCCGCCCGGCAAATATACCGTCTATACGAACTTCTACCCCGTTACGGAGAAGAGCGATTTCTACATCAAGTCGGTCAATTGGCGCGGGCACGACCTGATGCGCGAGCGTCTGGAGATAAAGGAGGGGGAGTCGGCTGAGGGCTTGAGCGTCGTCTTCACGAAGGGATGCGCCGAGATGCGCCTGCGTCTCTACGCCGCCGCCGACAAGACTCCCGCGCGCGGCGTCAACGTCATCCTCGCGCCCGTTGATTCGTCGCAACGCTTCCGAACCGACCTGCCCTTCTGCACAACCGACCGCGAAGGCGCTTGCGCCGTCAGCGGCGCGCCCGGCGACTACGCCCTTCTCACCTTCAAACAGCCCCAGTACCCGAACATTTATAACGAACGAGAGGCCGAGCGACTCATCGCCGCCGCCCCACGCGTCACCTTGCGCCCCGGCAAGCCCGCGAGCTTCGAACTCGTCCTGAGCAACGGACATTGAGATTTTGGATTTGCGATTTTGGATTTTGGATTGACGACTGATGAGAGCGACGCTGTTTTCAGAGCCTGTTTGAAAACACTTGCGCTCGTGCAGACTGTAGGGGCAGGGCTTGTCCGCGGCCCGCTCGCGTGCTGAAGCAGATAGCTGAGTGATGAATCACTGAGTAGTGATGAATCACGGGCAGGGACAAGCCCTGCCCCTACAGTTTTCAAACAGGCTCTCAGTGATTGACGGCTGACGCCGCTGTTTTCGATCAAGCATTCGTGCGTCGTCTCGCTCAGATTGATAAAAGACAGCGTCGCCTTCGCCAGTCGTCAATCCAAAATCCAAAATCTAAAATCCAAAATCAACACGTTGCGTCCGCCGCGTCCGAGCGGCTACAATTCCAGACGGCGGCCCGCACGTTCTCACGCGCATTCGGCGGCGGGCGCTCGCGCCCCTTCTTTCCCCCTAATCTTTTCCGACGAGAGAGTGTGAGAGAATGGCTGAGCTGCTCCGCTCAATCACGAGCCGCCTGCGCCAGTATGTCGCAGACCGTCGGCGCGACCCGCGTTTCCGCGTGCGCCTCGCCGTCGCCGTCTCGCTCTACGACCTGAGAGCCGCGACGCCTTGGTCGAAGCCCGTCGTCGGCTACACGCGCGACGTGAGCGCGTCGGGCCTCGGCCTCGTCCTCCCCGCCATACGCGCCGGCGACCGATACCTCGTCGGTCAGGATCAGACGCTCCGCGTCACGCTCAAACTCCCCACGGGCGCAAGCCCGCGCATCTACGCGACGCCCGTCCGCTACGAGCGCATCGAAGAGGGACAGACGGACACCGGCTTCTTCGTCGGCGTCCGCATCAACGAGATGGACGAACAAGACCGCGCCGCGTTCACGAGCTACTTGGAAGAATTGAAGAAGTGATGAATGCGGAGTGATGAGTGATGAATGAAGACAGCGCACTCGTCTTCATTCATCACTCATCACTCCGCATTCATCACTTAAAAGCAATCCACCCGAATTTTTCCGGGACGTGGAAACTCGGTTCGGGCGTGAGAGTCGGCTGCCAAGTGATGTAACCGCGCGTCGGGTCGCGTCCAACGCAGCGGAACAGGTTGCAGCGCCAACGTTCGCCCGCGCGCGGCTTGTGTCCGAAAGCCTTCCAAGGCACGCGCATCCCTAACGTGACCGAGCCTTCAGAGACGCGCGCCGCCGAGGTCATGCCTGAGCGGAAGTGCCAGTCGGTTTCGCGCCCGCCGCGCCGAACCTTGAGCGCAAGGTCTATCCACTCGCCCGTCGGCGCGACCTCAAACTCGAAGTAGCGCTTAATCTCACCCGTCTCCGGCGTGATGAACAACTCGCACACGTCCCTGTCCCAAAGCCCGATTGTCTTCTGTTCGAGGCGCGGCTTCTCGCTCACGACGAGCGGCTCGGTCTGACGGCAATCGAAGCGAACTGTGATTCCTTTGTCGTCCCACAGCGCACGCGCCTGCGCGCGACGCCCGACGGGGGCTTCCTCGCCCGACCAGTAGCGCGCAATCTGCGCCGCGCGCGCCGTCGTCCAAGCCGCGTTCGCAAAGTCCGCGGCCTCGACGCCGACCGTCGTCTTCAGCGCCTCGAAGATGTTCGTGATTTCGTAACCCCGCGCCACCATCAGAGAAGTGATGAATGCGGCAGTGTGAATGATGACAAGGAGGCTGTCTTCATTCATCATTCACACTGCCGCATTCATCTTCTATCCTGTCCATCCATGTTAATTCACAACTCTTTCAACGCTTCGATGCACGCGTCGAGAAGTCGTTCGGGGTCGTCGTCGAAAATCACGCGCGCCTTCGTCTTCTTTTGAAGGACACTCATCAAACGCTCAATCTCGTCAGCCGCGCCGCCCGTCCCCTTCAAGCATCCGACGACGCGCCCCTCGTCGTGCGCGATTGTGAACTCGTTCAGAGCGCCCATCGAGCCGCGCACGACGATGACGACATCCGACGAGCGGACGAGCACGACGTTGCGACCCTTCAGGCCGAATCCCGTGAAGATGAGAACGTCCGTCGCTTCGGTCGGAAGTCCGAAACGTTCTACGTGCTCGCGCTCATTCTCGGCTGGCGAGACGCCTACGTGAAGCGCGCCCGCCCCTCGCGCCGACGCGCCGACCGCGTGCGGCACGCCCGTCGTCGCCCCCGTCAACACCACGCACCTGCGCGCCGCCAACGCGCGCCCCAACTCGTCGCACTTCGCGCGCAACTCCTCCGACTCGCTCTCGCCGAGCGTGTCTCCGGCAGAACCCATGACGCCGACCTTAATCAGCATGATCTGGAATATAGGAAGGGTTGAAAGATACGAATAAGATAAGAAGCACTCTGTGCCGAGTCAAAGCTACTACGCCGCTTCAGCGCGCCTCTTCAGCGAAGAGATGTATTTCGGCAAGTCGGCATATTTAACGAAGTATTTGCCGACCATCGGCACACGCTGCTCGACGCCTTCGTTAACGACGACCGGCGTCAGGCGTTTGTCCTGTGAATCAGCCACGCCCATCTCGTACCTCAACCACGGGCTGTCCGCAGAATTGTCTGTCAGAAGAAGAATAACTTCGTCGGAAGATTGCACGTACATGCGAATCATCTCCCTCCATTCAGAGGCTGATTCGTTAGTATCTCCCACAACATCAAGGTTGAATCGGCACGTGTCAATGCCTGCTTCCGAAAGCCTGCGCGCTAGGTCTTTCGCCAACTCCGAGTCTTTAACTGAGTGACTGATATAAACGCGATAGCTCATACGACTGCCTTTCGAGTTTTGCCAATGTATTTTTTGATTCGTCCCGCCAATTCTACCAAGAAGACGTCGAAGTCGTTAAGGTCGAACGCCTTGATGCCTTGCAACGGCGTTATAGTTTCGTCGGGGGCGACATTGTTAAGGATGGGAGTGAGCCGTTTTCCTTGATCGTAGGTGATACCGGCTTCATAGATCACCCACTGTGAGGTGACACTGTTTGCCGAGAGCAACACGACGGCCTCCCGTGAGGCGCGAATCCCGCGCTTAATCGAACGGCGAATCTCGTCGCCGCCGCGCAGGTCTTTCAGGTCAAGCCATGTCTTCGCGCCGAGCGCCTCGATTTCCTTAGAGATTTGCTTGGCTATCCACTTCTCCTTTGACGAGTGGCTGATAAAGACAGTGTACGTGGAAAACTTTGCCGGCTGTTGCTTCGCCTTCCTAGCAGCAGACTTCTTTGCTGCCTTCTTCCTGTCGCGCTTCGCAGATTTCGGTGAGGCCGCCTTTTTAGCCACGGCGGATATCTACATCAATCCGACGGGCGAATCAAGCCACTCCCGCTTGCAAGAAATCCGACTAGCTTCAGCCCGCTACTTCCGCTTGAACTTATCGAACCAAGCGCGCAGGAAGAGAATTTGCGAGACGCGGTTCGAGGGGTGTCGAAGGCTAAAGTCGCCGTTGAAGCCGTGATACTCATCCGCGAGTCGAACCATCGCCGTGGGCACTTTGCGCATCTTGAGCGCGCGGTAGTATTGCTCGGTCTGTTCGAGAGGCGTGCGAAGGTCTATGTCGCCCGTGAGAATCATCGTCGGCGTCTTGACGCCGCCGACGTATGTGATTGGCGAGCGGCGCATGTGCTCGTCGGCGTTTTCCCACGGAAGCTGTTTGAAGTTGTAGTACCAATCCGCCGAGTCGGTCGTGCCGACGAACGAGTACCAGTTGACGACGGGCTTCATTGCGACCGCAGCGGCGAAGCGGTCTGTGTGTCCGACAATCCAAGTCGTCAGGACGCCTCCGCCCGAACCGCCCGTGACGAAGAGGTTGCGCTCGTCTATGTAGCCGCGCTTTAGAAGTTCGTCAACGCCGCGCATGAGGTCTTGATAGTCGTCGCCGGGATACGCGTTGTTGATTGCGTTGCCGAAGGCTTTGCCGTAGCCCGTAGAGCCGCGCGGGTTCGTGTAGAGGACGACGTAGCCTTCCGAGGCGTGGTTCTGAAACTCGAAGTTGAAGCCGACGCCGTACATAGAGTGCGGCCCGCCGTGTATGTATAGAAGGAGGGGATACTTCTTCGACGCGTCGAAGTCGGGCGGCTTCACAATCCAGCCTTGAACCTTCGTCGTCTCGCAGCCGCCGCGCGCGGGCTTGAGCGGGTCGGAGTTTGTCGCAACGCAAGTTTGCTGACCGGCCAACGCGACCGAGTCGTACCAAATCTCTTCGACTTGTCCGAGCCGACGCCCTTCGAGCAGATCGGAGTTGACGCGCGTCAACTGCTTTAAGTCTGACGCGGCGAACGTCGTGCTGCTCAAGCGGTCGGAGCGCGCGGGGACGCGCAGCGCGAAAACATCGGTCGGCTTGTCGGAAGCGGAGCGCGTGCCGACTAACAGTCCGTCGCGGCTCCTCGAGGCGACGCTAAGAATGTGCGTGCCCGTCGTCAACTGCTGCGGCGCGCCGCCCTTCGCCAAAACGAACCAGACGTTTTGCGAGCCTCGGTCTTCGGTCGTGAAGAAGATGCCGCCGCCGTCTTCCGACCAGAAGAGATTCGACGGCGCGCGGTCGAACGCGTCGGTGAGCGCGCGTTTATTTGAGCCGTCCGCGTTCATCAGATAAAGGTGCGAGACGTTGTAAGTGTCTTCGGTGTGGTTGTAGCCCGTGTAGGCGATGAGTCGTCCGTCGGGCGAAACGGTCGGGTTCTGGTCGGGGCCGTTGCGGTCTGTGAGCGCGCGAACGGGGCCGCCCCGTAGCGAGACGACGTAAATCTCGGAGCCGTCGCGGACGTACTCGGCCTCGTCCTTTCGGACGGCGCTGAAGACGATTGACTCTGAGTCGTGCATCCATTCGGGCGAGCCGTGTTGGAAGTCGCCGTCGGTGAGTTGGCGCGGCGCGCCGCCCTCGTCGGAGATGACGAAGATGTGCGTGAAGCCGTCGGGACGCCAACCCGAACCGTCGTTTCGATAATTGAGACGGTCAACGACGCGCGGCGCGTCAATCCACTTCGCGCCGTTGGGGCGCGCGGGCATATTTATCTTGAGCGCGGCGTTGCCGGGGACGAGCATGTTGAAAGCGATGTGCTTTCCGTCGGGCGACCAAGCGAGGTTCGACGGCGAGCGTTCGAGACGCGTCAACTGCGTCTCGCCGGGCGCGTCCGTCCACTTGACGAAGATTTGCGCGCCCGTGGGCTGACCCTGCGCGACGTACGCCAGACGCCTTGAGTCGGGCGACCAAGCGGCCTGCGAGCCTTTGACGAGAAAACGATTGCGCCCGCCGTCGGCGTCCATAATCCAGATTTCGTCCTCATACTTGTCGTTCACCTTATCGGCCCAACGGCGCGTATAGACAATCTGCTTCCCGTCGGGCGAGACCTGCGGCGACGCTACAAGTTCCCAATCCAAGAAGAGGTCAACCGACAAACGGTCTTTCTGCTGCGCGAAACTTTGCGCGCACGACGCAACGATGACAAAAACGACGGCGAACAGGACAATGCTCCTACGTCTCATCTCTTGAAACTCCATTCGATTTTTCGTGTGGACTGAAAGTGAACCGCTGCGGAGATAATAAAGGAAAAGCGGGAAGGTTGGAAGGAGGCGTGGCGAAATTAAATTCGTCGTCCTAAGGGTAAAATACGCGCTCTGGATTTGCCTTCGTCGAGGACAATCAACGCGCCTTCCTCAAGCTGCGATTTATAGTTGCGCAAAGCGGCGACGACTATATTCGATAAGTGAGCGGGCGCGACATCTTGCGTGCGAACTTGAATGACACTCGGACTTTCAGCTTGGGTTGACGCCAGCAAAGTTCCGAAATCCAGATCATGCGTGAACACGATATAACTGTTCGCCCGCGCCCAATCCAGTATTACTTGGTCGCCGGCGCGCGGGTCGCCGACTGCCGACCAATGCACCGCCTCAAAGCCGCTTTCAATAAGCACGTCCACCCAATCGGGCGAAAGATTCATGTCAACGAGAATCTTCATGCCTCGACCAACGGCAATTCGATTTCTTCAGCGCGCCAAGCCGCATACGCCAGCGCCTCGCGCAAATCTTCTTCCTCTAAGTATGGATAGAGTTTCAGTATCTCACTCGCATCGTGCCCCGAAGCGAAAAGCCCGACGATTGTCCCGACCGTGACACGCAGGCCGCGAATGCAAGGTTTGCCGCCCATGACCAGCGGATTCAATGTAATTCGCGTTAGCTGTTTCATGGCTTGATTATAAACGATAACTATCGTGCGTGCCGAACATTTACGAGAAATAGACCAACGCCTGAATCAATCTGCGCCGAGCGTAAGCGTTCAATCTAGACCGAAAGAAGCACCGTGAAAAGAATGCTATCAAATGTTTTTATCGCGCCTGCGGTTTAGGACGCGGAGGATTAGATAGACGACGACGGCGGCGTTTATCAGGAGGACTAGGAGTTTGGTTTTGGAGAACTCTTCGAGGAGTTCGTAGATTTCGAGGGGGATGAAGGAGGCGGTGGCGACAATCGTTAAGTATTCGGCCCAAGGCTTGCGCAGGAAGAGGCCGACGCCCTCGGTCGAGAGCAGCGCCGCGTAGAAGAAACTCCCCGCGCTTATCTCTTCGAGCCGCGTGTTGTCAACGCGCGTGAGTTTGACGAAGACTGCGTGGATGAAGCGGTTCTTCGGGTCAACCCTCAAGGCCGCAATCCAATCGGACGCGAGCTTTCCGACGTTTTCGTCTATGAGCGCGAGCGCGCCGACGGCGACTGCCAGAAGCAAAAGCCCCTTCAGGAGTTTGAAAGCGGCAATCAACAAAATGGCCGTGTCGCCGCGCTCGCTCTTTGACGCGCCGCCGCGCCTTTTCTCGCGCGCGTCGCCGCCCGCGCCGCCGCGCCGCTTCGACTTCGAGGATTGTTTCCCACGCTTCCCGTGCTTCAAGTCTGGTCGTCCGCCTCGGTCTTAAGGCCCGCCGAATCATATCAAATTTTCTCGGACTCGGAACTGAAAGAACTTTGCGCGGGACTTTTGTCCCAGAGCCTGCGCGTCAAAAACCAGAGCGCGCCGGGAAGGAGTAAGAATAGACCGATGGTGACGGCGACCGTGCGCGGCGAAACTCCGAAGCGGTCGAGCGCTTCGCCCGTCGCGTAGTTAGAGGCGGCGAGCGTGAGAGTGAGAAGCATCAGTTCCGCCGCGAAGACTCGCCCGCGGAAGTCGTCTTCGACCGAAGACTGTAAGAGCACGGTCGAGAAGACCCAGAAGGTGCTCGCGCCCATGTGCGCGACGGCGAGCATCAAGAGCGCGAGCGTGAAACTCGTGGAGACGCCGAAGAGCACGTAGAAGACGCCCGCGATGAAGAACGAAAGACCGATGGTGCGCTGCATGCTCGCGCGCGTGTCGCTGGCGAAGCGTCGCGCGAAGACGGGGCCGAGCGCAGTTCCGATGCCGCGCGCCGCGTAGAGTATGCTCAGTCCAGCCGCCGCGCTTCCGGCGACGCCCGCGCGAAAACTGAAGCGGAAAACCTTCTCGCCGAAGACGGGCAGAAGCGTCAGAATCCCCCCGCCCATGCCCCAAGCCGGTTTTACCAGCATCACGGCCAACACGCGCGGTCGCTTCAAGACGTAGCGCAAGCCTTCGACCGAGTCTGTGAATCCCAAAGCCCTCGCTACGTTGAGACGCGTCTTGGCGCGCGCCGATCGTCGCGGAAGTCGGAGGGCGAAGATGAGGAGCGCGGAAAGGGCGTAAGTAATCGAGTCAATGACGAAGGCCGCGTCAGTCCCGAACCAGTCGGTCACAGGCCCGCCGACCGCCGCGCCGAGCGTGAGCATCGCAGACCAAGTTACGGACGAGAGCGAGTTGGCCGTCACGAGTTCGCCGTCGCTCACGACCGAAGGGATTGCGGCTGTGCGCGCAGGCTCGAAGAACGCGGAGAAGCCGAGTTGCAATAGCGTCAAAACATATACGAGCCAGACGTGTTCTGGCCGCCTGACGAAGAGGAAGCCGAGGACGACGACGGCGCGCGCGGCGTCCGACGCGATCATTATGTGTCGCCGGTTGAAGCGGTCTGCGAAGACGCCGGAGAGCGGGCCGAGGACTACGCTCGGAAGGAATCGCGCGACGAGCACGAGTCCGACGGCGCGGCCTGAACCCGTGAGGCGCAAGACGAGCGTGAAGAGAGCGATGGTGTCGAACCAGTCGCCGAGTTGACTGATTACCTGTCCGAGCCAGAGGAGCCGGAAGTCGCGTTTGCGTCGAAGCAGTTCGACGTAGCCCACTTGCCTTGCGCTCTTTTGTCCGGGCGGTTCGTTTGTTTGAGACGAGTCCAAGCAATAAGTCCGACGGCAGAATGATTTTCTTCGTGACCTCTGTGACCTCTGTGACCTCTGTGTTTAGAACTTTTAACCACAGAGGTCACAGAGGATTTCACAGAGGTCACGGAGGATGTTGCGCGTGAAGGTTGCGCGTGCGGCGCGTCGGTTGTCAACTCGCGCGCGCGTCGCTGTTCATTCTGCGCGCCGCGCTTCAAACTGACCTGTCACGTTGACCGCCGAACGCCCGCGACTCACGCGCGCAAGTCAAAAAGTGGTTGATTTTCGAGGCAACCGGGCGTGAAAGAGTGCGGCACGCGGGTTGTTGAAGAACTCGGCAGCGGCTTGCAGGGACGCGGCACGCGCGCCCCGCGAACTCACCGCACGGAGTTCGTAAAGCCGCGCGAATTTGAACGCGAGGAACGACGTAACGGTTGAACGGAGGCGCGAAGAGTATGTGGGTTTGGCGCGTCTCCAAGATTCTCACCCAGCAAGGCGGGTGAGTGCCAAAGTTGCCCGCCATTTGCCCCCAAGCCGTCGCCGAAAGCGTGCGCCAAGTTGCTCCCGGCGCACACTCTCGGCGACGGAACGTTTAGAAGGAAACGATGAGTGCGGAATGATGAATGATGAATGAAGACGAACACGCTGTTTTAATTCATCATTCCGCATTCATCATTCATCATTAGTTCGCGGAGGGCGCGAGTGTTTCGCATAGACATGTCGGACTACAATCGCGCGGCGCGCGTCTATTGGGGCGCGGTCGTAGCGACGGGCGCGTGCGTCTTCTCGTGGGGCGTCGCGCGCTGCCTCACATACAGTCCGGCGCAGTGGGCCGAACTCGTCGTGCTCGCGAGCCTCGTCGTCATCTCCGGCATGTTGCCCGTCCGCATACCCGGCACGAAGGCGAGCGTGACCGCGGGCGACTGCTTCATCTTCCTCGGCGTAATCTTTCTAGGCGTTCAAGCCGGAATAGTCCTCGGCGCGATTGACCTCCTGACAAGTTCTCTCAGCACCTCTCGGCGCGCGACGAGTTGGATAGCCGCGCCCGCCTGCATGGCCGTCACGGCGCTCTGCGCGGGCCGCGTCTTCTACTTCGCGCTCGCCGCGCACGCCGGCGTCGCGCGCTACCCCGTCGGCGTCGCCGCGCCGCTTCAACTCGAACAACTTCTGCCCCCGCTCGTCCTCATGGCGCTCGTGCAGTACGCCCTTAACAGTCTGCTCGTGGCGACGCTCATCGCCTTGAAGAGTCGTCGCTCAATCTGGCAGTGCTGGCGCGACGGCTACCTCTGGACTTCTTGGACGTTCTTCGCGGGCGCAATCGCCGCCGGCGTCGTCTATGCGGCGATGATGAAGTTCGGGCTGCTCTACGTAATCCTGAGCGTGCCCGTCATCGCCGCGACGTTCGCAACTTACCGTACATACTTCGAGCGCGTCGCCGAGAAGACGCGCGAGGCCGCCGAGACGAGCCGCCTGCATCTTGCGACCGTCGAAGCGCTCGCCACCGCGATTGACGCGAAGGATCAGACGACGCACTTCCACGTCCGGCGCGTACAGATTTACTGCGCGCGCATGGGCGAACTTCTCGGACTCTCCGCTGCCGAGATAAAGGCTCTGAAGGCGGGCGCGCTCCTTCACGACATAGGCAAGCTCGCCGTGCCCGACCACATCTTGAACAAGCCGGGCAAGCTCTCCGAGGCGGAGTTTGAACGCATGAAGGTTCACACCACCGTCGGCGCGCAGATTCTCGAACGCGTGGGCTTTCCCTACCCGGTCGTGCCAATCGTGCGCTACCACCACGAGCAGTGGGACGGTCGCGGCTACCCCGAAGGCTTGCGCGGCGAAGAGATTCCACTGACCGCGCGCATTCTCTCCGTCGCCGACTGCTTCGACTCCGTGCGCGAGGAACGGCCCTTCCGTCGCGGCATGACGCGCGAAGAGGCTTGCGCCGTCCTGCGTCGCGGCGCGGGCCGCCACTTCGACCCGCACGTCGTCGAGATGTTCCTGCGCAACCTCTCGGAGTTTGAGAAGGAGATTGTCGCGGAAGGCTTGGAGCATCACGGACTCACGCGCGAGGAGTGCGAGCACCGCGAGTTGATTGACGGCGCGCACGACGGCGACGAGTCGAACGCGCAGCCTTCCAGCACAGTCGTCCACCGCTCCGACGCGCCCGATTATCTTAGTCAAATCACGAACGCGCACCGCGAAGTCTATGCGCTCTACGAAATCGCGCGCACGTTCGGCTCATCGCTCGACATCGAAGACACCGTCTCCGTTCTCATCAACAAGGTCGGCCACGTCGTCCCGTTCGATTTGTGCGCCGTCTATCTCTACGACGAGTTGAAGGGCTACGCCACAGCCGCTCACGTCGCGGGCCGACACGCCGAACTGCTACGCGGTCGCGCGGTCGCCGCGGGCGAAGGCGTCGTCGGCTTCGTGCTTGCGAACCGGCGCGCGTCGTACCTGCTCGACCCGATGCTCGACTTCGCAGACCTCGCGCTTCCCGAAGGCTTCCAGTTCCGCTCGATGGTCGCGCTGCCGCTCTTGAAAGACGAACGCGTTCTCGGCGTGCTCGCGGTCTATACGAACGAGCCGCGCCGCTACACAGACGATCACCTGCGTCTGCTCGACACGGTCGCGCGCCTCGCTTCCGACGCGCTCGCAAACGCGATGAGCCACGCCGAGGCCGAGTCGAACGCGTTGACCGACACGCTGACCGGACTTCCAAACTCGCGCGCAATGTACGTGCGCTTCGAGCAGGAAGCTTCGCGCGCGCGGCGCACGGGCCGCCCGTTCCAAGTCGTCATGCTCGACCTCGACGACTTCAAGCAGGTCAACGACACCTTCGGACACAAGACGGGCGACCGCGTTCTGCGCGAAGTGGGCCGCATCATTCAAGCGCAGTTGCGCGAGTACGACTTCCTCGCGCGCTACGCGGGCGACGAGTTCGTCGCCGTCGTTCAAGACCTGACCGCGGAGCAGACCGCCGAGTTGAGCGAGCGCATAGAACGCGCCGTGTCGCGCTTCTCCCTGCACGTGCGCGGCGACAAGCACGCGCGCGTCGGCATCTCGGTCGGCGCGGCCTCCTACGGCGTCCACGGCGAGACGCTCGACCAACTCCTCATCGCAGCGGACGAGGCCATGTACTCAATCAAATCCACGCACAAACAGCGCGACCTCAATGTGAAGTCCGGCACGTCGGTCGAACTACAGACGGGCGACCTTGCTTCGACGGCGATTAACTGACGCGTTTGATTGTGAGCGGAAGGCGTGACTGCGTCGTCACTTCTTGCCTTTTGACGAGGGCGGCGTGAAGAAAAGCTTTCCCACCTGACAGGAGAATTCGGGCAGCAGCGGAGACTCAATCAAATCGCCGGCTTCTAGCGTCGCCTCCAACTTCAACGCCCCCGCGTCGCGCCGATAGACCTCAACAAGCTTTCGCATCCAGTCAACAATCCAATACTCTTGCACTTCGCGGCGCGAGTAGAGTTTGAGCTTCGCCTGCCTGTCGCGCTGCTCATTCGCCTTGCCGGGCGAAAGCACCTCGACGACGAGTTCGGGCGCTGCGTGCAGGTGTCCGGCCTTGTCGAGCGCCGCTGCCAGACGCTCGCTTCTAATCCATACAACGTCGGGCGCGACATCATCATCGTCCGCGAAGATCACGCCCGGCGCGATAAGCGCCACTCCAATTGCGTTCTCTTCGTCCCATTCATTAAGAAACTTGAACAAGCGCCCGCAGGTATATTGATGCTCGAAGCTTGGCAGTCTGGACACGTAAAGTTCTCCTTCGATGATTTCGTAGCGCTTGCCGTCGTCAGGCATCAACGCTAAGTCAGCTGAAGTGAATTTTTCGGTGGCAGACATTAGTCTCTCTCTTTCTGTGAAAGCTTGTGCGCGTATTCTAATGCAAAACGCGCGCGAGGGGAACACACGAAAATGTTGAAAGATAACTTGTAAGCCGCTTCCACGCGTTCAACATTCAAGCTGTCGCATTAATCGTTTCTTCTTCTTGACTTTACCCCGTCCGTTCGTTTTCAATCGAAGCAGGCGCACTGTCGCTCAGGCGACTTAGTCAAAGCACGACGAGCGCCGTCGGACGGTTACGTTCCGCGCCGCGGGACAAAGCGGCCCCCCTCAAGCCCGCGCATTCTAACGATGACAGTCTCTTCCCAAATTTCGGAAAGGGTTGCGACGCTGCTCGTCGTCGAAGACGACGCGGGCGCGCGCCGCCGACTCCAGCGCGCGTTCGAGGCCGAAGGCCACCGCGTCGTCGCGTGCGGCGACGCGGCAGCCGCGCTGCGCGAGCTTCACCGGCAGGACTGCGACCTCATAGTCCTCGACATAGAGCTTCCCGGCGTGAGCGGTCTAGCCCTTTGCCGGCTGCTCCGCGCGCAGGCCGCGACGCGGCGGCTTCCCGTCATCGTCGTCTCCGCGCACGACCGCGAAGACTACAAGGTCGAAGCGTTCGCCGCGGGCGCGGACGACTTCGTCGTCAAATCCGAAACCGCGCGCGAACTCTTGACGCGCGTCGGCGCGCATCTCGAAGCCGCCGAGCGCGAGCGCGCTTTGGAAGGCAGCAACCGCGAGCTTGCGTTCATCGCCGACTTGGGGCGCGGCCTTCTGCACGCCTTGAGTCCCGCAGAGGTCGTCCGGCGCGTCGCGGGCGCAACCTACGAGGGCGCTGACGCCGCTCTGTGCGCCGCCGCGCTCGTTAGAAGCACGGGGGAAAAGGGGAAAGGGGAAAGGGGAAAGGGTGAAGACGCGGGGCTTGCCGTCTGCGTCTTCGACCGGGAGGGAAGCGCGGAGGACGATTCGTCGCTTCTGAACGTCGAACGCCTGCGCGCGTGGCTCGCCGGGTCGCCTTCGACGGCGCGGCGCGTCGAAGACAGCGATGAGTTCTTCTTGAAAGACGACGCGCACGCCGTCGAGTATGCCGCGCCGCTCAGGTTTGAGGGTCGCGCGTTGGGCGCGCTCGTCGTCGCGTTCGACCGTCGGGCCGACTGCGGGCAGACCGAAGAAAGACTTGTTGACGCTGCCGCGCAACAGGCCGCGCTCGCCGCGCGCATCTCAACGCTCTACGAAGCGGCGCGCAACGCTTCGGCGCATCTGGCGCGCGAGGTCGAGCGGCGCACAGCCGAAGCGGAGTCGCAGCGCCGTTTCACCGAAGCGATAATTGACAGCCTGCCCGTCTCGCTCTACGCGGTTGACCGCAACTTCCGCGTCGTCGCTTGGAATCGCAACCGCGAACTCGGCGGCCAAGGCATCCCGCGCCGCGACGTTCTCGGTCGGAACATCTTCGACGTGCTGACGCGCCAGCCGCGCAGCGTCCTTGAGAACGAGTTTGAGCGCGCCTTCGAGACGGGCGAGATCGAACGCATCGAGCAGGAGGGAACGGGGCAGGACGGCTCGCCGCGCAACTGGCTCGTGAGCAAAGTGCCGATGCGGATTGACGGCACGCGGGTGTCGCACGTCATCACCGTGGGTGAAGACATAACTGCGCGCGTTCAGGCCAACCGCGCCGTCGCTCGCTCGGAGAAGTTGGCCGCCGTCGGACGACTCGCCGCCGGAGTCGTTCACGAAATCAACAACCCTTTGGCGACGATTGCCGCGTGCGCCGAAGCTTTGGAGTCGCGCGTCTCGGAAGGAATCTATGGCGCGGGCGCGGACGTTGAAGACCTGCGCGAGTATCTCCAACTCATACGCGGCGAGGCGTTTCGCTGCAAGCAGATTACGAACGGACTTCTAGACTTCAGTCGCGCGCGCGCCGTCGAGCACGCGCCCGTCAACGTCTCCGAAGTTGTCGAATCGGCGGCGCGTCTCTTGTCGCACCAGAAGCGCGGCGTCTTGATAAAGATAGACGTGGAGTTGGCCGACGCGCTGCCGCTCGTCGCGGGCGACATGGGGCAGTTGCAGCAGGCCGTAATCATACTCGCCGAAAACGCGATTGACGCGATGGCCGAGGGCGGCACGCTCAGCCTGCGCACGAAGCCCGACGAAGCGACTGGCGGCTCGGTTCTCATCGAAGTGAGCGATACGGGCGCGGGCATCCCGCCTGAGATAAGGGAGAGGATTTTCGACCCGTTCTTCACCACGAAAGAGGTCGGGCGCGGCACTGGGTTAGGACTCGCGGTCTGTTATGGTATTGTTACGGAGCACGGCGGTCGCATCACGGTCGAGTCCACCGTGGGGCGCGGCAGCACGTTCCGCATCTCGCTGCCCGCGACGAAAAATTCCGACGGAGAGTGAGACCCTTTGAGCGAGAACCGACAGCCCGCGCGCATACTCGTCGCGGAAGACGAAGCAAACCTTCGCCTCGTCCTACAGAAAGAACTACAACGCATGGGCCACGACGTTCGCGTCGCAGCCGACGGCGAGGCCGCTCTGAAGCTTCTCGAAGAGAGCAACGTTGATGTGCTCCTCACCGACATCAACATGCCGCAGATGGACGGCATGGAACTCCTGCGCCGCGTGCATCAGCGGCCCAACCCGCCCGAAGTAATCATGCTCACGGGGCACGCCACTGTCGAATCGGCGATTGAAGCGATGAAGCTCGGCGCGTACGACTACCTCTCGAAGCCCTACCGCATCGCCGAACTCGACGCGCTAGTGAAACAGGCGGCGGAGAAAAGACGACTGCGCGTTGACAACGCGCGACTGCGAACGCTCGTCGAGCGACAGACCGCGGCGCCGGAGATTGTTTTCGTCTCCGAAGCGATGCGCGAAGTTCTGCGTCTGGTCGAACGCGTCGCGCCGTCCGACGCGTCGGTTTTAATCACGGGCGAGAGCGGGACTGGCAAGGAGTTGGTCGCAAACGCGATTCACCGTCTCAGCCTGCGAAGCGAAGGCTCTTTCATTGACTTGAACTGCGCGGCGTTTCAGGAGTCGCTCCTCGAATCCGAATTGTTCGGCTACGAGGCGGGCGCGTTTTCGGGCGCGAAGGGGCGCAAGCTCGGACTTTGGGAGTTGGCCGACAACGGCACGATTTTTCTCGACGAGATAACGGAGCTTCCCGGCCAGCTTCAGTCGAAACTGCTGCGCGCCATTGAGACCAACTCGTTCTATCGCGTCGGCGCTGTTCGCAAAGTTCAAGTCAACGTTCGCATCGTGTCGGCGACCAACCGCGACGTGAACGAGGTCACGTCGGACGGGCGCTTCCGCGCGGACTTGCTCTATCGCATCAACAGTTTTCAGATCAACATCCCGCCTCTGCGCGAACGCTCCGAAGACATCGAGCCGCTCACGAACCATCTGCTCAAACGCCTCGCGGGCGCAAGCGCGCCGGAGTTGTCGCCGGAAGCTTGGGCCGCGCTCAAGTCTTACACGTGGCCCGGCAACGTGCGCCAGCTTCGCAACACGCTCGAGCGCGCCGTGCTGCTCGCAAACGACGGTCGCATCACGACCGCCGAACTCCCGCCGGAAATCGCAAGCCCCGCCGCCGTCTTCCGTCCCATCGCGGACGCGTCCGACGCCGCGGGCGCGACCGCCGCCGTCGCAGGACAGCCCGCCGGCGGCACTCCGCCTCTGCGCGAAGTCGAGCGCCAACAGATTCTCGCCGCGTTAGAGCAGACGGGCTGGCATCGCGGCAAGACCGCCGAGATTCTAGGCATCTCGCCCTCGACGCTTTACCGGCGCCTGCGCGATTACAACTTGACGAAGAGACAATAGTCGCCTGTGGCGGAAGGCAAAAGGCAAGCCGCTCACGCGGAAGGCAAAAGGCAAGCCGCTCACGCGGAAGGCAAAAGGCAAAGGGCAAAAGGCAAAAATAAAAAGGAGGATGAGAGACACGGTGCTTCTCATCCTCCTTCTTTTCACTTTTGCCTTTTGCCTTCTCTCACCCGCCGCCGCCCGTCGTCGTCTTCTGCGGGTTCTTGGGCTGTCCGAGCGCGCGGCGCGCGGTGTCTGCTTTGTCGGGTCGGCCCGTGCGCTCGTAGAGCACGACGAGGCGTTCGAGCACCGCGTTCGTGCCGGGCTGCAAACGCAGAGCGGCCTCGTAGTGTTTGATTGCGTCGTCGTCGCGCTTCTCAAACTCGAAGATGGCGGCGAGCTTGAGATGAGCGTCGAACTCGTTCGACGCGCGCGCGAAATACTTGAAGGCCGTGCCGTAGTTGTGCAACTGCGCTTCGACGATTGCGATGTTGTTGTAGATGATGGGCGTGCCGGGCGCGAGACGGTCGGCCTGCTTCAGACGCTTGAGCGCGCCTTTGAAGTCGTTTTCGAGGTAGAGCGAGTAGCCGAGGTTCGCCACGACGACCGCGTCCTTCGGCTTGAGGGAGAGAGCGCGCTCGTATGCGGCGATGGCCTGTATGTGCCAGCCCATCCGGTCGTAGGCGATGCCGAGAAGGTTGTTGGCCTCGACCAACTCAGGGCCGGGCTGCGAGGCCGCGATTGTGAGTTCGGCGATGGCCTCTTGGACGTAGCCGTGTTGGAGAAGCGCGCGCCCTTGCGTGAGCGGGTCTTTCGAGATGCCCTCGATGACGGGAATCCAAATCCCCGGCTTCGAGGGCGCGGCTGCCTCCTCGTTGGGGCGTACGATGCGCGTCTCCTCCGAAGGCTTCGGCGCGACGACGGGCTGCGCGACAGGGACTCGCGGCGCGACGGCGACTGGCGGAACGTCTGTCGTCGCCGGCGCGGCTGCGACCGTCGCCGGCGCGACCGGCGCGGGAAGTTTCGCTTCGCCCGTCGGCGTCGCCGTTTGCGACTGAGCGGCGGCTTGAGCCGCGTCCGTGTTCGCGGTTTGAGTTGCGGTTTGAGTTGCGGCGGCGTCGCCCGCGTTAGCAATCGGCGCGGGTGCGGGCGGCTCGCGTCGCTTCGCCTCCTCCGGCTTCTTTCGGCCTCCGCCGAACAGACGCGCCAGCGCGCGGAAGGGCGCGGAGAGTGCGCGCGCGAAACTGTTGCCCTTCTTCTTCGGCTGCGTCGCTTCGTCCGACGCGTCGCTTTCAACATCGTCGTCGGCATCGGCGGCGGGCGCGGTTGTCGTCGTTGTCCTCGTCGCAGCCGACTCATAGACGACGCTGTCGCCAAGCGCAGTCCGCGGCGCGCAGACGCCCGCGAGAAACGCAAGCGAGATGACAAGCGACAGGATTTTTTTGTTCGACACGGCCTGACTCCTTCCGAATCCCGCGCTCTGTTCCGACGTCTTCTTTTGAAAGACTTCGAGGACTAAGACCCGCGGCGCGCTCAAATTATAAGCCACCGAAAACCCTTTGTAAAAACGCACGGCGCACCCGTGGGTTGCATTTGTCGCTTCGCAAAAAAGCGTTCGGGCCGCGCCGCCGTCAAAACAAAGTTCG
>Ga0081539_10002377_pt1 | contig 26916 bp, 26 predicted proteins | sample TabmetS4T2R2_FD_71023 | JGI IMG/M metagenome (GOLD analysis project Ga0081539, IMG submission 71023) | Tabebuia heterophylla rhizosphere microbial communities from the University of Puerto Rico - S4T2R2 | ecosystem: Host-associated > Plants > Roots > Rhizosphere ...
ACCCTAGAGGTCCCGGGCATCCACGTCTTGAGACTGTCGCCAAAAGGAAGACGTGGATGGCCGGGACAAGCCCGGCCATGACGATCCTTTGCAAATTGACGGCATACCAATCATCGCGCGTCAGTCGTCTTTGGGCTTGAGGTCACGCTTGCCGTGATAGCCGCGCTGCGGGCGGCGCGGCGGACCGTAGCCGTTGGCCTCGAGCTCGTTGCGCGCGCGCGCCTCCTCGCTGCCCGAGCGCTGCACCAGCACGCGGCGGCCCTTGCGGTCGGCGATCAAGGCGTTCTTGCCCGAAGCCTTGAACGGCTTTTTTGCGCGCGACGGTGCTTCGTCACTCCCGATCGGGTCATCCGGCATCGGCCGCGCGAATTCGGCGCCCGCGAGTGCCGCGACCCTTTCACCGAGCTGCTCGCGCAACACGCGGGTTTTAACCTCCTCGACCTCACCTTCGGCCAGTTCGCCGAGCTGAAAAGGCCCGTAAGATACCCGTATCAAGCGATTCACTTCGAGGCCGAGATGCGCCATCACATTGCGCACTTCGCGGTTCTTGCCCTCGCGGATCGCGAACACCAGCCAGACATTGGCGCCCTGGTCGCGCTCCAGCACGGCGTCGATCGGGCCGTATTTGACGCCGTCGACCTCGACGCCCTTTTTCAGCGCATCGAGCTGATCCTGTGTCACCTCGCCATGGGCGCGGACGCGGTAGCGCCGCAGCCAGCCGGTGTCAGGCAATTCCAGCACCCGGGCAAGCCCGCCGTCATTGGTCAGCAGCAGCAGGCCTTCGGTGTTGAAATCGAGCCGGCCGACGCTGATCAGCCGCGGCAGACCCTCCGGCAGATTATCGAACACGGTCGGCCGGCCTTCCGGATCGGCATGCGTCGTCATCAGCCCTCGCGGCTTGTGGAACATGAACAGACGCGTGCGCTCGCGCTCCGGCAGCGGCTTGCCATCGACGGTGATGACGTCGCGCGTGGTCACATCGAGCGCCGGCGAATTGATCACCCGGCCGTTGACGGTGACACGGCCCTGCACGATCCATTCCTCCGCATCGCGGCGCGAGGCAAGGCCGGCTCGCGACACCACCTTGGCGATCCGCTCGCCAGCCTTTTTCGGCTTGGGTTCGTCGCGCGGCGCGCGCCTGTCGAACTCTCCCTTGCGCTCGCGATATTCGCCGCGGCCGCCGAAGGCCGGACGCCTGGGGAACACCTTGCTGTCGTCCTCATTGTCGCGGCGCGGGCGTTCGACGCGGGCTTCGGAGCGCGGATGCTCCTGCCAAGCGTTACGATGCTCGCGAGGACGTCCGAAGGTCGGATGATCGCTTCGCTCGCGGGGGCGGTCGAATTTCGACCGCTCGCGAAACGGACGATCGCCCTGCGGCCGATCTTCGCGCGGACGGTCGAGCTTGCGCGGGCCGCGATCGCTGCCGGCGGCGCGATCCGGGCGGTCACCGCGCGGTCTGTCGTAACGGGGTTTGTCGAAGCGCGGCCTGTCGAAATTTCTCGCACCATCGCGAGGCGGGCGTGAATTGCGCCCAACATGGTCCGGGGGGCTTGCATCACGTTTCGCCCATGGCTTTCGTTCGCCGCGATCCTCGCGATTGACGAACTCGTTGCGCGGACTGCGTGAAAATTTCTTGTCGCCAGCGTCTCGATAAAGGCGGCCCGGACCCGAGCGCTGCGGCCGCTCGCCATCCCAGCGGACCCTTCCGCCTCGCGGCGTGTGGGACCGTTTCTCACCGCCTTCACGCGCAGTGTATGGACGCTTCTCGCCGCCGCGATCGTCGCGCGGGCGGAAATCCTTGCGCGGGCCTCGGTCATCGCGTTCGAAGCGCGTGGGCCGCTCATCGCGATTGAAACGCGGTCGGGGCGCGTCGCCGTCGCGGCGCGGCGGGCCGTCTCGCTTGCCGGCGTAGGATTTGCCCGGGCCCGAATAAGGCTTCTTGCCATAGGATTTGGCGCCGCCCGACTTGCCGGCGTAGGGGCGCCTCTCGTCATCGCTGTTGCCGGCAAAGCCGCGCTTGCCGAATTTGTTGTGCGGCCCCCGGCCCGCGCCGGAGCGGCCCTTGCCGCCGGAGGGACCGTCACGCCGGCCGCGCCGGGAATCGTTGTTTTTATCGTTGTCGCGGGGCATGAAAGCTCTCAGGTCAAAGGAAGGTGGAATGATTGGTCCGGCTTATATAGGGTTTTCAGCGCGATACGAGGCATGACCGCAGCATCTTTCATGGATTTGGCGCTGAAAGTGGCCGAAACGGCCGGAAAATCCGGCGAAGTTCCGATCGGCTGCGTGGTCGTCCGCGATAATGCAGTGATCGCGTCCGCCGGCAACCGGACGCTGGCCGACCGCGATCCGACGGCGCATGCCGAAATGCTGGCGATCCGCGAGGCCGCGCGCAAGATCGGCAGCGAGCGGCTAGTCGATTGCGATCTCTATGTCACGCTGGAGCCATGCACGATGTGCGTGGCGGCGATCTCGTTCGCGCGAATCAGGCGGCTGTATTACGGCGCGGCGGACCCCAAAGGGGGCGCGGTAGACTCCGGCGTGCGGTTCTTCGCGTCACCGACTTGTCATCACGTGCCGGATATCTATTCGTCCGTTGGCGAGCGCGAGGCGGCGGTATTGCTACGGGGATTTTTCAAGGCGAGACGCGACGCGTAGCCCGGATGGAGCGCAGCGAAATCCGGGGTCGTGCATCGCGGGCGCGGTCCCGGATTACGCTTCGCTCCATCCGGGCTACGAAGTGAAAAATTCCTTCAACGCCTTCGCGGTCGCATCGGGATTTTCCTCGGTGAGAAAATGCCCGGAATCGATCGGCGCGCCGCTGACATTGGTCGCCCAGATTTTCCAGGTATCGAGCGGGGTCGCCGCGGCCTGGGCGACGCCGGTATCGCCCCACAGCGCCAGCATTGGGATGGTGATCTTCTTCGCCGCGTCATGATCCGCCTTGTCGATCTCGAAATCGGCGGTCGCGCCGGCGCGATAATCCTCGCACATCGCGTGCACCCGCGAGGGATCGCGGAACGCGGCGAGATAATGCTCGAGCGCGCGGGGATCGATGGCGTCGAGCGTTTTCGATTTGGTCTGGCTCGCCATCTTCTGGCGCAGGAAGAAATCCGGCGCGCCGCCGATCAGGGTTTCCGGCAGCGGAAAAGGCTGCGCCAAGAACGTCCAGTGATAGATTTTCAGCGCGTAGCGCCAATCCATCTTCATCCAGTAGTCGTAGGTCGGCAAGATATCCAGCACCGCCAGCCGCGACAGCCGGCCCGGATGATCGAGCGCCAGACGATACGACACCCGGCCGCCGCGGTCGTGCCCGGCAAGGACAAAATGCACATGGCCGAGCTGCTCCATCGCCTCGACCATCGCGTTCGCCATCGCACGCTTGGTGTAGGGCGTGTGCTGTTCGTCGCTGCGCGGCATGTCGGACCAGCCGTAACCCGGCAGGTCGGCGATGATGACGGTGAACTTGTCCGCCAGCTGCGGCGCGACGCGGTGCCACATCACATGGGTCTCGGAAAAGCCGTGCAGCAGCAATAGCGGCGGTCCCTTGCCGCCGACCCGCGCGAAGATGCGGCCGGATCGGGTGTTGATCCATTCGGAGGCGTAGCCGGGGAACAGGTCGGCGAGATCGGGCATAATACGTTCCTCAGGCGTTGAGACGTTAAGAACTTGTGTTGACGACCTAAATTCGCCCGACCGCTTTAGCCAATTAAAGCCTGCAAATCGAACAGACCACAACCTGCCTGTTGACTTAAGTCTCCGTCACACGACATTGTTATGTTAAGCAAGGGAGGAAAAGGGTGAAAGTAACTCCGGAAGAATTTGTTACGCATCAAGATATTGCGATTAGGGCCCAAGAACGATTCCTATTTATGCGATCCATCAGTGATGCTCATAAATCCTATTTGCGAGACTCGGCTACAACCGACCAATCAAATGAGGAATTCCAACACCTCCTGACCAGCGTGTTTTCGCCCCATGAGCTGAGCAACTTTCTGCCCATCGCTCGTCGAGCGATACGCATCGACAATCATGAAGATATATCGAGGTGGTTCCACGCAAAGTATTTTCAACCGGTTCGATTGATGAAGGGTGGAATAGAAGATAGCGTGGAGCTTAGCGGGGAATCCTTCCGCAAGCGGCTTACACGAGCAACATGGATATCGAGCGATAACAACATTCAATTTATCGTAGGCAATATTGGTGACGGAAAAACGACTTACATTTGTAATACCCTCTACAACCACTGGACCTGGTTTTTGGACAAAAAAATTATCCCGATCCGAATCAACTTTGATACGCTTACAAATCACCGGGTCCCAAAGCGAGCTGAGGCCGGCAAGATTATTTATGATCAGCTGATTCAAAGCTTGATTACCAACCAGATCTTTTCTTATGAGGTTGTTCAAGAGCTGAAATTCAGGAACAGCATAACTCTGCCTTCAGATTACGATCACGTTTTCACAATGCTAGCCAACTTGATCCGATCTGTTCAGTCGGAATTACGAAAGACGTTTTTAATTGTGATCGATAACATAGATTTTCTGTATCACATCGGTGATCGCGGTGCTTTTTCCAAAGAGATGCACTCCGATCAGACCAGAGCTTATGAATCCATACTTGAGCTGGTGCAAATATTTAGCCGCGAGGATCACCCGTGCTCGAAACTGGGCATAAATGTACTTTACTGCGTACGATATGATACGCTGGAATATATGAACTCTAGGGTAGCCGAAGTTCCTTCTGGAGCCAGCTTTTTAGAGAGGTGTTGCTGCCTTGATCCAAAGGGGCGCGACGTAGATGCAACACTGCGGGTTGTTGAATCGCGATTTCTCTTACTAGCGGACATCGCGACGGATATCCTAGCCACGAAGAAGCGGGAAGCTTTTATAGCGGAGGCAAAGCGACTTACAGAGCGATACCGCGAATTAGCTCTTTCGTCCGATTCAGATACACCGGCTATGAGATTATTTGATCATCTATGGCATTTATCCAGACGAGGCCTTCGTGACGTCATAGATCAGATGGCAAAATACTCTTGGATCGAAACGAGGAACTCAGATTATTTTGAATTGAACTGGCGGTTTAGCGGGGGTCAGTACTCGCCCGCTATTCTCGCTTACGTTCTCGGCGGACGACGGCGTTACGAGCAATTCTCCGGCGGAGTGCCAAACCTTTATCTTATTAATGCGCCATCGGCGTCTAACGAGTTCGGCGTTCCTATCGAGTTCAAGCACATTCATTTCTCGTCGATGTGGCTAAAGAGGTTGATCTTGCACTTCTTGGAAGCAAAAGGCGATGAATACGTGTCACCACTAAATGTTATTGAGATGTTTTGCGGACATAACCTGCGTGCCTACCCTGAACCATTAGTAAGATACCTGTTAGGAGTTCTGGCTCAGGTTCCTCAAAGCGAGTGTATAGAGGCTCAGATGAATGGAACGGGTGCGGGTGGAGGCAGTATCTATGTTGCGAATATACGTTTGACCACGCGAGGCAGGTTTCTGGTTAGAAGCTTTGCGGACAGCTTCACGTACTTACAATTAATGGTTGATGACTGGCGATTGCGACTCCCTAGAGATTTAAGGGATGAATTCGAATTTTTGACGCCGGATTACCGATATCTTGTCGCTGATGCAAAAGAATATGCAGACCAGGTAAGGCGCGTGATTGAGACGAAAGCAAAACAGACGTTAATGTTTGCTCTCCTGCTCGAAGAACATTTAAAAATGGAAGAATTGCTCTGGCCCAATGTTTTTAAACGCCTGAGGGCGGCTGGTGTTTTCATCCCCCCTACCGGGCATATCGTAGGTACGCTAAAGAAACACATTTCGGCCATCACGACCCATTCTCCCGCACGCCTGAAGGCTTATGACAAATATTGTTCGGATGAGTTCTTAACAGATCAGCGCTCACGGGTAGCAAAGTCCGTTAGAGAGATGGCCAGACCTCACTTGGAGTTTAATGAGAGGGTTTATGGTTAGGCGGCTGCGATGGTTAACCGTCCTGATGATCGTAGGCACTGGTCCTGCAGACGCAGATATATTCTTAATCTCCGAACGGTTTTTTGATATCGAACTATCTGTCGTCTATTGTAATCGCACGACCTCAGAAGCTGTACTGTTGGATGCCGGAGGCGGACGATTCAAAGACCACGAACCCCGTGTTCCGCCCGGAGCATGCGGGGCGTTCCGTTTGGTTACTGACCGAAAGAATGCTTTGGTATTTGCTGTTGCAGGAGCGCAAATTGACGTGCTCCAGTATGAACACAAGGTAGAACCTTGGCTCAGCAGGGCAGCCTGGTTCGGAATTTTATTCACCTTATTTGGGCTATTTCTGGGAACCCTTCAAGAATTAATGAAAGTTGCTTTGGCGCAACCCGCGGCGTTGGTGTCGCTTCTGCTGACATATCATGCGGAGCGACGACGATTTAAGCTCTTTGTAGATGATGGGGAAAAGCGTTTTGTTCTATCCTCGAACTTGACAGACATAGCGGAGGGTAAATCTGCGCTCGGTATTTGGCTTCCACACTGGCTACTCAAGCGGGTCGTACGTCTTGTGGCGCTGAAGACTACTTGGCAAAACGAATTGCCCCTCTCGCCGCAGCTAAGAGCCACTATCATAAATCTTTGAAGACCGCATCTTGTCGATTTGGCCTGATCCACTGTTTAAACCAGTGTCACTCTGGGGATTGTTTATCTCGGATCTTTTAGTCAAGGTGGCATAAAACAAACTGGAACGAAGGACACGTCATGGCGATCGATTTCGAGATTCCCCCCGAGGCAAAGGCGATCCGCGAAAAAGTCCGGCAATGGGTGCATGACGAATGCATCCCGGCCGAAAAGGCGCTGGACGAGAAGCCGCTCAAGGAGGTGCTCGATCCCTTGCGCAAGAAGGCCCGCGCGCAGGGGCTGTGGTGTCCCTTCATTCCGAAGGAATATGGCGGCATGGGCCTCGGCCCCCTCGCCAATGCCCTGGTGCAGATGGAGCTCGGCGAAAGCTCGCTCGGCGCACTGTCTCTCAACACCCAGGGCCCGGACGACGCCTCGATGCTGACCATTCTCGCGCACGGTACCGAGTACCAGAAGGAAAAGTTTCTAAAACCGCTGCTGAACGGCGACAAGCGCATCTGTTTCTCGATGACCGAGAAAGCCGCGGGCGCCGACGCCACCGGCATGCAGACCCGCGCGGTGAAGGACGGCAACGAGAACTACGTGCTCAACGGCGAGAAATGGTTCTCCTCCTCCGCCTCCGTCGCCGACATCGCGCTGGTGATGGCGAAAACCGATCCGGATGCGCCGCGCCACAGGCAGTTTTCGACCTTCATCGTGGAATTGCCGAACCCCGGCTACAAGATCAAGCGCAATGTCAAGAACATGGCGATCGAGGGCCCGCATTACGACGAAATCCACGGCGGCCATTCCGAGATCGAGATCAAGGATTTGAAAGTGCCGGCCGACAACCTGCTCGGCGGTGAAGGCAACGGTTTTAACATGGGCCAGCACCGCCTCGCCTATGGGCGTCTGCGGCATGGCATGCACAACATCGCCAAGGCGCAGCGCGCACTGGACATGGCGACGGCGCATGTCACCCAGCGCTCGACCTTCGGCGTCAAGTTGTCGGACCGCCAGGCGGTGCAGTTCATGCTGGCCGATTGCGCCAGCGAACTCTACATGGCGCGACTGATGCTGCTGCATATCGCCTACAAGGCGGAAAAGGGCATGGACCTCACACAGGAAAACTCCATCGCAAAAGTTTTCCTGGCGCACATGGTGCACAAGGTGGTGGATACCGCGATCCAGCTGCACGGGGCGCTCGGCTACAGCCAGGATACGATTTTGGCGAAATGGTATACCCAGATCCGCTCGCAGCGGCTGGTCGACGGTCCCGACGAGGTGCACAAGTGGCGGGTCGGCCGCAACGTCATCAAGGCCTACAAGCAGCACGGCACCACGGCATCGGCGGCGGGCGGGGAATTGATCTGATCATCGGACACGTCCCCGCGCAGGCGGGGACCCAGTATTCCAGAGAGAGCCGCCGTGTACTGGGTCGCCCGGTCAAGCCGGGCGATGACGGACTTTGCGTTGTCTCGCCACCGCATCCCCTTCAACTCCGTAACCCGGGCGCCTCATGCCCGGTGCGCGCCACATACTCCGTATAGCCGCCGCCATATTGATGGATGCCCTCGGGCGTCAGTTCCAGCACCCGGTTGGAAAGTGCGGCGAGAAAATGCCGGTCGTGCGAGACGAACAGCATGGTGCCGTCATAGTCCGACAGCGCGGCGATGAGCATCTCCTTGGTCGCGATGTCGAGATGGTTGGTCGGCTCGTCCAGCACCAAAAAGTTCGGCGGGTCGTAGAGCATGATCGCCATCACCAGACGCGCCTTCTCGCCGCCCGACAGCACCCGGCACTTCTTCTCGATGTCGTCGCCGGAAAATCCGAAGCAACCGGCCAGTGCGCGCAATGAGCCTTGGCCGGCTTGCGGAAACGAGTCCTCCAGCGACTGGAACACGGTGCGCTCGCCGTCCAGGAGGTCCATGGCGTGTTGCGCGAAATAGCCCATCTTCACGCTGCCACCGACCACGACCGTACCTTCGTCCGGCTCGGTGGCGCCTGCCACCAGCTTCAGCAGCGTGGATTTTCCGGCGCCATTGATGCCCATGACGCACCAGCGCTCGCGGCGGTTCACCATGAAGTTCAGCCCCGCATAGATGCTGCGGCTGCCATAAGCCTTGTACACGTTTTTCAGGCTGACGACGTCCTCGCCGGAGCGCGGCGCGGGAAGGAAATCGAACGCGACGCTCTGGCGGCGCCGCGGCGGTTCCACCCGCTCGATCTTCTCCAGCTTCTTGACCCGGCTCTGCACCTGGGCTGCGTGCGACGCGCGCGCCTTGAAGCGCTCTATAAAACTGATCTCCTTGGCCAGCATCGCCTGCTGGCGCTCGAACTGGGCCTGCTGCTGTTTTTCGGCGAGCGCGCGCTGCTGCGCGTAGAATTCGTAATCGCCCGAATAGGTCGTCAGCGTGCCGCCGTCGATTTCGACGATCCTGGTGACGATGCGGTTCATGAATTCGCGGTCGTGCGAGGTCATGAACAGCAGGCCCTCAAAACCTTTCAAGAACTGCTCCAGCCAGATCAGGCTTTCCAGGTCCAGATGGTTGCTAGGCTCGTCCAGCAGCATGGCATCGGGCCGCATCAAGAGAATGCGCGCCAGCGCCACGCGCATCTTCCAGCCGCCCGACAGGGCGCCGACGTCGCCGTCCATCATCTCCTGGCTGAAGCTGAGGCCGGCGAGAACTTCGCGGGCGCGGCCTTCCAGCGCGTAGCCATCAAGTTCCTCAAAACGGTGCTGCACCTCGCCGTAGCGGGCGATGATGTCCTCCATCTCGTCCGCGCGATCCGGATCGGCCATCGCATGCTCCAGCTCCTTGAGCTCGGCTGCCACCTCGGCGACCGGACCGGCGCCGTCCATCACCTCGGCCACGGCGCTGCGACCGCTCATCTCGCCGACGTCCTGGCTGAAATAGCCGATAGTGACCCCGCGATCGACCGCCACCTGCCCCTCGTCGGGCTGCTCCTCGCCGGTGATCATGCGGAACAGCGTGGTCTTGCCGGATCCGTTGGGGCCGACCAGGCCGACCTTCTCGCCCCGCTGCAACGCCGCGGAAGCCTCGATGAAGAGGAGATGGTGACCGTTCTGTTTGGAGATGTTGTCGAGACGAATCATGGGTGCAGGGGTTTGGCAATGGAGTGATGGGAGTTATGTCCATGTAGGAAGGCGGCATCCCGAACACATCCTCATCCTGAGGAGCGGCCTCTTGGCCGCGTCTCGAAGGATCGCCCACAAGCGCCTGCGGCCATCCTTCGAGACGCGCGTAAGAACGCGCTCCTCAGGATGAGGGCGGGGAGCACGCTGCTAACCCTTCTCCCGCTTCACGGCCTGCCAACCAATGTCGCGGCGGTAGAAACCTTCGGGCCAGTGGATGCGATCTATCGCGTGGTAGGCGCGGCGCTGCGCCTCGGCGACGGTCTTGCCGGTCGCGCAGATATTGAGCACGCGCCCGCCATTGGCGAGAATCTTGCCGTCTTTCGCCTTGGTGCCGGCATGGAAGATTTCGACGCCTTCGACCTTCGCCGCCTCGTCGAGGCCTTCGATTACCGAGCCCTTGCCGTAGTCGCCGGGATATCCCTTGGTCGCCATGATCACGGTGAGCGCAGCCTCGTCGTACCAGCGCAGGCTGAAGTTCTTCAATTGCCCGTCGGCACAGGCGAGCAGCGCCGGCACGATGTCGGACATCATCCGCAGCATCAGCACCTGGCATTCCGGATCGCCGAACCGCGCGTTGTATTCGACCAGTTTTGGGCCCTGCTCGGTGACCATCACACCGGCATAGATCACGCCCTTGTAAGGCGCACCCATTGTCTTCAGCGCGCGCAGCGTCGGCATGATCATCTCGTCCATGACGCGGGAGCAGATCGCATCGCTCATGACGGGCGCCGGCGAATAGGCCCCCATGCCGCCGGTATTCGGTCCGTTGTCGCCGTCGAAGGCGCGCTTGTGGTCCTGCGCGGTGGCAAGCGGCAGCGCGTGCTCGCCGTCGCATAGCGCGAAGAACGAGGCTTCCTCCCCGCGCAAAAATTCCTCGACCACGACTCCGGCGCCGGCTGCGCCAAAACTGCCGCCGAACATCAATTCGACCGCCGCCAGTGCCTCGTCCAGCGTCATCGCCACGACCACGCCCTTGCCGGCGGCAAGACCGTCCGCCTTGACGACGATCGGCGCGCCCTGCGTGCGGACATAGGTCTTCGCCGCCTCGGCATCGGTAAAGTGCCGGTAGGCGGCGGTCGGAATATGGTTGCCGCGGCATAGCGCCTTGGTGAAATTCTTGGAGCTTTCCAGCTGGCCGGCGGCCCTGGTCGGCCCGAACGCCTTGAAGCCTGCCGCATTGAGATCGTCGACGATCCCGGCCGCGATCGGCGCGTCAGGGCCGACCACGACGAAATCGACCGCATTGCCCCGGCAGAACTCGATCACCGCGGCATGGTCGGTAATGTCAAGTGCGACGCATTCGGCTTCGCGCGAAATCCCGGCATTGCCGGGCGCGCACCAGAGTTTTGTGACCAGCGGCGAAGCCGCGATCTTCCATGCCAGCGCGTGTTCGCGGCCGCCGGACCCGAGCAGGAGGATGTTCATGCCTGTCGGTTAGCGAACCCGCGCGCGCGAGACAAGAGAACCGGGGTCGTTTCCGCACAAGACTTGTGATTTCCCCGACTCGCGAATGGCATCCTATGATGCCGCGCACGTAGCCCCTACCCTCGGGAAACAAATGAGAACGCCGACCCGCACGGCTCATATCCGCCGAGCAACCGCAGCCGATGCCGCACGGATGCGCGCGATCGCCCTCGCTGCCTATGCCAGATATGTGCCCCGCATCGGACGTGAGCCGGCGCCGATGGGCGCCGACTATGAGGCCGAAATTGCCGCGAACCACGCGGTCGTCATCGAAGCGGCTGGGCGCGTCCGCGGCTACATGATTGCGTGGCCCGAATCCGACGCGTATTTCATCGACAATATTGGCGTCGATCCGGAATGTCAGGGCGGTGGCCTGGGCCGCGGCCTGATCGATCACGCAGCGTCGCAGGCCGATCGTCTGCGCCTGCCCGCTCTGCGCCTCTACACCAATGCATTGATGAGCGAGAATCTCGCGATGTACGCGCATATCGGCTTTGTCGAAACCCATCGCGCGCTCGAGAAGGGCTTTCATCGCGTCTACATGCGCTGGACGCTTGCTGACCGTGAACGATGAATTCCGCTGGTTGTCGGACGACCGGATAAAAGGCTAGTCTTGACCGACTTCTTGTTGGCTGACCGCAAGCCGATGATCGACAAATCGACACCGAGGGTATTGGCCGTCGCCGGTTGTCTCACCGTGCTCGGGCTCGCGCCCGCTTTTACGCAAGACGATCCGAAGACCGCGCCGAACCGGCTTGTCTTGCAGGTAACTACCGATCCGGTCGAGCAGCGCTGCCGCCGTATCGAAAGGTCGACCCCCCTGATGCCGGTAACCCTGCGCCGCACCTTCCACGATGATTTCGACGCGCACCCGTTGTCGAAAGGAACCTGGGTACCCCATTACGCCGGGGGCGCCGCCTGGCCGGCGGCACGCTACTGGGGCGGTGACGGTTCCGACTTCAAACGCAAGACCGCCTGGAATGGCGAACAGCAGATCTATGTCGATCCGCGCTATGGCGGGCGGGAAACCACGCCGCTCGGGCTGGACCCGTTCAAAATCCGCAATGGAATTCTCTCGATCGTCGCATCGCGCACTCCGCCGGAGCTGAAGTCGGTGCTGTTCAACAACGAATACATATCGGGCATCCTGACCACCCAGGGTTCGTTTTCGCAAAAGTACGGATATTTCGAAATCCGTTCCAAGATACCGGTCGGGACCGGCGTATGGCCGGCATTCTGGATGCTGGCGGATAACGGCGGCTGGCCTCCGGAAGTCGACGTGATGGAAGGCCGCGGGCAACGCCCCGGCGACCTGGTGATGACCACGCATTGGAGGATACAAGCCACCCAGATTATCGAATCCTGCGGGTTTGATTTCTCGGTGCCCGACGCGTCGACCGCCTTCCATGACTATGGGGTGCTATGGATGCAGGATCGCCTGATCTATTTCATCGACCGCAAGCCGGTGTCCGATATCAAGGTCCCGGTCGGCTTTGAGGATCCGATGTACATGATCGTCAATCTCGCAATGGGCTCGAAGGATTTTGGTGGCGTCGGATTCGTCGATGCGGAATCTCCTGCTGTGGTCGAATTCGAGATCGACCGGATTTCCGCCTATCAGTTCGAGTCGTACTAGACATCGGTACCGGCGAAAGGCCCGGGCCGGTGCAAGCAAATCAGACGGGAGAAAGCGATGCTCGGTAAATTCTCGCGTCGCGATTTTGCGAAGCTGGCGGGACTTGCCGCGCTCGCAATTGCGGCGTCACCGGCAAAGGCGGAGGAGGAGGCGCGCGGCCGCGGCTCTGCGAGTTTCCCGGACGGCTTCATATGGGGCACCGCGACCTCCGCCTATCAGATCGAAGGCGCCGTCAGCGAAGACGGCCGGGGCCGTTCGATCTGGGATATTTTTGCGCATACGCCCGGCAAGATCGGCGATCGCAGCAACGCAGACCGCGCCAATGACCACTACCACCGCTACAAGGAAGACGTCGGGCTGATCAAGGAATTGGGCGCAAAGGCCTATCGATTTTCGATTGCGTGGCCGCGGGTGTTTCCTGCAGGCATCGGCGCGCCGAATCGCAAGGGTCTTGATTTCTACGACCGACTGGTCGACGAGCTTCTCAAGAACGGCGTCGAACCGTTCGCGACGCTGTATCATTGGGATTTGCCGCAGTCGCTGCAGGACCGGCTCGGCGGATGGCAGTCCAGCGAGACATCCAGGGCGTTCGGCGATTACGCGGGCACCGTTGCGGAGCGTTTGAGCGACCGCGTAAAATCCTTCTTCACGGTCAACGAGGTTGGGCGATTCGTGAATTTCGGTTATGGCTGGGGCATCGACGCGCCGGGCCTCAAGCTGCCGCCGGGAAAACTGAACCAGGTCCGTCACAACGTCGCATTGGCCCATGGTCTTGCGGTGCAGGCGATCCGCGCAAAAGGGCGCGCGGGGACCGAAGTAGGGCCGGCCGAGAACATCGCGGCCTGCCTGCCCGCGATCGCCACGCCGGAAAATATCCGCGCGGCGGAGATCGCGACGCGGGAATTGAATGCAGGTTTTCTGGGCGTGGTCCTGGAGGGCAAATATACTGACGGCTTTCTCGAATATGCCGGCAAGGACGCCCCAAAATTTACCGCCGACGAGTTGAAGATCATTTCTTCGCCGAACGATTTCGTCGGCCTGAACATCTACGCGCCGCAATATTACGTGGTAGCAATCGAGCGTGCGCCGGGTTTCAGGGTGCTGCCCTTTCCCACCTCGTTCCCGCATATGAATGTCGACTGGCTCCGGATCGGCCCGGAGACAGCCTATTGGATACCGCGGCTTGCGGCGAAGGTCTGGAACATCAAAACCATCTACATCAGCGAGAATGGCACCTCCGCCGACGACAAGGTCGCCGCCGACGGCAACATTTACGATCTCGACCGCATCATGTACCTGCGCAACTATCTCGCGCAGTTGCAGCGAGCGACTTCCGAGGGCGTGCCGGTGCGCGGATATTTCCTGTGGAGCCTGATGGATAATTTCGAATGGATCTATGGCTTCGAGAAACGTTTTGGAGTGTACCGCGTCGACTTCGACACCCAGCGCCGAATCCCGAAGCTTAGCGCATCGTTCTACCGCGACATCATCGCACGAAATGCGATCGGTTGAACGAACCCAGCGGCTATTGCAACCCAGCCATTCATGAACAGGCGGGAACGAACAGCGGGAGTTGTGCTTTGATCGGCTATGCAGTGGATCGAGGCGATCATTAACGTTTCCGGGCTGGTCGGCTTCGTCGGCGTAGCGACGCTTTGGCCAAAAAATCGGCCGGCTGACGGGCTTCGCAATCGCTAAGGCTGTCCCGCGGCCTCGATGATCTCCTTCAAATACGCCACGTGCCGCGCGAACGCACCGCGGCCCGTGGCGGTCGCGGTCACGGTGGTTTGCGGCTTCTTGCCGACAAAGGCCTTGTCCACCGTGACATAGCCGGCCCTGGCCAGCGTCTCGATATGGGCGCCGAGATTGCCGTCGGTCGCCCCGGTCAGCTTCTTCAGTTTTGAGAATTCCAGTCCGGTTCCCGTCGGCAGCGCGTTCAGCGCCGCCATGATCCGCAGGCGCAGCGGCTGATGGATGATGTCGTCGAGTTCGGCCATCGCGCTAGCTCCGGCGCATCCAGAAACCGCCCAGCATGAGCCCGCCGCCGTCGACAAAGGCCATCCACAGATCGAACCAATCGCCTGCGAGGAAATAGCCGATCAGGGTCAACGCGGTGATGCCGAGCCCGATCGCGACAAAGGCATATCCGGCCCAGAGCCTGGCGATGGTATAGGCCAGCATGAAATAGATCGGCCAGAACGTCCCCAGCTGGCGCGGCGTGAAATGGCCGAGCCAGCTGCAAAATATTCCGAACGCGACGAACAGGGCAAACGCCGCGAATATTCGCAGATCGAAAGTGCGAACCCCCTCGCGCGCGTGATCGATCCTGCCGATGACGAACGATGCCGCAATCCCCATCGCATAGATCGCGATCCAGACGATGCCGCCGTTGCGCGGCGACAGAAAGGTCGCGACATAGCCCGCGAAAACCAGCGCGCCCCACATGATCATCATCAGGCTAGCCAGATTGTAGATTCGCGACTGATGGACGCGCCGGACGATCTGCTCTATGTCGTTCAGCGCCGCGCTGGCCTGTTTGCTGTCGATCATGATTGCACGCCGTTTTGACTAATCGTCGCATCGTTCGAAGCCGGTCGCGATCCCGAAACCGGCTGGTATCGATCGATCAGGACATACCCGATCACGGTTACAACAATCGAGGTCGCAGCGGTTATCGCCCAGGCCTGTCCGGTTGTGGCCAAATGGCTGGTTCGCACGACGAGTTCAGTCACCGCCGCCGCCAGCAGCCCGACATACGCCCAGCAGATGAAATAATAGTGTTGAACCTTCCAATTCGACGGGCGGGGGCTTCGCAACATGGGCACCATGGCGAGGACGATGCAAAACAGATTAGCCAACGCTCCAACGTGAAGAATATTGAACCTGCCGGTGAATTGGAAAATCAGCATCGCCGTGCCGTCCGCGATCAGCATGGCATAGACGAAGGCATAGCCCAGTGCGCGGTGAATTGAGCCGCCTTTGGGACGCAAAAGTTGGATCAACCCCACGGCGATGCCCGCGGCCGCAAGCAGGGTGTGGATGGCACCCGGCAATGTCAGGGTCTGGATCATGAACTCAGCCCGGTCGTTGCGACGTCGTCGGCAATGATGGACGCTGCCGCAGGATCGCCGACAATGCCCATGTGGTTGACGCCGTCGATGATCCGCACGGTGGCGCGATTTCCGACGGCTTCCTGATATTTGCCGGCCAGCATCAACTCATCGGCCTCGCCGGAAAAGATCGTCACCGGTTTCGTCGCCGCCGCGAGATCCTTGCGGAAATCGCTGGACGGTCCGAAATTTCGCATCAGCCGGTACGAATAGCTCGCCGTCAGCGTTTTGGCCGAATTCGGCGGCACCGCGAATGCAAGCGTCGGCAGCGACTCGGCGAATGGAAGCCCTACTCCCCGCAACACCGACAAGGCGATGAAGCGCGGAATATCGGGGCTGGCCCAGCCGCCGGCATCGGCGCGGGTGCTCGGCGCGTCATAGCCGAGATAGGGCGCAAGCAACACGGTGCGCGCGAACAAGCTCCCGACCGGCGAGCCCGCGACCCGCAGCGCAAATCCGCCGCCGGAGGAATGACCGATCAGCGTCAGCGACGCAGCCGGGTTGGTCTTGCGGATTTCGGCGACCAGATCGGCAAGATCGTCCTCAAGCTGGCCGAGATAACGGATGTCACCTCGGGTGCCGGATGAACCATGGCCGCGAATATCCACCGCAAACGTCTGGACGCCTCGCTCGGCCAGTGCGGTGGACAGCATATGGATCGCACCCCTGCTGGAGCCGGACGAACCATGCACGACGACGGCAATGCGGCCTGTTACAGGGGCATGCGCGGAATAATGCCGATAGGCAAGGTCAGTCCCGTCGCGGGCCTGGAATCGGCCGACCGGCGGCAAGCTGCTGAAATCCACCAATTTTCGGGCATTCGAAATTGAGGTCAGTTCCGGCGGCTGGCGAACCGGCCAGGCGATCAGGGCTCCCAACATCAGCGTTGCCGCACCCAGGGCCGCAAGGCCCCAGAGGGCGATCCTGAGCGCGGCTGAAGTGATTGTGGCCATCGGCATATCTCCCTCAAAAGCTTACTTAGTACAGAGAACTCTATACAACAGAGTATATAGCCGTGCAAGCATAAATTGACAGCGGCGGCTGAAAGCGCGTCCCTTGCACACCACCGCAAAAAGTCCGATTCGATATCGATGAACGCAGCCGAAGCCCTGCTTAATGCGCCGGAATTCACCGTGTCCGAACTCTCCTCCGCGCTGAAGCGGACGGTGGAGGATGCCTATGGCCAAGTCCGGGTGCGCGGCGAAATCTCGGGTTATCGCGGCGCGCACTCCTCCGGACATTGCTATTTCGCGCTGAAGGACGAGGGCGCCAAGATCGAGGCGGTGATCTGGCGCACCACGCATGCACGGATGCGCTTCAGGCCACAGGAGGGCCTCGAGGTCGTCGCCACCGGCAAGCTCACCACCTATCCCGGCTCGTCGAAATACCAGATCGTGATCGAGGCGCTGGAGCCTGCCGGCATCGGCGCGCTGATGGCGCTGATGGAGGAGCGCAAGAAGAAGCTCGGCGCCGAAGGCCTGTTCGACGAGGCACGCAAGCAACTGCTGCCGTGGCTGCCGGAGGTGATCGGCGTAGTGACCTCGCCGACCGGTGCGGTGATCCGCGACATCCTGCATCGCCTGGAGGATCGCTTTCCCCGCCGCGTGCTGGTGTGGCCGGTCAGGGTACAGGGCGAAGGCGCGGCCGAGCAGGTCGCCGCCGCCATTCGCGGTTTTAACGCGCTGCCCGAGCGCGGCAGAATCCCGCGGCCGGATCTGCTGATCGTCGCGCGCGGCGGCGGCTCCCTGGAGGATCTATGGTCGTTCAACGAGGAGATCGTGGTCCGCGCCGCGGCGGAGAGCATGATCCCGCTGATCTCGGCGGTGGGCCACGAGACCGACATCACGCTGATCGATTTCGCCGCCGACAAGCGCGCGCCGACGCCGACGGCGGCGGCGGAAATGGCGGTGCCGGTACGCGCCGAACTGTTCGTGGAAGTTTCAAGCTATCAGCGCCGCATGATGCTGTGCTGGCAGCGCGGCCAGGACGGCCGCCGCAACGAATTACGCGCCGCCGCGCGCGCCCTGCCGGCGGCGGCAGAACTGCTGGCGATCCCGCGGCAGCGGCTCGATGCCGCCACGGCCTCCCTGCCCCGCGCGCTAAAGACCAATAGCCACGCGCATTTCCGCCGCTTCGCGCAATCCAGCGCGCGTCTGACGCTGCGGGTGTTGCGCGCGCAGGTCGCGCATGCAGCGCAGCGTCTGAGCACGGGCGGCGAGCGGATGACGCTAGGTGCCCGCGCGCTACTCGGCCGCCGCCGCGACCGCTTTGCCGGGCTCGAGATTCGGTTGAAGGCGTCGAAACTTGCCAATGCGCAGGCGCAGCGCACCAGAATCGCGCGCGATCGCGAGCGCGCCTTGCGGCTCGCCGAACGCGCGCGCCGCGCACTGGCGACGGCGATCCAGCGTCAGCAGGCCCGCATTGCGCACACCGGGCAATTGCTCGCGGCGCTATCCTACAAGAGCGTGCTGACGCGCGGCTTCGCGCTGGTGCGCGACGAGCGCGGACACGCCGTTCGCGCCGCGGCGGCGGTCGGACCTGGAGCGCGGCTCGATCTGGAATTTTCCGACGGACGCGTCGGCGCAACCGCGGACGCGGATCGACCTGCGGCGACGCGGGCGAGCCAGGCGAAAGCCGTTACGAGCGAACCAAACCCCGCCGCGTCCAAACGCGTCGCCAAGCCGGTCGATCAGGGCAGCCTGTTTTAACGCCCCAGCCACTCGGCGACGCGCTTCTGCGAATCGGCGCGGGCCTCAGGATCGCCGCCGAGATGGCCGCGCTCGGGCACGCTGGCATCGGCTCCCGCGATGGCGTGGAGTGGAAGACCGGCGCGGTCGAAATCGTGGGCGACACCGGGATAGACCACGATCCGCGCCAGCGCGCTACGTCCCCGCGCGCCATCGACCATCTGCCGGCATGCGGCGGGAGAACTGACGTCGTCGCTGGCACCGATCAGCAGCAAGGTCGGCACCCGCGCGCTCCAGCCCAGCCCGGACGAAATGCGGCAGTCCGGATAGAACGCCACCGCCGCGCGAAAATCCGGCTCGATTTTTCGCGACGCCAGTTGCGGCCGCACCGCCCACAATAGCGCGCTGGCGCCATGGGCCCAGCCGATCAGACTGATGCGATCCTGCGACACCCACGGTTGCTGCAACAGCCATTGCCGCGACGCCATGATGTCGGCGACTCGCTCGCGGCGCGCCAGCACGCGGCGCTCCTTGACCCGGCATTGCGGGCCGAGTTCGCGCGAGCCGTAGCTGTCGGGCAGCAGCACGGCGTTGCCACCTTTCAACAGCTGCTCGGCCCAGTCGCGATAGCGCGGCTGGATCTGGTCGGACTGTCCGTTCAATCCGCCGCAGCCGTGCAGCGCGATCACGGTGGGGAACGGCCCTGACCCATCCGGCTTGAACAGCTGCGCGTGCAGCGTGCCGCTGCTGGAGGGAATCTCGACCGGCTGCGGCGCAGCCGATGGTGCTGCGCTCGCCGTAGAGGCCAGCGCGACAAAGGCCAGGGATGTGAGCATTGCAAGCAGGCGCATCGCGTTCCGCCTAATGCCGGGTGCCGAAAACACCGCACCGCGAACCGAATCTATCACGCGTCGTGAGCCGCAATTCATCACAAATCGGTGGGTTTGACGGGACGACTGCAAGACCTATCTATGGTAGATGATATCCGAACACATTGGTCCGCCGTGGGACGGCCGGAACCATTCGAGGATTTGGCGTGCTGAATAAATTCGGTCCCTCGGGCCATGGTGAGGCCCAGGTGCAATATCTGGATGGCGATTTTCGTGTCATCTCGCCCGGCACCTATGTACGTTGCGCCGTGACCGGCGTGCAGATTCCGCTCGACGAGCTGAAATACTGGAGCGTCGACCTGCAGGAGGCCTATGCGGTTCCGTCTGCCGTGCTGCAGCGGCATTATCCCGGCGCGCTGAAGCCACGGTAGATTTGTAGGGTGGGCAAAGGCGCTCTTCGCGCCGTGCCCACCATGGACGGTCGACATTCGCTTCGGGCATGGTGGGCACGGCGCAAGCGCGCCTTTGCCCACCCTACGATCGAAATTTCTTCGCGCGCGATTTGAACAGCTGGTCGGTTAAGAACCGCAGCAGTTTCGTCTCGTCATCGAACCGCAAGGTCACGGCGAACGGCATGACGTCCAGAGCGCTGTTTCTTCCCAGCCGGGCAACATCCTTTTCCGTCGTCACCAGCGTCAGTCCGTCGCGTTTCGCCGCAGCCACGAGGGCTTCGATTTCACTATCCGAAAACGCATGGTGATCGGTGAACGCTTTCTCCGCTACGACGTCGACCCCGCTCCTGCGCAGCGTCCCGAAGAACCTTGGGGGATCGCCGATGCCCGCGAAGGCCAGCACGCGTTTGCCCCGCAACGCCGCGACGGAAGCCTCACTGGGCACGAGATGCGCGCGCAGCACCATCCCGCCTCGCGCGGCGATGGCGGCCGCGACCGTGTCGGCGGCGCTGCCATTGCCGACGATGATGAGCGCGTCGGTACGCGCAACTTGCGGCAGCAGCGGCGCGCGCAAGGGCCCTGCGGGAAAGACGCAGCCATTGCCGAGGCCGCGGTCGCCGTCGATAACGATCAGCGAGGCGTTTTTCGCAATCGCCGGATTCTGGAAACCGTCGTCCATCACGATAACGCTGGCGCCCTGCGACCGCGCCAATGCGACGCCGTCGACGCGATCACGCGCGACCACCACGGCGACCGCCTGCGCCATCATCAGCGGTTCGTCGCCGACATCCGCCGCCGCATGCCGACCTGGATCGACCATAATCGGGCCGCGCAATTTTCCGCCAAAGCCGCGGCTGAGCACGATCGGCGCCTCGCCGGCCTCGCGCAGCAAGTTGACGAGCGCCAGCACTGCCGGGGTCTTGCCGGCGCCGCCGACATGATAATTTCCGACACAAAGCACCGGAATGCCGGGGTCGATTCCTGCACGGGTCAAGCGCCGCGCCGCTACCGCGCCATAGACGGCGCCAAGCGGCATCAGCGATCGCGACAACCACGATGACGGCCGGTACCAGAAGGCCGGCTCACGCATTCGCCGCTCCCCTCTCCAGCCGCAGCTGCAGCAGATACGGCTCCAGCGCGCTGAGCGTGCGATCCAGCGCGCCGCCGAGCTGGTCGACCACGCGCCCGGCAGCCTCGACCGAGGCCTGCCGCGCAGCCGGGTCGGCCAGCCATTGCCCGATCTGCTTTACCAGCGCTTCTTGGTCATCGGCCTGTTTGGCGCCGCCGGCGGCGTCGAGCGCGTCGTAAACATCGGTGAAATTGAACACCTGCGGTCCATGCAGGATCGCAGCGCCAAGCTTGATCGCCTCGATCGGGTTTTGGCCGCCATGGTCGACCAGGGAGCCGCCCATGAACACGATCGGCGCCAGCCGGTAGAACAATCCCAATTCCCCCATCGTATCGGCAACGTAGATATCGCTGGTCGCGGTGGGCAGATCCTCGTGCGAGCGCAAGCTTACCTGCAGGCCGGCCGCGGCGATCATGCGGGCGATAGCTTCGCCCCGGTTGGGGTGGCGCGGCACGATCACGCTCAACATTCCGGGAAAATACCTCGCCAGTTCGCGATGCACCTCAGCCAGGATTTCCTCTTCACCGGGATGGGTCGAGGCCGCCACGATCACCGGCCGGCCGCGCGTCACCGCCATCAGCCGCTCCAGTTTTGAGTTGTCGGCGGGCGGCGCCTGCACATCCAGCTTCAGATTGCCCGTGGTGACGACGTTGCGGCTACCCAACGCGGCAAACCGCTCGGCATCGACATCTGACTGCGCGAGGCAGACTTCGAAGCGGCCGAGCAATGCCTCGATGGTTCCGGAAATCCGGCGCCAGCGCGGGAACGAGCGGTGCGACATCCGGCCGTTGATCAGAACCATCGGCAGCCGGCGCGCCGCGCCCGCCAGGATCAGGTTGGGCCACAGATCGGATTCGATGAACAGCGCAAGGCTCGGCTGCCAGTGGTCGAGGAAGCGCGCGACATAGCGCGGCGAGTCGTATGGTACGTATTGATGAATGACGTCGGGCGGAAACCGCTTGGCGACCACCTCCGCCGAGGTCACCGTGCCCGAGGTGAGCAGGATGCGCAGATTGGCCGCGCGCAACTTTTCGATCAATCCCGCCGCAGCCAGCACCTCGCCGACACTGGCGCCGTGAATCCACACCAGCGGACCGTGCGGCCGGACATCGGAGGTCATGCCGCGGCGCTCATCGATGCGCGCGGGATCTTCCTTGCCCTGCTGCAGCCGCCGCTTGATCAGCACCGGCGTCAGCGGCACCGCCGCGGCGGACAGTTTTTGGTAGACGCGCAGCGTCAGCGGCAGCGAGCCCGCCATTACGCCCACTCCGGACGTCCGACCTTCGCATAGGCGCGGCGGGTCGATTCGTTCAGATACTCTTCCAGTTGCAGGCGCAGTCGTTCCATGGTTTCAGCGTCGGCATCGGGCGGCACGACAATCGCGTCGATGCCCACCACTGCACCGTGTCCAAACGGCAAATTGATGGTGGTGCGGTCCCAGTTGTTCAGGCGAATGAAGCGGCTGGTCACCATCGCGAACGGCAGGATTGGCCGACCGGATTCCCGCGCCAGCATGATGATTCCGAGGCCCGCGGCGCGCGCACGCTTCGGCACGTCCGCCGTCAGCGCCATGTTGTAACCCTCTTCGAGCGAGCGAACCATTTCCTTGAAGGCGCCGACGCCGCCCTTGCGGTTGAACGCCGAGCCATGATCGCCGGAGCCGCGCACGGTTTCGACGCCAAGCCGCTCGGCGACGATGGCGTTGAATTCGCCATCGCGATGCCGTGAAACCAGCACCTTGGCGCGGTGATCGTCCTTGGTCTTGATAAAGGAGGTGAGGAAATGCTGGCCGTGCCAGAATGCGAAGATAAGCGGCTGATGCGGCTCAGCCCGCTCATAAACATCGGCAGGATCGAAGCTGAATTTGTTGGTGCGCCAGACCAGCCGCAAATATTCCGCGACGAGGAAACCTACGGCCAACTGAAACCAGCGGGCGCGCAGCAGGCTGCGAAGCAATCTTTTCAACGGGCGGGCTTTGTGTCTTGATCCGGATCGAGCAGCCGGTGGACATGGACAATGAAGTAACGCATGTGGGCGTTATCCACGGTCTGCTGCGCCTTTGCCTTCCATGCCGTGTAGGCGGTCGCGTAATTCGGGAAAACGCCGACGATTTCCACCTGATCGAGATCCTTGAAGGTCGTGTGTTCGAGATCGGTGAGTTCGCCGCCGATCACGAGATGAAGCAGTTGCTGCGGAGCACTATCCGGCATGAGCGTTGTTCCTGGTGTGGGCCCGGCAGGCGGATTGTAGACGAACCTCGAAATCGCTCAAGGCAGCGGACGATTGCGGAAATGCTCAATGATCCCAGCATGCCGATTGCGCCCCGCTGCCACCAGCACCCCGTGCGTCACCTCCGGGCGATTGTACAGGATCGCGTCCCCCGAGAGCGTTGTCATGTTACCATCCGCTTCGTGCACGATCAAATCGGCCGCGGCAAGATCCCAGTCGCGGCTCTGGCCGCCCGCAAAGGCGGCATCGAGCCGGCCGTCGGCGACCCGGCACAGCCGCAGCGCCAGGGAGCCTATTCGCGGATGCAGGACAATGTCATCCGCGGTCTTCCTGAGCCGCTCCACCAGCGGCTTCGGGCCGGCCACGCGGGAAAAATCCAGTTCCGTCCCCGATGTCGCGTGCAGGGCCACGCCGTTGCGTGAGGCGCCCTGTCCGCGTGCGGCGAAAAAGAATTCATCGCTGGCCGGCGCGAACACCGCGGCCAGCAGCGGCGACGTGTTCTCGACCAGCGCCACGCTGACGCACCAGTCTTCCTTGCCGGCGAGATAGCCGCGGGTGCCGTCGATCGGATCGACGATCCAGACCCGGCGCTTGCCGAGCCGCGCGGGATCGTCGACGCTTTCTTCCGATAGCCAGCCGTAATCCGGCGTGGCGGAGCGCAGGCGCTTTTCAAGCAGGTCGTTGACCGCAATGTCGGCGTCGGACACCGGTGACGATGCGCCCTTGATCCAGTTCCTCAAGTCGGTGCGGAACAGCGAAAGCCCCAGCGCGCCGGCTTCTCGCACGGCAGTCATCAGCAACGCGGAGTCGCTCTTCAAAACGTCCGTGGGTGCCGAAGCGTCGTCGCTCATGGCGTTGGCGCTAGCGTCCGCCAACCGTCAGCCCCTCGATGCGCAGCGTCGGTGCGTTGACCCCGTAGCGGAATTCCAGATCGTTGGCCGGGGTCAGCGATTTGAACATCTCGATCAGATGGCCGGCGATCGTTACTTCGCTCACCGCATAGGTGATTTCGCCGTTCTCGATCCAGAACCCGGAGGCGCCGCGGCTGTAATCGCCGGTAACCCCATTGACCCCGGAGCCGATCAGATCGGTGACGTAAAAACCCTGTTTGATGTCGGAGATCAGTTCGGCCGGCGTGGGCTCGCCGGCCTCGAGATGAAGATTGTAGGCCCCCGGCGACGGCGACGACGACACGCCGCGGTGCGCGTGACCGGTGGTGACCATCCCGAGCTCGCGCGCGGTCGATGAATCCAGCAGCCACGACGTCAGCACGCCCTGATCGATGATCGCGAGCTTCCTGACCGCAACGCCCTCGGCGTCAAACGGCTGCGAGCGCAGGCCGCGAAGGCGCAGCGGATCGTCGATGATGCGGATATTGTTGCCGAACAGCTGCTGGCCGAGCCGGTCTTTCAGGAAACTTGTCTTGCGCGCGACCGATGCGCCGTTCACGGCACCGGCGAGATGGCCTACCAGCGAATTCGATACCCTGGGGTCGTAGACCACCGGCACCTTGCAGGTCTCAACCTTCCGCGGCCCGAAGCGGGCCACCGCGCGCTCGCCGGCCTTGCGGCCGACGTTTTCGGACGAGTCCAGGTCGCAGGCGTGCGGTGCCGACGTGTAATCATAGTCGCGTTCCATGGCAGTGCCTTCGCCGGCGATCGCGGTCATCGAGATGCCGTGGCTCGAACGCAAGTAAGAACCGTGGAAACCCGTCGAAGTCACCAGCACCATGCCGCCGATTCCGGCCGAGGCCGAGGCGCCGCCGGATTTGGTCACGCCCTTGACCGCGAGACCGGCCGCTTCCGCCTCGACAGCGCGACGCTCAAGCTCGGCGACCGACGGCGTCCCGGGATCCAGCATGTCGAGATCGGGGATTTCATGCGCCAGCAACGACGGATCGGCGAGGCCGGCATACTGATCGTCGGGCGCCACCCGCGCCATCGCCACGGCGCGCTCGGCGAGCTTCGCTACGCCGTCGCTTGAGATGTCATTGGTTGAGACCACCGCCTGCCGGCGGCCGACCAGCACGCGCAGGCCGACATCGTCGCTTTCCGACCGTTCGGACTCCTCGACGCGCCCGTCGCGCACTTCGACGCCTTGCGACACACCGCGCACCGCGACCGCATCGGCCGCATCGGCTCCGGCGCGCCTGGCGGCTTCCACCAGACGCTGCGCCAATGTCGAGAGTGCGGATTGGTCGAGCAGATCCGAATGAGCGGGGTTGGAAGAAAGCCTTGAAGCGGCTGATGGTGAAGAGATCACGAACAAATTCCTGACGCTTGGATGCAAATCGGCTGACGCTTCAGATGTGCCTGATTCACGCGGACTTCAAGCATTTTTGTGTGGCCGAAACCGAAGAATTTCAGCAACCCCGCAACGACTCGTCAATCATGTGAGCCAAGGTGTTGTCAATCATGCAGGCGGATGCAGGGCAAGGTACCTTCGATTAACCAGCCTTTTTAAGCCAATGCGGACGTGGCTCGCTTAAGGTCTCGCGTATCGACCGGGAACATAATCCCGGCGGGGAGATCAAAGCCGTGAGGCGTCAAACTTCAGCAAGCGGGATTAATCCCGCCGGGTCGAGCCGCGCCTTGCGGCTCGACCCTCTCTCACTGCCCATAAGCTTTGCCGCGCACGACATCCGTGCCGATGGCGGGGTGCGGCAGATCGAACTTCACCGCGAACGCGTGATCCTGCGCCGCGCCGTGCACGGCATGCGGATGGCGATCAACGTCCGCGTCAGCGACTTTCTCGGCGTTGCGGTGCGCGAGACCGGCCACGGGCAGATGCTCGTGCTGGTGCATCGCGATCCCTCGCTGGCGATCCCGCTATGCGTGAGCGCCGATGGCAACGAGATCGCTTCCGCCTGGCAGATGTGGAGCGACGTTTTTTCGCTTCCGCAACTTCAGGACACCTCGCGCGAGGCCGCGCCGCGGCGGCGCCGCCGCAACGCGATCCGCGCCCGGCGCCCGAAATTTTTGGTGCGGCGGCGAGCCGGCGGCTTGCTCAATGCGGCAAACAACTATCGCGGCGAACGCGAGATCATCGCGCGGAATTGAGAACGTCGTCTGCCCGAACGCAGCCAGGTTCTTCGCGGAGCGTTCCGCTGCAGAGGCCGGATGCATCGAAGATGACATCCGGGTGAGGGACTGCCGCCTCAAGCACAACTGTCATCCCCGCGCATGCGGGGAACCAGTAATCGCCGGCATGTGTGGGAATCTCAGGCGGCACGGAGTACTGGGTCGTCCTGTCAAGCCGGACGATGACGCCTGTGCACGTTGCCCGCTCGCTCCACGAATTTTCCGATTCACATTTCAAACAGCCACGGCTTCGCGTCCTCGCGCCGCCGCGCGAGTTTAAGCTTTTAGTTGATCTCCCCTTTTGAGGGGAGATGGAGCGCCGAAACGACGCGCCTTGGTAGTAAAAAATGCGCCTTCCGACGCTCCATCGCAGCGATTTCTTCGACCCTGGGACCGTGACTTCCGGGCGCAGGCGCGAGACCAGCTCGCTGATCCAGGCAGGTTTCCCCGCCCTTCACCCGCTCCCGTCCAGCCCGAAGGCAGCGCCCCGTAGTGGGCACGGACGGTTACCCAAGGCCCCCCGAGTCCGTG
>Ga0081539_10002378_pt1 | contig 26913 bp, 23 predicted proteins | sample TabmetS4T2R2_FD_71023 | JGI IMG/M metagenome (GOLD analysis project Ga0081539, IMG submission 71023) | Tabebuia heterophylla rhizosphere microbial communities from the University of Puerto Rico - S4T2R2 | ecosystem: Host-associated > Plants > Roots > Rhizosphere ...
AACTACATCTCAGACTGCTGTCCGCGCGTGCCTCGCGCGTCCGCCCTGGCACCGATGATAAGATCCTTACTGCATGGAATGGACTTATGCTTGCGACAATGGCAGAGGCAGGCCGAGTGTTGAGCGACCAGCAAGCTGATCGACTCCAGAATCGATATTATATTTTGGCTACACGTAATGCTGAGTTTTTGTTAAATTCGCTCAAATCGGATGGAAAACTAAAACGCAGCTGGCGTGATGGAAAAGTGACCAATGAAGTGTTTCTTGAAGATTATGCTGCGTTGATTCTCGGCTTGCTTGAGCTATATCAGACTGATTTCGACAATAAATGGTTCATCGCAGCAAAAGATCTTGCAGATGAAATGATTGAGTTGTTCAATGATCCCAACGGTGGCTTTTTTGACACATCCAAGGATAGTGAAGATTTATTGCTTCGCCCTAAGGATTTACAAGATAATGCGACTCCATCTGGAAACGCGCTTGCCTGTGAGGCACTGTTAAAGCTGGCCGCATTCACAGATGATGGAAGTTATCGCGATTTAGCTGAGAGATCATTGGGGCTAGTCGCGAGTATGGCAGCGCGATATCCCACCGCATTCGCAAGGTGGCTGTCAGCGGCAGATTTTGCGCTGGGAAAGGTGAAGCAGGTTGCAGTCATGTATGAATCAGGTGTATTCGGGGATGCAGAAGAATTGATCCGAGTCGTCGAATCCGCATATAGACCCAATATTATCATCGCCACCGCGCCCTATCCCCCACCGAATGAAGCGCCGAGATTGTTGATGGAGCGTCCTCTGAAAAATAGAAAAGCGACTGTTTATGTGTGTGAAGGATTCATTTGTAAGAACCCAGTCACATCAACTTCTGATTTGAAAGCGTTGCTATAAATACAAAAGGCTCTCGATTGGAGAGCCCTTTGTTTTATTTCGGTTCTATGTTGCCATTCGCGTCTGTTGTTGCATCATTCTCTTGATTATCCTTGCCAAGGCCATCGCGAAAAGCCTTGATCCCTTTTCCGAGTTCGCCGGCAAGCTTGCCGATACGTCCGGGTCCAAAGAGAAGCAAAACAATTACCAGGATGACAATCAATTCTGCGCCACGTGGTAGTCCAGGCATGTGACACTCCTTTACTAAATTTCATACTATCCTACCACATTCGATGCCCCTTGACCACACCCTATAATTCACGACGATATAACAGGCCTTCGATAAAGCGCAACGTACGGCGCACAAACGAGCGTAATCGTCCAAAGGTACGATACTGTTCAGGGCGAATGTGTCCTTTGCTTGGGATGGGTCCCGTCCATTCTGCAGCTAGAGCACCCCACGTCAGTCCGGCCCCAAAACCTACCATTACGAGTTTATCCCCAGGCTTGATCTGTCCCTTCTCCAGCGCTTCCACCATTGCGATCGGAATGGAGGCGGTAGAAGTGTTGCCATAGCGTTCAAGGTTCACGATGAAGCGATTCATTGGCAATTTGAGCCCTCGCGCCGCTGCTTCGATTATACGGATGTTTGCCTGGTGTGGGATGATCCATTGAATCTGATCTACCGTTAAACCAGCACAAGCCAGTGCTTCCTGAGTTGCCGACGCCATCACGCGGGTTGCGAAGCGGAATACTTCCTTTCCATCCATTTGGATGTAATGCCTTCCATCATGAACCGTAGATTCTGAGGCAGGATAGCGACTGCCTCCACCCTGGAGGGTGAGCAGGTCACCGCCTGAACCGTCCGAGTGCATCACAGCCGAAAGGACGCCGCCTGGCCGGTCGCTGGCTTGTAGTACGAACGCGCCCGCACCATCCCCAAAAAGAATACACGTGTTGCGATCTTTCCAATTAATAAAACGGGAAAGAGTTTCAGACCCAACGATGAGTGCGTTCTTGATCGATCCGCTACGGATCGCTTGTGCCCCCATATTTAGTGCATAAATAAATCCAGAACAGGCTGCAAGCAGGTCGAAGGCGCCAGCTTTCGATGCCCCGAGTTGATCCTGTATTAGACACGCAGTCGCGGGAAAGATATATTCGGGAGAAGATGTAGTACAGATGATCAAATCTAAGTCCGTGGGTCGAAGATTTGCCACCCTCAGCGCTTTGATCGACGCCTCCACACCAAGCGTCGAGGGAAACTCATTCTCGCGCGCAATACGTCGCTCACGAATCCCTGTCCGTTCACGAATCCACGTGTCATTCGTATTCACGATTTTCGCTAAATCGTCATTCGTCAGAACCGGCTCGGGGGCCGCCATTCCCCAGCCTGTGATATGTGCATATGGCATAATATGCTCCTACGGGGCAGTATAAGTTTTATACGAAAGATTGAAATTCAAATAGTTTAGCAATTAACCAGACAGACAGTACACATCATTGCATCGCACGAAAATGCGACGCAATAAGTTACTTTCCATTAAAATGGCTGAATATTAATGTTGCATTGTGGCCGCCGAAGCCAAAGGAGTTGGACATGACATGTGTTGGAGAAGCTATTCGCGCCTCGTTCGGAACATAGTCGAGATCACATTCCGGGTCCGGCGTTTGATAGTTAATCGTAGGTGGCAAAATTTCATCGCGGATTGCCATAATACAAAACACGGCCTCCACCGCTCCAGATGCGCCCAATAGATGCCCTGTCATCGACTTGGTGGACGAAACAGGAATATTGTAGGCCTGCTCTCCAAAGACAGTCTTGATCGCCGCTGTCTCGCTTTTGTCGTTCAAAGGCGTAGATGTTCCATGAGCATTTATATAATCGATATCATTAATGTTCAAATCCGCATTTTCCAAGGCAAACTTCATTGACATAGCTGCACCCGCGCCATTCTCAGCTGGCGCAGAAATATGATGAGCATCATCTGTTGTCCCATACCCGTTGAGTTCACACAAAATAGTGACGCCTCGCGCCTGTGCATGTTCGAGAGATTCTAAAATTAAAATCCCTGCTCCCTCACCCATCAAGAAGCCATCGCGATCCTTATCAAAAGGACGTGACGCGGTAAGGGGGTCTTCATTGCGTGTGGAAAGTGCACCCATCACATTCATCCCAGCCATGGCAAGGGGCACCAGCGATGCCTCTGATCCTCCTGCAATCATCACATCCGCGGCTCCACGTCGAATCGTTTCCATGGCATCACCGATCGCATTGTTTCCTGATGCACATGCTGTCGCAATGGCCATATTCGGACCCCGAGCTCCCAGGCGAATGGCAAGCATACCCGCCGCGCTATCAGAGATCATCATCGGAATCAAAAATGGACTGACACGATCAGGTCCGCGCTCGCGCATCACCTCTGCCTGCTCCATCATTGTCCCAATACCACCAATGCCCGTGCCGATTAATATGCCTACACGGTCACGATTCGTTTCATCAATTTTCAAACCTGATTGTTCAAGTGCCTCCATCGTGGCAGCGGTTGCAAACTGGGTGAACCGATCCATCTTACGAGTTTCGCGCGGACCAAATAAGGCCACACCATCGAATCCTTTCACCTCTGCCGCAAACCTTGTTTTATGCTTGCTCGCATCAAAAAGCGTAATCATGGCAGAGCCTGATTTGCCTGCTAAAATGGCTGACCATGTGTCTTTGACATTATTTCCCACAGGGCTAATACATCCCATCCCTGTAACCACCACTCTTCTTCTCATAAAAATATCTCCTCTTATCGCTTTTCTCGTAAATTAATAATTTTTGCGAAGTAAATCCACACTAAAATCTAACGGACAGGTTGAGTGTAAACGCGGTACTCTATAAAATGCAGGCAAACATCATCCTGCCGACCAAGTTCTACTAGGCTGTTATAACACAGCCTTTCGAAATTGGACGCGCTAGCCGATTAGACTATTACAGGCTTTTTAAGGTCCTCCAGGCTTGCTGAATATGCATTCTGTCGTGATCTGCCATGAAACTGATCACTTCAAGGAAATTTGTGGGTCCGAAAATGGCATGCCGCGCTTTTCGTGACCAAATTTCACTATCCGAATTATTCAACTTGTTCAAATTCAAGAGCCGTGCGGATGTAAAGTCAGCCAACGCAGTGGGTCCATCCACATTCAAATATTCACGTTCATTTGCCCACACACTTGTATCAGGTCTTGGAATGAATGCACTTGCCTGAGCAAGCATCAAATCCAACTGAAGCTGATGGATCTCAATTTCCGTATCACGCAGGTGACAAATAATTTCGTTCACCGCCCAATCGTCGCGTGTTGGTTCATGTCGCCACTCTTCTGTTGTTAGAGATGATGATAGACTCCGCAAAATTGCGGGCGTGGATGTCATAATTCCCAAAATCGAAGCCCGAGATTCGAATGATGGTTCGAGGGTGGATAAGTTTATAGATTCAAGCCAGGGACGAAAATCTGTGAGTTTTCCACGCCCTACTACAAACTCGCCCTGAGCAATGTCGAAGGGTCCAAGACGTGAAGCGGAATCTCCATCTACTAAATATGTTTTCAACCCAAGCCTTTGCGCGGGCATCAAATCCCGTTGTATATCATTCCCTACCACGAGAACAGGCCCATCAGGCCAACCTAAAAGCCCGAGCACTTCGGCAAAATAAGCAGGGTGAGTTTTGCTAAAGTGAAATTGCTCGAAGGTGGAGACCAACTCCAGTTGCGCAGGGTCAAGCCCAGCCCAGCGGACTCGGTGATATGTGGCTTTGCGCGGAAATAACGGATCGGTCGCAATAGCTACCCGGAAGCCACAAGATAAGGCCCATTCAACGAGTGGAACTGCTTCAGGTCGTTGTCGCGTGTGTGCTCTAAGTGTTGGAAAAATATCGTCATAAAATTCTTCGATGACATCTGTTAATTCTTCTTTGGAAATACCGAGCTTTGTGTAGAAATCAGACTCAAAAACTTCTTGTAAGGTACGAGCTGGGTCTATACTTTCATTCATCAGCGACAAACCCTGCACAAGCGCGCCCACCAGATTGTCTGCCGAAATACGATCCGCCAAATGCGAAGCTAACGCTTGAAAATATGCAGGGACAAATGCTTCCAGATTTGTATCGAGCAGGGTGTCATCAAGATCAAATAACAATGTTAGAGACATGATGGGATCAGCTTCCAAAATTTCCCCTCACGATACTTCAGGACTTGATTTCAAATTTAAATGGCAGGGTGTGACATTCCCCGCATCCTATATGCGGTTCTAAGACTTTTTTCTGTGTTTTTTCACAGTAGGCATTAATCTGGACTCGCCGAAGGAACGCAGCGGAAAATGGACGCCCAACCTTCGGGCGTAGCTGCATGAACTGGCAGGCGTTCGCTCTGGCTATTTCTGGCACAGGACAGGATTTGCACAAGTCGCGCGTCCATTCCTGCCCGGCGGCCTTGAGCAGGCGGCATTCTTCCACACTGCGACCGCGGAAGTAATCGCCATAAAAATGAGGGCATTCAATACCAGCAGGAGTTTTCATACTTGAATTATAGGTTAAAAATATAAATAAGTGATGAGCGAGCGGCCCGTTTTATTACCCAGGTCACTCGCCAAATTGAGACCCTAAAGGTTTGTCCTCTAAAAGAGGATATTATTTTTATAAGAAACTTATGCTTGAATTCTATTTTTTGGTGTGAGAGAAACCATTAGGGTTTTTTACACACGAGTAACGTATTCACCCGTTTCGGTGTTTACTCGGATGGTATCACCCACTTTCACAAATTGAGGACAGTTTACCTCAAGTCCCGTCTCAGTTTTGACCTTCTTCGTTACGCCGGTAGCCGTATCCCCGCGGATGGCTGTTTCGGCTTCCACCACCTTTAGATCAACCGAAGATGGGATTTCGACATCGAGCGGTTCACCTTTGTAAAAAGTTAACTTAACTTCCATACCTTCTTTGAGATAATAGGCATCATCGCCGAGCATCTCGGCTTTAATAGCGGGCTGTTCAAACGTTTCGTTATCCATGAAATGATAGAATTCACCGTCATTATAAAGATAGGCGACATTATGAAAATCAAGGCTTACATCCTGAACGGACAAACCTGAGTTAAAAGTGCGCTCAATATTTGCACCGGTGTGCAAGTTGCGGGCTTTCACTCGAATGGTGGCGTTACCACGGCCTGTTTTGTTGTGGCTGTAGTCTAGTACTTTATACAGGCCGCCATCCAGTTCAAAAGTGACGCCTTTGCGGAGTTCGTTTACATCGATCATTGTTGCATTTCCTTAAATGAGATTTCGAGCGGCGGGATTATACTACAAGAGACCGAGGAATTAATGGCTTGTCTCTGAGGTTGGATCTTCTTGGAGCAATTGGATTGCGTGAGAAAGAACTGGCAAAATCACCTGCAAATTCTCCACGGCGCCTTTCGGGCTACCCGGTAAGTTGATGATGAGCGTCCTCCTACGGATACCCGTTACTATTCTTGATAACATCGCGTGTGGTGTGATTTTTAGACTAGCAGCGCGCATCGCCTCGGCAAGACCGGGCGCTTCACGCTCGATAACAGCCCTCGTCGCTTCCGGCGTGACGTCGCGCGGGGAAAATCCTGTACCGCCTGTGGTGAGAATAATATCCAGTTCAGAACTATCTGCCCAATCGATGAGAACCTTGCATATGGCGGATTCTTCATCAGGCAAGATGGATTGTTTCGCCACTGACCAGCCTTCAGCCTGGATCACACGAGCAAGTGCCGGCCCTGAGGAATCCGCGCGTTCGCCACGAGACGAGCGGTCTGAAAGTGTCAAGATTCCAAATCTGATCGTCATTGCAATTCTTTTGCGTACAGCTGTACCTGATCCATAGGCTGCCAACCGCGTTGCATGTAATAGTCCGCAACCTCGATATTATCAAGAGTCACTAACAGATAACACTTCAGGCAGCCTTTCGCACGCAACCTTGATTCAAGTTCGCCCATAAGCTCAGAACCAATTCCTTGCCCACGAAAAGAGGCATTGACTGCAAGGTGGTAGATTAACCCCCGACGGCCATCGAAACCGCCCATCACTGCGCCAATGATTTTTCCATTCGCCTCTGCAACCAGGAACAAATCTGGATCGCGGCCGATTTTCTTCCCAATCTCATTCAATGTATCAGAACGACCTACATGCACACCCTTTTCGATGCCCCGCCACAATTCAAAAACTTGTTCATAATCTGAAGGGAATCTAAACTCGCGAATTTGAACAGACGAAGGCGTCACGATAGCCAAATTAATACTTCAAAACGTTGATCAGGTCATCCGGCATAAAAGGTTTCAGAAGAAATGCACTGGCGCCGCGGCTGATGCATTCATCTTTCACATTTAAGCCTGATGTCATCACAATACGAACATTCTCAAGGTCACGATTTTTTCGAATTGATTCGAGAATCTCCAACCCATTTTGACCGCCTAGATGAACATCCATTAAAACTGCGTCAGGCATTTCCTGCTGGATCGCAGCAGGAACGTCGGAATAAATGTCGAGGGTTACAACGTCGAAACCTTCCATTTTGAGGAGGGTCTTTAAGAGGGAGATCATAGTTGGATCATCTTCAGCGAGAAGTATTTTTGCCATTTGCTTTCGTTTTCCTCTGTGCGGCTTTTTTCTTTGTCTTTGCTTGTGACCGAGTGGGCCTATGATTTGCCTCTAGTGCCGCGTCTAACACATCATCCATCGATTCCACGAAAACAAATTTCATGGCTTTTTTAATCTCATCAGGAACATCCTCGATATCCTGTTCGTTTCGTTTTGGCAAGATTACGGTCCTCAAGCCGGTCCGATGCGCGGCAAGAACTTTTTCCTTGACACCCCCAATGGGAAGCACCTGTCCTCTTAATGTGATCTCACCCGTCATGCCAACCTGAGGTCTGACTTTTCGTCCCGATACGAGCGAAACGATAGCAGTAGCCATCGTAACACCCGCAGAAGGGCCATCTTTTGGCTGTGCCCCTGCTGGAATATGCAAGTGAAAATCAGCCCTGTTGAAGAACTCAGAATCAAGACTGAGCTGCTTGGCTCGCGAGCGAACGTAGGATAACGCTGCGCGGGCTGATTCATTCATCACATTCCCAACCGAACCTGTGACTTGGAATCCTTTCCCGCCAGGCATGCTTGTTGCCTCGACAAACAACACGTCGCCGCCGTAAGGCGTCCAGGCAAGGCCTGGCACAACTCCAGGAATTGACATTCTTTGGCTAAGTTCTTCCGTGCTTTGAAAGATCGGATGATCTAGATATTCCTCTACCCTCTCAGGAGTTACCTTCACTTGCTTCAGTTTGCCTTCCGCAATCCTTGTTCCCACTTTTCGACAGACGGCGCCGATCTTCCGTTCTAAATTCCGAACTCCTGCCTCTCGCGTATATTCACGAATGATCTTCTGCAAAGCCTCCGCTGAAAACGTAACTTCATCTTCGCGAAGTCCATTCTCACGAATCTGGCGTGGAATGAGATAGCCTTTTGCAATCGCGACCTTTTCATTTTCTGTATAACCTGAGAGATAGATGATCTCCATGCGGTCGCGTAACGGCCCAGGAATGGTCTCAAGTGTGTTCGCCGTAGTAATAAAGAAAACCTGCGAGAGATCATATGCAACTTCAAGATAATTATCGCGGAACTCGCTGTTTTGCTCTGGGTCCAGAACTTCGAGCAGCGCAGAAGCGGGATCACCATGAAAGTCGAATGTGAGCTTGTCAATTTCATCCAACATGAAGACCGGATTCCTCGACTCGATCCGTCGTAAGGACTGCAAGATTCGTCCCGGCATCGAACCAATATACGTTCGACGATGGCCGCGAATCTCAGCTTCGTCGCGCACACCGCCGAGCGATGCGCGCACAAACTTCCGTCCCATGGCGCGCGCAATGGATTGCCCAAGCGACGTTTTACCAACTCCCGGAGGACCAACAAAGCACAGGATCACTCCTTCGCGCTCACGTCTTATCTTATCTTCAGAGGGTGCCTGAACCTCATCCTTTCGATCAAGTCGCAGCTTGCGGATGGCAAGAAATTCCAGAATGCGCTCCTTAACATCCTTCAACCCATAATGGTCTTTATCTAAAATTTCACGTGCATGTGGAATTTCAAGATTATCATCGGTCATTTTCGACCATGGGACTGAAACAAGCCAATCCAAATAGGTGCGGATCACACCGTACTCGGCCGCTGCTGATGGCAAACGGGTCAGGCGCTCCAACTCACGCTTCGCCTGCTTCTCAGCCTCTTCGGGCATTTTCGCTTCTTCGATCTTCTTGCGAAATTCTTCTGCTTCTGCCGCCTGCTCGTCCTTTTCGCCCAACTCCTTCTGAATGGCTTTCATCTGTTCGCGCAGGAAATACTCCCGCTGCACTTTCTCGATCTCACCACGGGCTTCATTCTGGATCTTTTGCCCCAATTGTAAAACCTCTGCCTCACGGACAAGCAAGCCGATCAGCTTCTTAAGTTTTTCAGCGACGGAGTCAAGCTCGAGGATTTCCTGTGAATCTTTAATATCCATACGCTGGAAGTTTGCAATTGTATAGGCAGTTTGCAACGCGTCTTCGACTGAGGTAATCGAACTTGCCAACTCCTCAGGGAAAGAAGGAATCATTTGGGTAATTTGCTGGAATTGATCGCGCGCGTTACGGGCCAGAGCATCGATTTCGAGTCCTTCTTCCATTGTCTCAGGTGCAAGTTCGATTCTTGCCTTTAGATAAGGCTCCTCTGCAACAAACTCACCCACCCGAAAGCGATCCATACCCTGTACCAATAAACGGATTGTGCCATCAGGCGCGCGTAACAAACGATGGACAGTGGCAATCGTCCCCACTCGATATAGATCTGCCGGACCTGGCGATTCAAGTTCCGGATTTACGGCTGCTACCAGGCCAACGAGCTTATCACCCCCAACGACTTCATCCACCAACCGGATCGAGCGCGGCTGCCCAACCGTTAACGGGACCGCAGTTTGTGGATAGACCACGACACCGCGGAGTGGAAGAATTGGAAGGATCTCAGGATATTTGTTGGAGTTCGATGTTTGGGAGGAACCTGAACCAGCCGAGTCTGAGTCTTGTTTCTGAAACCTAGAAAACATGGATGGCATCATCATGGACAACAAATCATTGTCTTCTTCGCCCATCCATTGGAAGAGATCATTGAAATTGGTGTGCCAGCGTGAAGCAGGCATAAGTCTTATTCAACCCCTGTCTTGTTTTGATTTGCTTTTGGCAAATTTACGAATAAAAATCCGTCTTTATATTCAGCAACAGCCATTTCCGCCTGCGTAGGGGCAGGTATCGCCAGGGCAATCTCGAATTTTCCCGACCTGATTTCCATTTGATAATAGGCACGCCGTTCATTCGAGTCCGGGCGATTCCCACTAATGATCAAAACATTATCCTCTATGGCCACTTCGAAGTCTTCCTCTCGCATACCCGCGACTTCGACCTTTACAACAAAAACTTCATCCGTCTCGTAAATATCTGTAGGTGGACACCAAACATTCGCACGCAGCTGCCAGCCAACGGCCTGGAGGATCTCCTTACGCGTTTCAATAATGGTAGGGATTGATTTACGAACGACAGTAGGCATAAAACTTTCTCCTTGCTCAAAAACTTATTTTTGCAGACGCCCCTGGCGAGATTCAGACTCACAACGAAAGGCTTATAAGAGTTGGGGCAATGGCGTCCAGCTAGTAATTATACTTCCATCTAGTCTATTTAATCCGTGATTTAATTCCACTTAATCCATTTATTTCGCCTACATTCATATTAGTATATCTGTCAACCGAAAATGTAACAAACTTTAAGCCTCCCGCCAACGTCATAGATGGACAGAAAATCAAAGTAGTGTTTGATCGTTGAGCTATCTCAACCTCGATTATAATTTCGACGTTTGACAAGCCCCCGTAGTTCAACGGATAGAACAGTAGACTTCTAATCTTCAAATCTGGGTTCGATTCCCGGCGGGGGCGCTTCATTGGCTATACGCTGACTTTTATACCATCCCCTGTCACTGTTACAGTCTTTTTGATCTTTCCGCAGTACATGTTTTACAAACGGCGTGAGTTTTCCAAGAAGCTGACTTTTCCACGGAAATTCATCTATCGGTTTTTGCTGAAAACATCTAGTGCAGGTCCTAGTCGCAATCTTAACTCCTCAAGCTGTACTTAAGCTGAATAGCACTAAGTTTTTAAAATCGAAAAGCCAAACAAGTGGCATTTTCTAGGGTTTTTGTAAGCACCAACTAGACCCCTTATTCAGTTTTTATCAACAGCTTAAAAGGCTGTTACTGTATCCATTAAGCTACAGGGGCAATTTACATAATTGTATTACGTCCTTGCGAAGTAGGCAAACCATGCCCCCGCCTTTTAATCCTAAAACTCAATTGTGATAAGGTCTTATTCCTTTATATACTCGTGCACCTGCCAGGGTACGCAAAATCGTCTCAGGTGGACGATTCAATTTCGTTCCCAGTTCGCCAGAAGACATAGGAACATTCCCGTTGGTGAGAAAAAGACGGAACACGGCTTCCACTAATGCAGTTTGACTGGTCAGAAAATCAGGTTGTTTTACGCAGTGGGTCATCAGGGCATTTTGGACGCCTTCCACAGGCTTTACCTCGGCAGTGACGGGATCAACCCAGTCAATTGTCTCGCCTTCTTCGGAGTTGGCAAAAGCTTCCTGATGCTCAGCACACAAGAGCGAACGCAAATATACATGCCAGTCACGCTCGTTCTTCTTCCACCAGGCAAAATCAATATGAAAAGGAGTATCAACGGTTGGTTTGACGAGGCTGAATCGTTTACCATCTGCCATTATTACTCTGCCTCATCTAAACGGAAGTGTAAATCGCCAACGTGTACAAACTCCGGTTTGCTTGAAAGGAGTGCAAACAAGGGCGCAGGAGGAACACGTCTCACGATATTCACCGCAGAATATAACTCCTGAGCATGGACATGACCCTGCGGAGTTAGTTTCGACATTTCATGAATCATATCTGCTACCAGCTTATCAAATGGGCGCTTCTTGTCCTGAACCCAAAGTTGATTCACTGCCTCGAATGAAGGAACAGCGAAAGCCATGCGATCATTGAACTCAGCTGAGATGGACTGCTTCAGCATCGCGAAGACCAGGCCTCCATCTGCACCAACGATAACTGTGCGCACCCAATCTTTTGTCGCTCGGTATGTTCTCGCCTCAATAATGACTTCACCGGGATACTCGCCACGGCGAATGCGCATCAGGCTTCCGGGCATCAATTCATTTGCCTTATACCAATCGCGCAACCCATAAACATACCCATGTTCTCGCACCACCCAACCTGGCATTTTCTGTTTGGTCCTGCCATCCACGAGTGTAAAACGCACGCGCGGCGATTCATAAGCCGTGGGAAATAACGGGCGGATACGAGCCGAGAGGGGCAATGTCCCTGCCTGCAAATGTGGATAAATGAGCGCCAGTGTAACTTCTTTGATATTTGGGTCTGGTTCGGCTGTAATCTCACTTAATTCGTCATCCAACTGAGCCTCAAGATTAAGCATCTGAGGAGTAAGCCGGGAGCGATCATGCTCAATAGGAGAATAATTCAGGAAGAGAGGTACCTCGCGAACCTCTTCGGGTTCAAGACGCTGTAAACTCCACAATACTTCACCAGCAGGACCTACCTCATCAAATCGTCTATCCTCCTGCAACGCAAGGTTCAGCGAAAACTCTGCCAGTTTCGGGTTTACGCCCTCTGGGAGCGCAACATCTTTTAACAATGCGGAAGTAGGTAACGGCTCACCACCGGACATATCCAAAACTGCTTCCGCTAAATTGAGATGCCCAACATTGACATCCACTAGCAAGGCCCGAGGGAACCAGCGACCGGCAATCCGCACCAAATCGTCATCTTCGCGGAAGGCGGCTTCAAGCTTCTTTTCCAGTGCCCGCCCATGTGTGTGCAGAATTTCTTCAACATCGAAACCGTCATCTTCAACGGTGACAGGCTCATCGTTCAGAGGATGATGCAGAAGTTTGGACGCGAACAGACGCTTGGAGCCATTATCAAGTTCAACTGTCAGAACATCGAAATCGCCGATCTCAGGGTTTACCCCAGGGCGGACGTCCATCACTCTGCCATGTCGCCAATCCAATGCAGGAAATATAAGTTCATCATCGACTTGATACGATTCTTTTGGAAAATATGTTTTACCGCCCGCTTCACGTCGTTGTTGAACTGCGAGGCGCTCTGATCGGATGCGTTCGTTGATAAACACCGCGACAAGCTCGCGCGCTGTCAGAGGCGTTTCAAGATCAAATAGATAACTATGGAGGTATTCAATATCTTGTGGTGTGATCTGGACACTTGTCCAGTAGTCTGTGGAAATAAGAGGGTCGCTTACCATTACAATGCCTTGATATAGTGTACGCGCTTTTCGTGCAGCGCGGTTATTATACCTTACCTTGTAATGCAATCGCACAAAATTATTCAATAAATGATGGATGTATAATCGCTACGATGAGTCTGTCTCTTGTTCGCGCGTTACGTATCGATTCTTTGACTCGGATCGCATTCGTTGGTGCCGGTGGAAAGACAACGGCGATGTTTCAACTGGCAAGGTCTTTGAACAAAGAACAAAACATACCTGTAATTGTTACCGCGACATCACACCTCGGCTCATGGCAAATTCCGTTTGCTGACACACACGTTATTGCTGAATCACCGGCTACTTTGGAAGAAAACAAGCATAAATTACATGGCATAGTTTTGATCACGGGAGATCTGGACGGTGAAAGAACCAAACCTCTTAACGATCACACATTGAACCGACTTCATCACTATTGCGAAGAGTATTCTCTTCCATTGCTGATCGAAGCGGATGGTTCACGCCAGAAACCACTGAAAGCATGGAAAGATCACGAACCGCCTATCCCATCTTTTGTAAATCAGGTTGTACAGGTCGTAGGCATCACAGGAGTGGGAAAGCTATTGAATCATGAAAATGTACATCGACCTGAAATATTCTCAACTCTAAGCACCTTAAACATCGGCGAGGTTGTTACTCGAGATGCGTTGATAAAAGTGTTGAAACATACCGAGGGTGGATTAAAGAACATCCCAGTGAACGCGAGGAGAACTATACTGATTAACCAGGCAGATACGGCTGAGTTGCAAGCTGCTGCTCATGGATTGGTCCTGCCATTACTGTCTACTTATGATTCTGTGATTATCTCAAGCTTGAAAGAAGAGACGGTCTTTGCTGTGCACGAACCAATTGCTGGGATTATCCTTGCAGCGGGTGAGTCCAGGCGCTTTGGTCAGACGAAGCAATTACTGGATTGGAAAGGCAAGCCTTTTGTTAGAACCGTTGCGACGATCGCCTTGGGCGCTGGGCTTTCTCCCGTGGTTGTCGTGACGGGAGCAAACGCAGAAAAAGTTGAGGCTGCGGTGAAGGATTTGGATGTTGCAATAGTTAGAAATCCAGATTGGAAAAGTGGTCAGGGCGGTTCAATAAGTGCAGCAGTAAAAGCATTAACATTATCTCCACCGTTCCCGCGGGAGACCTCTCCCAAATCGAGTGGATTTGAGGGAAGATGGGAGGGGGTCGGCGGGGCAATTTTCTTACTTACTGACCAGCCACAAATAACAACATCTATTCTGCATGCATTAGTGCAGAAACATGCAGAGGAGCTGTATCCGATCATTGCTCCAATCGTGATGGACAGACGTGCAAATCCTGTTTTATTTGATCGGGATACTTTTACTGATCTAATTACGCTTGAAGGAGATGTTGGTGGACGGGCCATCTTCCATAAGCATCATGTGGAGTATTTGCCCTGGCATGATGATAGGTTATTACTCGATGTTGACACACCAGAAATGTATCAGAGGCTGATCTCAGACGAATCACTATGATTTCTGCGCTTATTTTGGCGGCAGGAGAATCAAAGAGGATGGGCCAACCGAAGATGCTTCTGCCTTGGGGAAAGGTCACAGTGCTGGAACATGTCATTTCGGTTTTTATAAAGGCCGGAATTGAAAATATATTCGTTGTAGTAGGTGCAGAACGAGAGCGAATAGAGGAAATAGTCTCAAAATTCCCCATTCGCAGTGTATACAACAAAGATTACACAAATGGCGAAATGCTCTCATCCATACAGTATGGGTTGAGGGCACTCACCCTTTGGTCCCCGAGGGAAACTAGTACCGCATTGATCGGCCTGGGCGATCAGCCCCAAGTTCAGGAAGGAACTGTTCGGTTGATTTGCGAGGCTTTTCGATTGACCAATTCCAAGCTTATCGTACCCAGTTTTCAAATGAGACGAGGTCATCCATGGCTTGTGGCACGTCCATTTTGGAACGAGTTGCTCACTATGGAATCACCCGGAACCCCTCGCGATTTTTTGAATAGGTATGCTCAAGAAATCTACTATGTGAACACGAATACACCGTCTATTCTGGCAGATTTGGACACGCCTGAGGATTATTTTTCAGCCAACATGTAAAAGAATTACTCGTAGAATGCGCTTTTATTGCAATATCTTCACAGATACTATTAAAAGGTTACAGCCAGAACGAATCGTTCAAACAAGGAATGTACAATTGTCCTAATAAACCTTGCTTAATTGAAATGTCTAAACAGCAAGAAAATTTGTAAGAGGCAATTAAAGTCAGTAGAATAAAAATTAGATGATTGTGTAAGTTACGAAAATGAAACATATAAAATTTCTGATTGGCTTTGTCTTGGTGCTGGTTATTCTGGTTGGACAGGTTAGCGCTGTGCTTGCCGCGCCAGGCGATATCACAGGTTTTGTTCAGAGTATTACACTTGAAACAAATGTCGACACAGCAGTAACCACAGTGCTAATTACCGTTCTAAATAAAGAGACATCACAGACGGTACGAGTTAACATCGATTCAGGGATTGCACTTGGGCTTGTAGTACTTGCTGGGGATGGCAACCCAGTGATCAATGAAGCAATTTTAGGGCAGTTAGTCGAAATCGATTCCTCAACTATCATTGAAGATCAATTACATCAGCACCCTGTAGGCAATGCCCTCGCCACCTTCTTCTCGGATATTGTTGATCTAGATTATGAAACCATCATGATGGTACATAACGAGGGTACTGGCTTTGGTGTGATTGCACAGGCATTGTGGTTAACCAAAAAACTTGAGGGAAATGCTGAACTCTTTCTGGCAATTATTGATGCCAAGAAAACCAAAGACTTTAGCGCGTTCGTCTTTGAGGATGGCACTTCGCCAGAGAATTGGGGACAATTCAAACAGATGGTAATGGATGGTAAGAAAGGGAAGCCAGGCACTCTGATATCAATTAAAAATAACAATGAGAATAACAATAATCCTGGAAATGGAAACAGCAACGATAATGGTAACGGGCACGAGAAGGGAAAAAATAAGGATAAAGGAAATAACGGCAAAGGGAATGGGCAAGACAAATAAATTATCGTAGTCAAACAAAAAGGCAGAAATACCTGCCTTTTTTATTTGATCTCTAGATAATATGCGTTCGTCTCACGCCGTTTAAATCCGATTGAATGATAGAGATGATTTGCTGCCTCACGTTTCGGATTTGATGTAAGCGATATTCCTCTTACCCCTGCCTCCCGAGCCAGCGTAATCGCGTGAAGAACTAGAGCCTTGCCAATTCCATAACCGCGCATGTTTTCAGCAACCACTACATCTTCCACAATGGATCGGAGTCCGGTCGGCACGCGGTAAATTACTAAAGTCAACATGCCCACGATAGGAGCATTTTTATCTGGATAGCGTGCAATTAGAAGTGTGGAAGATTCGGATCTTACGAGACCGGTCAGTTCATTCCAGCTGGGCGCTGGTTTGTTTGTCGTCAGTTGCGGGATTAATTCTTGTAACGCAGTATAGAGCTCTTCTGTGACTTCTGAAACTTTTCCGATATACATCGAAGCCTTATGCAGACTTAACAGCACCAATCTTGGGAAAAAAACTGAGGAGGACATAATATATAGAGTACATAATCGAAACAGAAACCACCCATTGGGGCACGTCCGGATATTGAAGTAATCCCCAGACTCCAATGGCACCACAAAGATAAGTTAAACCCAGGGTAAGACGCCGTAAACGGGTATTCCGAGTTGGGTAAATATATTTTACAGGGACAAAAATGAGGATATTACAGGCAACCAACAATGCTAGGTTTAGCCATGGATTGAAATCCAAAAGCAGGAGATAAAGAATAAGGAAATTCCAAACAGAGGGGAAACCTTTGAAGAAATAGGACTCGTTATCCGTTTTTGCATCCAATTGTGTAAATTGATATCCAGACGTCAATAACATTGAAAAAGCAATTGGCAACACAAAACCCGGTGGTACTAAGTGAGGTGCTTTAATTAGAATTAAGGCTGCCACGACCACGTAATTTAGATAATCAATCATGTTATCGAGCAGAGCACCATCGATGTTCTTTGCATATTCCTTTACATGAAATGCGCGTGCCAACATGCCGTCGGCGCCATCCACAAACATAGCGATGATCATCCAAATTATCACCATACGCCAATTTCCTTCAAATATGGCCAGAATCGTCAGCAGTCCCCAAACTGCCCCTGTCCCAGTAAAAAGATGCACACTCCAGGCAAGGGTCTTACGGAGCCAGAAAGGAAGTTTTTCAAACATCATGACACCTCAGAAAGGAGTTTTGACAATTATACCGTTTCTGGCACATCGAAATGCAAAGGCGTGGCGCCAGTTTGCACCACGCCTTTCAAACTCATTTTTTGACCAATCCCGCTTTCAGCTTTTCATTCTCAAATTCATCCTCGACCATATGGGCTCCATCAGGTGGAGGCCCAAGTACAAGACTGGATGTAAGCGTCTCAGTCGTGATGTAATCCCTATGCGCCTCCACTGCGGACCTCAAGCCGGCTGAGGCCTCGACGAACAACTCGATTCGGTCCGCGACATCCAGTTCAGCGTTCTTGCGAAGGTCCTGTACGCGACGGACGAACTCGCGCGCCAATCCTTCTTGCACTAATTCAGGCGTTAGGTCAGTGACGAGCGCCGCGACATACGCAGCTTCTTCAGCAACAGCAAAACCTTCCTTTGCTAATGCTTTCACTTCTACTTCCTCAGGAAGGATCTGATACGTTTCACCATCCGCCTGCACTTTCAACGGTTTTCCTTCCAATAGAGTATGAGCGGCTTCCTCGGGGTTCATCCCCAGGATCGCCTTCTGAATTGCAGGAAATTTATTTCCATACTTCTGGCCCAATTGCTTGGGCAATGGTTTGACCGTATGCGAAACGGCTTCTGTGGCAGAATCCAATAAACGGACAGTCTTGACGTTCAACTCGTCTGTAAACAAATCGGCATACGTTTCTACGGCTTTTCGCTCCGATACGTTGCCTACAGAGAATGCGGCTTCTGCTAAGGGCTGTCTCACTTTGCGATTCGCCTTCTGACGCGCGGAATGTCCAAGTGACACGAGACGCATCACCAGCGCCATGTCGCGGTTGAGGGATTCGTCGATCATCTCCGGTAAAACTTCGGGCCACTTGGCAAGATGAACTGACTCTGGCGTCGCTTCATCTACCGAGCGGACAAGGTTTTGATACAACTCGTCAGCGAGGAAAGGCATGGACGGTGCAAGCAATTTCGAGACCGTGACCAGAGCCGTATACAGTGTGGAGTACGCGGCCTGCTTATCCGAATCCGATTCAGACTTCCAGAATCGGCGGCGTGAACGACGCAAATACCACGTAGACATTTTTTCCACGAAAGCTTCGATTGGGCGCGTCGCATTGGTCACATCATAATTTTCGAATGCCTCCGTCACGTCGCGGACGAGCACATTAAGTTCAGATAGCAGCCAGCGGTCAAGATCACTGGTGGCGATGGGCATAGTAGTGACGGTGGGTTTATCGAGATTTGCGTAGGTCACGAAGAACGAATAAACGTTCCACAACGTGAGCGTGAAACTGCGTATGACCTCGCCCACCAATTCGGAAGAGAAGCGACGCTCTTGCCCTGGCGGTGTCGCCGTATAGAGATACCATCGGAAGGCATCCGCACCATGTACTGCAAGTACGTCCCATGGAGCGATAACATTACCTTTGGATTTGGACATCTTCTGTCCCTCCGCATCAAGAATGTGACCGAGAGACAGGACATTTTTGAAGGAGACTTCATCGAACAGCAGCGTGCTTATGGCATGGAGCGAATAGAACCAACCGCGCGTCTGGTCAACAGCCTCACAGATGTAATCCGCCGGAAATTGGGATTCGAATTTGTCTTTATTCTCGAACGGATAATGCCATTGTGCCACAGGCATGGAACCTGAGTCGAACCATACATCAATGAGATCTGGGACTCGAGACATCTTCCCGCCGCATTCAGGACAATCCCAGTGTACTTGATCAACATAGGGACGATGCAAATCCAATTCACTTAAATCACGGCCCGCCTTTTCAGAAAGTTCTTTGACGGAGCTGATAGCTTCACGATGTCTGCAGGACGCACATTCCCAGATAGGCAACGGTGTTCCCCAGTACCGTTCACGACTCAACGCCCAGTCGATATTGTTGGCAAGCCAATTTCCAAAGCGGCCCTCTTTGGTATGCTCAGGAACCCAATTGATAGTGTTATTCAACTCCACCAGACGGTCACGCAGCGCGCTCGTACGGATATACCAAGACTCACGCGCATAATATAACAACGGCGTACCGCAGCGCCAGCAAAATGGATACGTATGTGTGTAGGTCTCTGATTTGTAGAGCAAACCGCGTGCGCGCAAATCCTCTATGATCAATGGGTCAGCTTCTTTGACAAATACGCCGCGCCAAGGCGTCACTTCAGGCACGAACGTTCCATCCGGAAGTACCGTCATCAGCACAGGCAAGTTATATTCCCTGGCCATGTCCATATCTTCCGCGCCAAACGCGGGTGCTATGTGGACAAGCCCAGTTCCATCTTCAGTCGTGACAAAATCACCGAGTACAACGAAATGTGAAGTTTTATCTGGAGGTATGAATGTGAAAAGTGGCTGATATTTCATACCTCTTAACTTTTTACCTTTGAATGTTTCTGCGACCTTCACTTCGTCATCGCCAAACACTTTTTCAACAAGCGACTTCGCAAGGATCAATTTTTCCTCGGTGCCATTGTTATCATATTCCACAGTCACATAGTCCACATCGGGATGTGCGGCAACAGCAACATTGCCAGGTAATGTCCAGGGTGTCGTCGTCCACACGAGCAAGGAGGTGTCAGGCTTGTCCACAAGTGGCATGCGGACAAACACGGAAGGGTCTGTCGCCTCGTCGTAACCGAGAGCAACTTCATGGTCAGAAAGAGGTGTACCGCAGCGTGGACAATAAGGCACAACCTTATATCCCTTATAGAGTAGGTCTTTATCCCAGAAGTTTTTCAAGATCCACCAAACCGACTCGATGTAGTCATTGGTATACGTCACATAGGCGTCCTCAAGGTCAACCCAAAACGCGATGCGATCTGTGAGGCGCTCCCAATCTTGAATGTATGTAAACACGGATTTTTTGCAGAGTTCGTTGAATTTATCGATGCCGTATTCTTCGATCTGTTGTTTGTTGTTGAAACCAAGCTGCTTTTCAACTTCGATCTCAACGGGTAAGCCGTGCGTGTCCCAACCGCCGCGCCGCGAGACGTGATAACCGCGCATGATCTTGTAGCGTGGGAACATATCTTTGAAGGCGCGCGCCAACACATGGTGCACACCGGGTTTTCCGTTCGCAGTCGGCGGGCCCTCATAAAAAACATATTCTGGCGCACCCTTACGTTGCTCAATCGTCTTCTTGAAAATTTCGGCTTGCTTCCAAAATTTCAGCACACCTTCTTCCATAGAAGTCACATTGAGTTTGGGGCTTACAGGTTTAAACATAGTCGTCTCCTGTCACAGTGTTGCGAGTCTGATCATCAAATTAAAAGAAAAACTCTCATCTCAAACAGAGACGAGAGCAGAGCTCACGCGGTACCACTCTGATTCCCTACCGAAGCAGGGCACTCAGTGGATGACGATCATCATCCTGTTTTGATAACGAAGGACAACTTCGGCTCGCTTACTCTCACGCGACCAGCGACTAATTTCAGCTCGCGGCTCCGAGATGATTTTCAATCTGCTTAATTGACCTGCTCTCACTGTACCAGGCTCGCTGACAAATCAGTTACAGATTTACTCGTTCTCATCAACGCTGTTTGTGTTGAAGATTATACATAAATGCATCAAATTAGGCAAGAATAGTAGGATGATGCTATTAACAGAAAAATCATTAATTTATCGATTCAGGAGGTTTTTCTTTATAAATTGGGCTCGATATTCTAATCAACATTATCAATTTCGGTCCCGGCAGCTTGGCTCTCAGGATCAAAATCGATCTATACATTTACAAAATTATACGGATGAAGATACACTTAACCGAAGTGTTAACCAAATGATATGATTTTGAGATGTTGAAACAAACCTGCGTAGTAACCAATGCTCGTTATAATTACGTCATGTCTGTGATGAACCCTTCTAATAGCCTTCCTAAAAGACAGATTATTACCGCCTCCTGCGTAGATTTGAACCTACCGCAGCCTCCGAAACGCTTTTTCCGCCATGGGTGGCAATCTTGGACCCTGACAACCTGGCTCGATCCCTCTGAACCACCTCTCCCTATCCGCTCTCCGCAGTTCCGGGCAAAAGATGAAGATCCACTCTATGCTTTTGGCAAAAATCATGTCAGCGCGTGGGTGGGTGCGGTAGAGCTTAGCAATGGCGATATCTTGCTCCTTGGCTCGCTTGATCTAGGCGGCCGGGTCGAACTGGATGGCACACTATTAAAGGGTTCCTACGAATCCGGCGATGGTCAGTGGCTCATCGTTCGTGGCTCGGAAGATGAAGTTTTCGAAGATTATGCAAATTTACTCGCACATAAATTTGGTAAGACAAGATTTGAAAGGCCACCGCGTGTATGGTGTTCCTGGTATAGTCTTTATAAATGGATCAACGAGAATATTATCCTGCACACACTCAACAGTTTGGGTGATTTACCTTTTGATGTATTTCAGCTGGATGATGGCTGGCAAATTACACATGGAGATTGGGAGCCAACCAGAAAATTTCCATCTGGCATGGCAGAATTGGCATCACGTATCGCGGCGACTGGGCGGACCCCTGGGCTTTGGCTCGCACCTTTCATGGTCACGAAATTATCCAGCGTATATCGCAAACACCCAGATTGGCTCTTGCGCGATGAGCATGGCAAACCTATCCCTGTGGGCATCACCTGGGAAGGAGTCCCATATGCGCTTGATGTAAGCCATCCTGAAGTTTTGGATTGGGTAGCAAAACTGATCCGCAAAGTACGCAGCTGGGGTTATGACTACCTAAAATTGGATTTTTTATATGCTGGCGCATTGCCTGGTAAGAGATATCAGGATATTCCCCGCGAGACTGCTTACCGGAACGCGTTGCAGGTAATTCGCGAAGCCGCAGGGGATGCTTACGTTCTGGCGTGTGGCGCGCCGATCCTCCCATCTATTGGATTATGTGATGGAATAAGGATTGGACCTGATGTTTCTCCATTCTGGCTCAATACCCCAATGACAGTCTGGCTGAACAACCCGAATGACACATCCACACAAAATTCGATTCGGACAAGCTTACATCGCTTGTGGATGAAGCCCCTGGTCAACATCGATCCCGATGTGATGTTCTTCCGATCCAAATATAACGCCCTTAAGCCCTATGAACAGCAATTACTTCTAGATTTAGGTATGATCACAGACTTTAAGGCAACATCCGATTTACCGCAATGGATGAACGCACGTGAGGTTGAATCCCTACGAGAATTTCTGGAATCAGACGCCGAAGTCCGTAGGTTAGATCGGTATCAATATAAGGTCAATGGGCGCCTCGTGGATTTCCAGCCCGCGGTTCCTCTACACACGCATCGAAATTTCCCAGTATGGTTGGCACAAAATCTAGGTTTTTTAAAGATCGCCAGGCATCAGGTCCTGCCAGCCGTGATGGAATGTCTTAAACATGATTACGAAATTCGTTGGCTTCTTTATCCACTTGCAACCAGTCTGTCCGTATTCGCTGCACTTGGAAATCACCCTGATGCGACAGTTTTGTAAATTCTTGAACTAGATTTGTGAAGCTGCTTCCAAAGTAAATATTGTAATCTCAGGCGGGCAATTTAAACGAACCGGCAATCTACCGGTTCCCACACCACGATTTGTATACTGATACATGCCTCGAATCTCATATAGCCCACTAGGATATTTTTGTCCCAGATAAGGCAGGATCGGGGGACCTATAACGGGAAACACAACCTGCCCACCATGCGAATGTCCGGATACTTGCAGATCAAATCTTCCTGTTACTGCGCTGTGGTCGGCAAAATCCGGTTCATGCGCAAGTAAGATCGCGGCGCTATTATCGGTGAGTTGGTGGAGAACGTCACCAAGGCGGACATTACCTCCCCAAACATCATCTACGCCACACAAATGCAGATGTTCCTCGCCGCGCGATAGAGTAAAAACAGCGTTCGTTAGATTCGTGACGCCGCTGGCTCTCAACATTTCACGAACTGCTCCCGCATTTGTCCAATAATCATGATTACCAAGTATCCCAAAACAAGGGATCGTCTTTGAAAATGTTGACAGTACATTTATTAAGTCCTGAAGGTACTGCTCAGAATTTTTATCGAAAACATGACCGATGAGAAAATCTCCTGTCAGGAATACTAAATCCGGTTGTTGAGATACGACAAGATTAACGATATGCCGAAAGCGCTCAGCATTCATCCACCCTCCCATATGAATATCACTTAGTTGCGCTATACGTAACCCGTGAAAAGCTGGACTCAGCCTACCTAATTTCAAATTCACAGATTCGATTTTTACCTTACCCGGTGCAACCAAAAGGCTGTAGCCACTGCCACCTATTGTCAACAAGCCTAAATCGATTGCCGCTGCCTTCAGTAATTTCAGAAAATCGCGGCGTGTCAAACTCTTCCTCATATGCAGCATTATATGATAAAGCCCTATCGCCCGGACGAAAATGAAACATTTACTTAAGTTCCCATAAAGAGATCCACAGTCCGCCGCGCAAAAGGTAGTACAATTTGTCAAGTCTTCTCGAAGTTGAGAGAACGAACACCTTAACTGCGGACCGTTCATCTTTAATGTCTCTCACCACCCTCTGCCCCCTCTGCCGCCGCTCGTTTGACCCAGCCCTCCTTGTAATCCAACCCAAGCTTGAAGATCACATCGCTCGCCTATTGAGTGATAATAATCCTGGATGGAAACCCAGCGATGGCGCCTGCCTGGAGTGTATCCATGATGCAGTTGAGAAAGCCATTGAGGCGCGCAGCCAAACATCACTCCAAGAAGAACAACTGACTCCGTTTCCGGTGTATTCGCGTGATGAAAAGCAACTCCTGCTTACGCCGATACGCGTCTATGCCAACCCGAACTTCGCGGGGCGCGGCGTCACGGTTGCTTTCATCGACTCTGGCTTCTACCCACATCCCGATCTAACACGGCCCAAGAATCGCATATTATGTTATGTAGATGCGACCGGCCGCGTCCCCATCGAAAAAAGAAATTTCAAAAAGCCGATTGTCACAAGCTGGCATGGCCTTATGACTTCGGCCATTTGTGCCGGAAATGGATTCATGTCTGACCATCTTTATCGCGGACTCGCCGAGAAAGCAAAGCTGGTTCTCGTCAAAACCGGCAACTCACGTGGACGAGGGATCCGTGACCGCGATATCAGCCGTTCCCTGACCTGGGTGCTCAACAATCACGAGCGATTCAATATTCGCATTGTCAATATCTCCCTCGGGGGTGATAATCCTACCACAGGCAAATTCACCGAGCTGGACGAATTGGTAGAAGAGGCGGTATCGCGCGGAATTGTAGTGGTAACGGCTGCCGGGAATACCGGCCGCCGCATTATCATTCCACCAGCCAGTGCCCCATCTGCGATTACTGTCGGTGGGCTAAACGATCAGAATCATCTCGACCCGCGCTACCGTCGTCTGTATTGGTCAAGTTATGGACGAGGCATCAATGGTGTGCGGAAGCCGGATATTATCGCTCCCGCGATGTGGCTGGCCGCCCCTATGCTTCCCAAAACACGCACGCATAATACGGCACTATACCTGTGGCGATTAGCACATGCAAGCGATACCGAATTAAGGAAGTTGTTAAGGTCGAAACATGTACAGGCGCGTCTCAGTAAAAAAACATTGGAATTGCCTCTACCTGAAATCCGCTACGATATTCAGGAGCAGATGAACAAGCAGAAGTTTATTCACCCGCACTATCAACATGTGGATGGAACGTCCATGTCCGCGCCAATCGTCAGCGGGATCGTCGCTCAAATGCTCGAAGCGAACCCATCGCTGACACCGACTCAGGTCAAGGAGATTTTGATGACCACAGCTGATCCGTTGAACGATGCGCCCGCAGAGAGACAGGGAGCGGGTACGGTCAATGCCGGACGGGCGGTAGCCGCATCCCTGCGTGTGAGCGGAGGATTACTGCAGGGAATCCCGATCTCGCCGCATATTACTTCACGCGAAATAACGTTCTATTATTATGATCCGTCTGCACGCGAAGTAGAAGTGATCGGGAGCTTCAACGGCTGGCAGACGAAAGATGGCGGTGAGATGGTGCAGATCCGGCCTGGATTGTGGGAAGGTATTTTGGATGTGTCTGCAAGAGGCACCCATCGTTACAAATTCCTGATCGACGGCTCACGTTGGCTGAATGATCCTGAAAACCCCTTGCGCGTCGAAGATGGATTTGGAGGGTTTAGTTCATTAATAGAAATAAAATGAAGATGAAATAAAAGCGCTTTTATTCATTAATATATATTCTTTTAGGTATTCATGAACCGCGAACATCATCAATGGCATAGTCCTTCTCTCAATCGCAATATGGAACTGCTAGTCTTTGGGCACGGCGGAGCACGCGTGCTGGTCTTCCCAACCTCAATGGGACGCTTCTATGAATGGGAAGATCGCGGCATGATGAACACCTTGAGCGAACATCTGGAACAAGGCTGGATTCAGATGTATTGTGTAGATAGTGTGGATGCAGAGAGCTGGTATGCCCGAGAGAAGGATCCTAGTGCGCGAGCGTGGCGTCACATTGAGTATGAAAACTATCTGCTTAACGAAGTTCTGCCGCTGATCTACGCTAAAAATCCAACACCTTATCTGATTGTTACTGGGGCAAGTTTTGGCGCCTATCATGCGATGAATTTTGCCTTGCGCCATCCTGATAAGACCAATCGCGTCATCGCCATGAGTGGGCTCTACGATATAGAGCGTTGGCTTGGCGGCTACCGCGATGACAATACCTATTACAATTGTCCTTGTCTTTACATTCCCAATGAATTCGACGAGCACCGTCTCAATTTGTTGCGCAAACTGGATATTATTATGGCAATCGGTCGTGAGGATTCCAACATAGAAAACAATCGCTGGCTCTCAGGCGCGCTATGGGGCAAAGGTATCGGCAATGCCCTGCGCGAATGGGACGGCTGGGCACACGATTGGCCGTGGTGGCACGAGATGATTCAGCTTTATATCGGTGGACATGATTGACGATGAAGGAGGCACAATGCTCAAGATCGGTTTGATCGTTGGACGTGAGTGGTCTTGGCCGCCAGCATTTATTGAAGAAGTAGCAAATCGGAATGAAGATGTAATTGCTGAGTACGCCAAACTTGGCGGCACACGTATGGATGAAGTTTCCCCTTATGCTGTCTTTGTAGATCGAATCTCGCATGAAGTACCGTATTATCGCTCTTATCTCAAAAACGCGATGCTTCAAGGCGCGTATGTGGTCAACAATCCCTTTATGTGGACAGCAGATGACAAATTCTTCGGCGCGGCGCTCATTACCAAACTGGGTGTAGCTAGCCCAAAAACTGTGGCGCTCCCTAACAAAGATTACGTTCCCGGCATTGTCCATAACGAGAGCCTTCGCAACCTG
>Ga0081539_10002379_pt1 | contig 26904 bp, 27 predicted proteins | sample TabmetS4T2R2_FD_71023 | JGI IMG/M metagenome (GOLD analysis project Ga0081539, IMG submission 71023) | Tabebuia heterophylla rhizosphere microbial communities from the University of Puerto Rico - S4T2R2 | ecosystem: Host-associated > Plants > Roots > Rhizosphere ...
GCTCGCCAGGGCTCGCCGAAACCCCCGGCCCCCGCTGCCAGGTCCGCGCACCAAGCCCCACCACCCCGACGTCGGCGTTTGGTCCACATTGTCCGCTGCCGGCTCGGCGAGTGGGAGGATCGCTACAGCCTTTCGTTGCGTGGCCAGCGGCGGACGGTGCGGCCACGGACCATGACGACGTCGCGGTAGCCCAAAATAGTCGAAATGTGCAGTGCCGCCGCACCGCCGATAACGTACCGTAGTCAGCTTCGGGGCGTAGGTGTGGATCTAGAACGGTTAGGGTCGATATAGCGCCATAACCGTTCTAGATCGCGAAACCTGGCGCCCGTTACCTGGCGCGGCGGCTACTGCCCGCGACCGAGGCCGGCCCGCTCGGTCGGCACCGGCCTGGCGACTTAGGACATTGTGGTCGAACGCCGATGTCAACCCCGAAAGCTCTATACGCCCCGAATCTGATCACGCTACGTTACCGGCGATGCGGCGGCACCTTCGTGGATCCCGTTGCCGTTCGGCGCGTGAGTAGCGTTCGGGGCGCCGCCGGATCCGAGCTATCGAGGCGCCCCATTCCTTTGCGGCGGGCCGATGACCTTTCCGTCGGCGTCGTAGATGGTCACGAGCGGGTGGGTGTCGTTCCGTAGGTTGACCGGCTTGTTCGCTGGCACGCCCGTGATCCAGTAGACGACCAGCTGCGGGAACGCGCTCCAGCGGACGAACTCGACGTCGAGCGGCGTCCCGTCGTACGTCGCGGTGATCCGGTCCGCCGGACCCACGAACGTGCCGATGATCGTCGTGTTGCTGTTTGGCCCGGCGAAGCCCGGCCCGTCGTACTCGGCGCTGCTGTTGCGGGGGTAGGCCGCGGGGTTGGGCGGCAGGTCGAAGCCGAATATGCAGCCGAGGTCGTCGATCCGCCCGGTGGCGGAGTCACCCAGCCCGACCGCGACGCTGGCCACGGTGGTGTCGGCCGGCTCCTTCTCGGTGAACCGCACGACAAGGTCCTTGCCCTTGGAGTTGGTGGTGCCGGTCCAGATCGTGTCGCCGATCGCCCGCGCGCTCTTGGCGTCGGCGGGACAGCCGCGGTCGAACGGGTCGCTCGGCCCAACGTTGCCCTGGCCCGTCCCCGAGGCGGGGGGTGAGCGGTACGGTCCTGAGCCGACCACCATGGGTTCGCCGTCGCCGCCCGCGCCGACGGCCCACATCCCGACCGGCGCCGCCGACGCGACAAGTGCCACGGCGGCCGTCGCGGCGTAGACGCGCCGCCTGGCCCGCCTGCGGCCGCCACTCAGCAGCTCGTCGGCGGTCGTTCGCGGGGTGAGGTCGGCGGTTTCCGCGGCCATTGCCTGCCGCAACTCCGTGATGTCACGCACGGGACTCAACTCCTCTTCCGATGGTTCCGCCAGATCCGGAGACAGCTGCAGCTTGGCCAGCGCGCGGGCCGTGGTGCTCTTCACCGTGCCCACGGTCACGCCCAGATCCTCGGCGGTGTCCCGCTCGCTGAGGTCGACGAAGTACCGCAGCACCACGACCGCCCGCTCGCGCCGGGTGAGCACCCGCAACGCCAGGCTGACCCGCTCACGGTCGACGACCGTGGTGGCCGGGTCGTCCACGCCGGCCCGGTCGGGCGGCGCCGACGTCGAGCGCTCGCGCCAGGTCCGCGGTGTCCGCCACAAGTCGGTGTGCAGGTTGACCAGAACCCGCCGCACGTACCGGTACGCGTCTCCCTGCCGAACGCGGTGCCAGGCCGTGTACGACCGGGTCAGCGCCGCCTGGTAGAGATCCTCAGCGGCCGGCGTCTGACCGGTCAGCAGGAACGCGACGCGGTAGAGCCGGGGACCACACTCGTTGACGAATTGGACGAAGCTGTCGTCGTGCTCCGATCCCCGCATCACTCCACCTTCGCTCGGCTGTCTCACCCTTCCTGTACGAGACAGCCCCAGCCCAGGTTGTCAGCTCACCCGCGGGGGTCGACGTGGATCTTCGGGCCGGCACCGGGCGGGCGCCTCCCGGCCAGGACGTCCGCGGCGTCGGCGAGCCCGACCGTCGCGGCGACGAGGGGGCGGGGGTCGACGGCACCGCCCGCGTAGGCCTCGATGGCGCCGCCCAGGCCGGCGGAGGCACCGAGGATGCCGACGACCGTGACGTCCTTGAAGACGAGATCGCGACTGTCCACCGTGCTCGGTGTGCTCGACAGTCCGATGTAGACCACGTGGCGGCCCGGCTCGACGAGCTCGACCGCGAGGGCGGGCAGCGCCGGGGCGGTGGACGCGTCGACGATCCCGTCCCACGGCAGCGGCGGCAGCTGTTCTCGGGTCCACGCGTTGTGCAGCCCGGCGCCGCGCGCCAGCTCCAGCTGGTCGGCGTCACGACCCATGAGGTGCACGTCGATGCCGCGGGCGCGGGCGAACATCGCGACAAGCAGGCCGATCGTGCCGGTGCCGAGGACGAGCAGCCGCTCGCCGGGCGCGAGGGCGGCGGCGTCGACGCAGCGCAGCGCGTTGCCGCCCGGCTCGACGAGCGCGCCGAGGGCGGCGTCCACTGTGTCCGGTAGGGCGTGCAGCGACCTGGCCGGCACCGCGAGCCGCTCGGCGAGCGCGCCCGGCAGGCCGTCGCGGATGCCGAGCTCGTGCCGGTCGGCGCAGACGTGGTGGCGGCCCCGGCCGCAGCGCGCGCAGTGCCCGCACCCGATCATCGTGTCGCCGGTGACCCGGCGGCCGAGCCAGCCGGCGTCGACACCCGGGCCGGTGGCGGTGACGAGGCCGGACCACTCGTGGCCGGGACGCAACGGGTACGAGGACGCGCCGCTGCGCAGGTAGCTCATCTCGCCGGTGAACAGCTCGACGTCCGTGCCGCAGATGCCGACCCGCTCGACGTCGACGACCACCTGGCCGGCGGCGGCGACCGGCTCGGCGACCTCCCGCACCTCGGCCCGGTGTGGCCCGGTCAGGACGAGCGCGCGCACGGCGAGCGCCTAGCGGGGCGCCACGACGCGCTGCCGCGCGACGCCGAGGCCGTCGATGCCCAGCTCCATGACGTCGCCCGGTCGCAGCCAGATCTGCGGCGTGTGGCCCATCCCGACGCCGGGTGGTGTGCCGGTGTTGATGAGGTCGCCGGGCTCCAGCACCATGAACTGGCTCAGGTAGTGCACGATCGTGTACGGATCGAAGATCATCGTCTTAGTGGTGCCGGTCTGCCGCCGCACGCCGTTGACGTCGAGCCACATCGACAGCTCGCGGACGTCGTTGATCTCGTCGGGCGTGGCGAGCCACGGACCGGCCGGGTTGAACGTCTCGGCCGACTTGCCCTTGCTCCACTGCCCGCCCCGCTCGATCTGGAACGCCCGCTCGCTCACGTCGTTGACGAGAACGTAGCCGGCGATGGCCGCGGCGGCGCCGGCGACATCGTCCAAATAGGATGTACGGGCGCCGATCACGATGCCGAGCTCGACCTCCCAGTCGGTCTTGGTGGAGCCGCGCGGGATGCGCACGTCGTCGAAGGGGCCGACCAGCGTGTTGGGCGACTTGGTGAACAGGATGGGCTCGTCGGGCACGGCCTGCCCCGTCTCGGCCGCGTGGTCGCTGTAGTTGAGCCCGATGCACAGGATCTGGTGTGGCCGCGCGATCGGCGCGCCGATCCGCTGGTCGCCGAAGCGGCGCACCTGGCCGGCGGCGATCCGCTCGGCCACCGGCCCGGCCAGCCGGGCGACGCCGCCCGAGCCGAAGAACCGCTCGTCGAAGTCGGCGACCAGGTCCGAGACGTCTACGTAGGAGGCATCGTCGACGCGGACGGCCGGCTTTTCGGCGCCGGCGGCGCCGACCCGCATGAGGTGCATGGTGCCTTCTCTCTCGTGTCTCAGGGAACCTGTCCGCCGACTATGGCGAGGATGGCCGGCACGTCGTCGACGAGCTTGGGCAGCGGCGTACGGTACGCAAGGGCGCTGACGCTGACCGCGCCGCTGGGCACCGTCGGTGAGGTGAGGTAGGCGGGCACGGCGACACAGTTGACCCCCGGCTCGCTTTCCTGGTCGTCGACGGCGTAGCCCCGCTCGCGGGTGCGGACAAGCTCGGCGTGCAGCGCCTCGACCGTGGCGATCGACCGCTCGGTGGGCGCCTCCAGCGGCCGGTCACCGGCCCACTCGCGCACCGCCCGCTCGGTGGGCAGCGCCAGGGCGAGCAGCAGCTTGCCCACGCCCGTGCAGTGGGCCGGGTTACGCCCGCCGACCACCGAGCTGAGCCGGATCGCACCGACCGGTGGGTCCAACTTGGAGCGATAGACCACGTGGCGCCCGTCGAGCGTGGCGTAGTGGACCGTCTCGCCGTATCGCTCGCACAGCGCCCTCAGGATCGGCAGCACCCGCACGTGGTCGGGGCGCGCCTCGTGGTGCGCGAAGGCCAGCCGCAGGAACTCGTCGCCCAGCACATAGCGCCCGTAGCCGTCCTGCGCCGCGAACCCGGCCCGGCGCAGCGCGGCGAGCGCGCGGTGCACGGTCGGCTTGGGGCTGGACATCGCCCGCGCCATGTCGTCGAGCCCGACGCCGCCAGGGTGCCGCGCGAGCTCGGTGAGCACGGCGAGCACCCGGTCGGCGCCGACGAGCTTGCTGTCCGGCGGCTCGGTCACGCCCCCGATGCTAGGCTGATTTCCGCCAAAGCAAAAGCCATTCCGGTATTTGGAAAGTGGGCCCCTTGATGAGTGCTTCCCGTACCGCCCTGGTGACCGGTGGCATGAGCGGCCTGGGTCGAGCGGCCGCCACCCGCCTCGCGCAGGACGGCGTCGCGGTCCTCACGCTCGACATCGCCGAGGGAGCCGACCTGCGCGTCGACGTCACCGATGCCGCCGCCGTACACGCGGCCGCCGAGCGGGTCGGCCCGGTCGACATCCTCGTCAACTCGGCGGGCATCGTCGGCCCCAACGCACCCCTGTGGGAGATCCCGCTGGAGGGCTGGGAGCGGACGTTCGCCGTCAACGTCCGCGGCACCTTCAACACCTGCCACGCGTTCGTGCCCGGCATGCGCGAGCGTGGCTGGGGCCGCGTCGTCAACATCGCCAGCATGGCCGGCAAGGACGGCAACCCCAACATGTCGCCCTACTCGGCGTCCAAGGCCGCCGTCATCGGCCTCACCAAGTCACTGGGCAAGGAGCTCGCCACGACGGGGGTGCTCGCCAACGCCATCGCGCCCGCCGTGATCGAGACCCCGATGAACGCCGCCACCGCCCCCGACGCCCTCGCCCACATCACAAGCCTCATCCCGATGAAGCGCGTCGGCCGCCCCGAGGAGGTCGCCGAGCTGATCGCCTGGCTCGCCTCAGACCGCGTCAGCTTCTCCACCGGCGCCGTCTACGACATCAGCGGCGGCCGCGCCACCTACTGATTTGGGCTACCACGCTGTCCGTCGCGGTCCAGTCACCTTGACCCGGCCGTGGAGCTTCAAGCGTATTTCCCGGGTCCGCGTAGCTGTAGACCGCCGCTCCCGCCGGAGACCGCGGCGGCCGGCGGCTCGCCAGCGCTCGCCGAAACCCCCGGCCCCCGCTGCCAGCCCCGCGCACCAAGCCCCCACCCAAAGGGCTCGCACCGCCCGACGTCAGCGTCCCGTCCACATTGTCCGCTGCCGGCTCTGCGGGTGGGAAAGGTCGTCGCTAGGAAGGTTTCGGAGTGGGGGTGAACCCTGGCCCACGTGAGCCAGGGTTCACCCCGACTCCGAAACCTCTCTGGGGGAGTTCGAGTGCCATATCTGCCCTAAGTCCCCTAGTCAGATCTCGAAGCCGTGGGTCGCGCTTACCCCAGCCGTGCGCGGCGACCGCCGTGGCGGCTGGCGGGCAGTTGGCCGCTGGTCACGGTCACCTCGGCGGCTGCGCCGGGCCGCCCCGCGCCCCCGCCGGCCCCGGGCCTTTGCAGGTGGGTGGCTACGTCGGCGGCGAAGGCGAGCACCTGGTCGTGGGTGCTGGTCTCCAGGGGAAGACCACGACCGCGACTACGAGGTTGTTGACCCGCATGAACACGCTGCGGCCGCGTAGGTAGGCCTCGTCACCGACGCCGGGCAGCGCCAGCGCCTCCCGGCTGATCGGCAGCGGCATCTCGCTGGCCGCGCGCGGAGCGTCTTCGCGGCGTGGGGTGGCGACGCGGTACGAGACGGTGATCTTGGGTACGTCGACGTAGTCGGGGTGGTCTCGCGGTAGCAGCAGGTCGCAGTCGTTGGACTTGCTCTGCCGTGCGGTGTAGGCGATGCCGAGCATGGTGATGCTCTGGCTGATCGTCGCGCAGGCCGGCGGCTCGGCGCGAAAGCGCCCGTCGTCGTTGAGGGCGCCGGCCAGGTAGGCGGTCAGGCCCGCGGCGGCCAGGACGGCGACCGCCGCGCCGGCGGCCAACACGATCCGCCAGGGCCGGCGGCGCGCGGGCGGCGGGCGATCGTCCACGGAGGGATCGTCGTCGACCGGTGGCGTCGGTGTGGTCTGCACGGCCGTCGATGCTAGCGCCCGGCGGCGGTGCGGGAGGGCCGGCCGCGGACCCGGGGTCAGGGCTGGTCGGACAGTCGGATCGCCTGGGAGGGGCACAGGATGACCGCGTCGCGGACCGTGGCGTGCCGCTCTCCGGGTGGACTCGCGTCGAGAAGGACCACGCGTCCGTCGTCTTCGTCCTGGTCGAAGACGTCGGGGGCGGTGAGGGCGCACATGCCCGCGGCGGCACAGCGCTCCCGGTCGACCGTGACCCGCACCGCGACGCTCCTACCAGGACACCGGGAGGCTGTGCACTCCGTACACGGCCATGTCGCTGCGCAACGGCACCCGCTCGGGCGTTGTGGCGAGGCGGAGGGTGGGAAAGCGGTCGAGCAGGGCCGCGTACGCGATGCGCATCTCGATGCGGGCAAGCTGCTGGCCGAGGCACTGGTGGACACCGTGACCAAAAGCGATGTGACCGGTCGCCGAGCGGGCGACGTCCAATGTGTCCGGTGCGCCGTAGTGCCCGCCGTCGCGGTTTGCCTCGGCCAGGGAGACGACGACGGTCTCGCCCGCGGCGACCCGCTCGCCCTCGACGGTGACGTCTTCCAGCGCGGTCCTGGTCAGTCCTGTGTGGATGATGGACAGGTAGCGCAGCAGCTCCTCGACCGCACCGGGCATCAGGGCGGGGTCGGCGCGCAGCGCGGCGAGCTGGTCGGGGTCGCGCAGCAGGGCGTAGACACCGAGCGCGATCATGTTTGCCGTCGTCTCGTGGCCGGCGACCAGCAGGAGCATCGCCACGCCGGTCAGCTCCTCGTCGGTCAGCTCCCCGGTCGCCGCCAGGCCACCGAGCAGATCGTCGGTCGGCGCGGCGCGCTTGGCCAGCACGAGCTTGAAGAGAAACTGGCCGAGCTCGGCGAGGGCGCCCATGAACTGCTCCTTCGTGGCACCCAGGCGCATCATCGTCGCGGTCTGCAGCTGGAAGTGCTCGCGTTCGGCGTAGGGCACGCCGAGCAGCTCGCAGATGACCAGCGACGGGATCGGCAGCGCGTATGCCTGGACCAGGTCGGCCGGCGGACCCTGCCGCTCCATGGCGTCGAGGTGCTCCCGCGCGATCGCCTCGATCCTCGGTGTGAGCTGCTGCATGCGGCGCACGGTGAACTGGCCGGTCAGCAGGCGCCGGTATCGCGTGTGGTCCGGCGGATCCGTGCGGACGAACCAGCCGGGCCGGGCCGGCCCCTGCTGCTCGGTGACGAGCGGCAGCCGCACCGGGAAGTGCCGCAGCTCCTGGCGGGCGCTGAACCGCTGGTCGCTCAACACCTGACGACCGGCGGTGTGACCGGTCACGAGCCACCCCAGATGGCCGTCTGGGAAGGCCAGCCGCCTGATCGGCGGCCCGCCGCGCAGGCGCCGCAGCTCCGCGGGCGGATCGAAGGGGTGGTCGCGCTCCATCGGCAGCGTCATCGCGCCCGGCCGAGACGAAGTCATTTCGCTCTCCTTCGATGGCTGCCCACAGTCTAAGGGCTTGGGCTTGCCCCGCGAACCTGGCAGCGGAGCGTCGGGGTCGCGGCGAGCGCAGCGAGGCCGGGACCCCGACCGGAGCGGTCTCCGGCGGGAGCGACGGTCCGCAGGTGACGCGGACGGGGGCAAATATTCCTGGTCAGCCTCTGGCTCAGAGGGTCTCGGTCACCGGGCGGCGGCCGCCGAGGCGGGCGGGCGCGGCGGTGAGCGCGGCCACCGCGAGCACGGTCGCCAGCACCACCGCGACGAGCTGCCCGGCGACGCCACCGGTCAGCCTCGTCTCGTCGACGAACGCGCCGTCGCGCATCGAGATCAACCGGTCCGCGTCGGCCGCGATCCGCGCGTCGTGGGTGACGATGACGAGCGTCTGGCCGGACTCGTGGAGGCTCTCGAAGAGCTGGAGCACGTCCAGGGTGGCGGCGCTGTCGAGGTTTCCGGTCGGTTCGTCGGCGAGGACGAGCGACGGCTCGTTGCTCAGCTCACCTCGGCGATCCACTCGGCGACCCGCTGCTGGCCGTCGGCCGGTGTCAAGCGCCGTGGAACTCCTCGATGCCGACCACGCGCAGCAGCTCCAGCCGCTCGCGGGCCTCCGCGTTGGCCGGGGTGAGCACCAGCAGCTCCTGGCCCTGGTCGGGCGTGACGAGGGTCTCGCAGTCCATCAGCAGGGGGCCGACCCGTGGGTGTACCACGGTCTTGCGGTCGAGGCGCCGGACCGCCACCTGGTGCTCGGCCCAGAGCCGGCGGAAGTCGGCGCTCGCCGCCCGCAACCGCTCGACGAGCCCGGTGACCGTGGGGTCGCCGGAGCGCCGGCCGGCGACCGCGCGCAGGTCGGCCACGAGCTGGCGGGCGTGGTACTCCTGCTCCTCGGGCGGGTGGATGGCGCGGACGGCGGGCTCGGTGAACCAGCGGTACGCGATGTAGCGCCGGTCGCCGGTGAAGGCGGTGTGGTCGCCCATCAGCAGGACGGCCGCCCTGTTCTGCGCGAGCACCTCGCCGAGGTCGGACAGCACCAGGGCGGGATTGTCGCCGAGCAGGTCGAGCATGCGCACCAGGCCGGCGCGGGCCAGGCGGGCAACGCCGTCGGCCGGCGGTGGGTGGTGGCCGGCCAGGTGAAACAGGTGGTCGCGCTCGTCGTCGGACAGGCGCAACGCCCGGGCCAGCGCGCCGAGCAGCTGGGTCGAGGGCTGGCTGCTGCGGCCCTGCTCGAGCCGCACGACGTAGTCGACCGACATGCCGGCGAGCATCGCCACCTCCTCCCGGCGCAGGCCGGCGGTGCGGCGGCGCGGGCCGTCGGCGATGCCGACCTCGACCGGGCGGATCGCCTCGCGGCGGCGGCGCAGGAAGTCGGCGAGCTGGTCGCGCTGCATGACTCGATGCTCCCTCCCGGCCCGCGCACCGATCCAGGGAGCGGCTCTCCCACGATGAACGCTCCGCTCCCGCCCGCCCCGGCGCCGGCACAAGGTTGAGGCATGCGGACACGAACCTTGGGAAACACCGGCCCGACCGTCTCCACGCTGGGCCTGGGCGCGATGGGCATGTCGGGCGGCGCTTACGGTACGCCGGACCGGGCGGAGAGCATCGCCACGGTGCATGCCGCGCTGGAGGCGGGCGTCACGCTGGTCGACACCGGCGACTTCTACGCGATGGGCCACAACGAGCTGCTGCTCGCCGAAGCGCTGCGCGGCCGGGACCGGGACAGCTACGTGCTGAGCGTCAAGTTCGGCCAGCTGCGCGGGCCGGGCCGCGCGTTCGGCGGGCAGGACAGCCGGCCGGAGGCGGTGCGAAACTTCCTCGCCTACTCGCTGACCCGGCTCGGCACCGACCACATCGACATCTACCGTCCGGCCCGGCTGGACCCGGCGGTGCCGATCGAGGAGACGGTCGGCGCGATCAAGGAGATGGTCGACGCCGGCTACGTGCGGCACATCGGGCTCTCCGAGGTCGACGCCGCGACGATCCGCCGGGCGCACGCCGTGCACCCCATCGCCGACCTGCAGATCGAGTACTCGCTGCTGTCCCGCGCGGTGGAGACGGACGTGCTACCGACCCTCCGGGAGCTGGGCATCGGCCTGACCGCGTACGGAGTCCTCAGCCGCGGCCTCATCTCCGGACACTGGACCGCTGGCCACGCCGCCGGTCCCGGCGACATGCGCGGCCTCAGCCCGCGGTTTTCGAGCGGGAACGTGGAGCACAACCTCGCCCTCGTGGAGGCGCTGCGCACGGTCGCCCGGGCGAAGGGCAGCACCGTCGCCCAGCTGGCCATCGCCTGGGTGGCCGCGCAGGGTGAGGACATCGTGCCGCTGGTGGGCGCGCGTACCCGCGAGCGGCTGGCCGAGGCCCTGCCCGCGACGGAGCTGAGCCTCACCGCGGACGACCTCGCCGAGATCGAGAAGGCGGTGCCGGTGGGCGCGGCGCGCGGCGACCGGTACCCGCCCGCGTTCATGTCCAGCCTAGGTGTCGGGAACTGAATCCCTTGGTGCGCGGAGGTGGCAGTGGAGGCCGGGGGTTTCGGCGAGCTCTAGCGAGCCGCCGGCCGGAGCGGTCTCCGGCGGGAGCGGCGGCGCGGAGCTGACACGGACCCGGGAAATCTTCTTCTAGAAGCAGGTGCCGCAGGTGCCGCCGGTGCCGCCTCCGGGCGGCGGGCCGAGGGCGCCGGTGTAGGGGCCGGTGACGATCGGTTTGTCGACGAGGGGTGCGTCGGTGGCGAGGGGCCAGACGACGGCGACCAGGCTGCCTCCGAACGAGGAGACCTGGACCGTGGCGCAGGCGATGCGCTCCTCGGCGCCGGCCAGGACGCAGACTCCGTAGTCGCCGGCCGTGGGCGGGACCGCTGCGACGCCGAACGGTCGCATGGCGCCCGGGGTGGCGTCGGGGAAGAGGCGGACGTTGTAGCCGGGAGCCGACGCGTTGGCCGCGGTCGGCTTGTAGGTGGCGATGCGGACGCCGCCGGAAACGGCCACCGGCTCGCACTGGACGGCGGCGCCGTTGACGACGAACATCCGCGCCTCGCGATCCCACTGCGCCTCGGACAGGACCGCGGTGGCGCACGGGGCCATGTTCCACGCGACGGGATCCCTCGCGTGGGCGGGCGTGGCGGTGACGACCGCGGCCAGGGTGAGCGCCATGGTGAGCAGCGTGGCGCGGAGGCTGCGCGCGGGCATCAGGGCTCCTCCGGCGTGTCGGGAGCGGTCGTGTCGCCGATCGGTATGGGAACCGCCCGGGCGGCGCCGAGCACCAGCGCGAGCTGAAAGCGGTTTTCGACGCCGAGGCGGTCCATCAGGGCGCGTAGCGCGTAGACCACCGTGCGGCGGCTCAGGCCGAGTCGTGAGGCTGCCTCTTCCTCGCTTACGCCGGCACTCAGCAGCGCGACGATCGCCTGCTCGCGAATTGTCAGCATGACGCGCGGCGTCTCCTGTCGGCGTGGGTCGTCGGCCATGCTCCAGATCCGATAGAAGAGCTGCGTGAGGTGCGCGACGGCGTCCGGGTCGCTCACCTCGACGGCGCCGGCGTCGAAGTTGGTGGGGTCAGCGGGAAACAGCGCGGCCTGCCGGTCGAACACCATGAGCTTGAGCGGAAGGTTGTCCGCCTCGCGGTGTTCGCCGCCGGTGGGTGGATCTCCGGGCCGGCCGCCGTCGTGGGGTGGTAGGCCGATGGTCCGCATCCTGATGCCGCGGGCCAGCAGCGACCGGTCGAGCGGGGCGGCGGCCGCGGCCGCGGCGGCGGTGATCTGGGCCTCGGTGTTGATCGCCAGGTGTTCGTGCCGCTCCAGCGTCGCCAGCTCGGCGATCCGCGCGCGGGCGGACGCGCGCGTCGGCATCCGCCGCACCGCGTGCGCGGGGATCCGCTCGAGGCACAGGCCCGCGACCGTGGCGAGGTGGCGGCGATGCCGATCCTCCATCACCACGGGCGCGCGGCGGCGGCGGTGGAGCAGCGACAGCACCTTGTCGACCTCGACCGCGCTCCAGCGCCAGTCACGACCTTCGCAGAACCGGCGCACCGCGCCCACCGCGGCCAGCTCGTCCAGCGCCTCGGCGACCCGTCCCACCGGGACGTCCAGGTGACGCGCCAACTGCCGGCACGTGGGCGAGTGGCACACGGTGAGCGTCCGGTACACGAGGTCGGCGTGTGCCGACAGGCCCCAGCGGCCGAGCGACGGCACCGCTGTCGACGTGGCCCCCGTGTCCACGGCAATCAACCCTCGTTCCCCCATGGCGCCTGACTAGACCACTCGCGGCTCGCGCGCGCCAGACCACGGCGGCAGGCCGTTGCTCAGATGCGCAAACACCCGCGGTTGCGCGGCTGCGCAGCCGATCCGCCGCGAGCCTGTACGGCGTGGACGCCCGGCAGTAGGCATACCGGGCAGAGAGACAGGGGGATCGACATGTTCGCATCGCAGGGTCATCTGCGCCGGTTCGGATTCGTCGCGGCGGCGGTCGCCGTCCTGGTCGTCGGGGCACTTCCACGGCCCGCCTCGGCCAGCGCCTACGTGCCCGGGGTGAGCTGGGACGTCACGCCGACCGAGGCCACGGTCTGCGCCAACGGCAGCTACGACGCCGCGTTCTACTGGGCCGAGGCCATCGTGATCAACCAGGAGATCGGTGGGTCGGGCTTCGTCGAGGGGCCGGGCTCGCTCGGCACGCGCTGCCGCACCTTCCATCCGATCTACGCCTCGCAGCGTTCGTACTTCCGCCACTACCACGTGTGCAACAACTACGGCGTTTGTTCCGAGGAGATCTGGGTCTGAGCCATGCTCTCTAAAGTCGTGGCATGGCGATCCCGGACTTCATCGTCGAGTTGCGCTCATCGGTCGGCCACGCGCCGTTGACGTTGCCGGCCGTGACGGCGGTGGTGTTCGACGAGGCCGGGCGCATCCTGCACGTGCGGCGGGCAGACGACGGCCGGTGGGCGTTGGTGACCGGGTGCCTGGAGCCGGGGGAGCAGCCGGCGATCGGCGCGGTCCGGGAGGTGCTGGAGGAGACCGCGGTCGAGGTCGTGGTCGAGCGGCTGCTCGGCGTGGAGGCGTCGGACCTCGCGGTCCTGCCCAACGGTGACCAGGTGTGGTGGCTGGACGTGGCGTTCCGCTGCCGGGCGGTCGGTGGAGAGGCGCGGGTCAACGACGACGAGTCGGTCGAGGTGGCGTGGTTCGCGCCGGGTCGGGGGCCGGAGCTCGACGCCCGGCAGTCTCGGTGCGTCGAGCTGGCGCTCGCTGATGCGACGCGGGCGTGGTTTCGCTGACGCCGGCCGCGCGCTGGTATCGCTCGGCGAGCTGGTGTAGCGCCTCCACCAGCTCGGGCGAGTCGACGATCTCGAAGTCGGCGTCGAGCAGGCCCAGGTAGAGCGCGAGCATCAGCGGGTGGTCCGATCCCGGCTCGAACGCGCACCGCTCCTCGCCGAGCGGCTCGACGTCGACCGGGATCGGCAGCCTGGCGCGCACGTGCGCCGCGGGGGCGTGCACGACGACACGCGCCCGGTATCGCCAGGTCGCCTCGCCGACGCCGCGGGCCAGCCGCGCCGCGATCTCCTGGTCGGATGGCAGCGCGCGGGGCGTGAAGCGCGGCCCGTTGGGCGTGCGCAAGGTGATCCGGTCGGCGCGGAAGGTGCGCCAGTCGTCCCGGTCGGTGTCCCAGGCCACCAGGTACCAGCGGCGCCGGTCGTTGACGAGGCGGTACGGCTCCACGTCGCGCCGGCTGGCGGTGCCGGAGTGCGCCTGGTAGTCGAACCGGAGCCGCTCGTGGTCGCGGCACGCGCTCGCGACGGCGGTCAGCAGGTCCGGGTCGACCTGGGGGCCGCGGGCCGGCATCGGCAGCACGTGCGACTGGAAGGCGCCGATCCGGTGGCGCAGCCGCGCGGGGAGTATCCGCACCAGCTTGGCCAGCGCGCGCACCGACGTCTCCTCGAGGCCGGTGATCGAGCCGGTCGCGGCGGTGCGCAGCCCGATCGCGACCGCCACCGCCTCCTCGTCGTCGAGCAGCAGCGGAGGCAGCGCGCCGCCGGTGCCCAGCCGGTATCCGCCGGCCACGCCCGGCCGCGCGTCGACCGGGTAGCCCAGCCCGCGGAGCCGCTCCACGTCGTTGCGGATCGTGCGGGTCGTGACGCCGAGCCGCTCGGCCAGCTCGGCGCTGGTCCAGTCGCGCCGGGACTGAAACAGCGACAGCAGGCGCAACAGCCGCGCGGAGGTTTCCAACATTCTTCGAACCTGCCTGCAATCTAGGAACGAACCTTTCCGCGATTGTTCCTAGATTCTTCCTCACCAGCGAACCACCGAGAGGAGAAAACCAATGGAACCGTTCCGGATCCAGATCCCGCAGGCCGACCTCGACGACCTGCACCGCCGGCTGGCCGGCGCCCGCTGGCCCGGCGAGCTGCCCGGTGTCGGATGGACCCGCGGCGTGCCGCTCGACCACCTCAAGGAGCTCGCCGAGTACTGGCGCACCGGGTTCGACTGGCGTGCCCAGGAGGCGAAGCTCAACGAGTACCCGCAGTTCACCACCGAGATCGACGGCCAGCGCATCCACTTCCTGCACGTCCGGTCGGACCGGCCCGACGCGAAGCCGCTGATGATCACGCACGGCTTTCCCAGCTCGGTCGCCGAGTTCACGAAGCTCGTCGAGCCGCTGGTCGACCCGGCCGAGGGCCAGGCGTTTCACGTCGTCGCGCCGTCGCTGCCCGGCTACGCGTTCTCCACGCCGCTCAGCTCGACCGGCTGGACGATGGCCCGCACCGGGCGCGCCTGGGTCGAGCTGATGCGCCGGCTCGGCTACCAGCGGTACGGCGTGCACGGCGGCGACGTCGGCGCCGGCGTCTCCGGCCTGGTGGCCGGCCTCGACCCGGAGCATGTCACCGGCGTACACGTGGTGACCGACCCGCTGACCGCCGCGAACGTCGCCACCTTCCTGCCCGGCATGGCCGACCGCCTCGACGAGAACGACCCGGTCGACAAGCTGATCCTGGCCCGCATGGCGGAGTTTACGACCGACGGCTCCGGCTACCTGGCCATCCAGAACACCAGACCGCAAACCATCGGGTACGGCCTCGTCGACTCCCCGCTGCTGCAGCTGGCCTGGATCGCGGAGAAGTTCGAGGCGTGGACGGACCTGCCGATCGACCGCGACCAGCTGCTCACCAACGTCAGCCTCTACTGGTTTACCGGCTCGGGAGCCACCGCCGCGCACACCCTCTACGAGCAGGCCCACTCGTCGGACTGGGGCGCGCCGCCGGCCGTGCCGCAGGGCTTCGCCGTCTTCGGCGCCGACCCGACGGTGCGCAAGCTCGTGCCCGCACCGGTCGGGGCGCACTGGACCGAGTTTGAGCGGGGCAAGCACTTTCCCGCGATGGAGGCCCCGGCCGAGCTGGCGGCGGACCTGCGCAGATTTTTCGGGACGCAGCACTCCGCCCTTCTCAACGTATAGCGGCCCCGGGGCTTGCGGCAAGACCCCGGTCTTGCCGCAGAATCGCTGGCCGAGGCCGCTGCTCAGGCTGCGCGACCGAAAGGCGCCGGAGCGGGAGGAGCTGCCGGCTCAGGTGTCCGCCTGAGCGGTGGCCTCCGCCCGGATCCAGCGGCGGTAGGCGTGCGGGTCGACGTTGCCGCCGCAGACGACGGTGACCACGTGACGGCCGGCGAACCGTTCGCGGTCTTCGAGGACGGCCGCGACGCCGAGCGCGGCCGACGGTTCGACGGCGAGCCCGGCGAGGTCGAGCAGGTGCCGCATGCCGGCGACGATCGACCGCTCCTGGACCAGCACGGCGTCGTCGGCCACCGCGAGCAGGTCGTCGAGGACGTCCGGTATGGGGTGGCGCCCGGCCACGGCGTCCGCGATCGTGTCGATCGAGTCGGTGTCGACGACGCGGCGCGCGTGCCAGGATCGGGTCATCGCCGGCGCGCCGGCCGGCTGCACGCAGATGACCTCGGTCTCGGGCCGCAGGGCCTTGAGGACGTGCCCCACGCCGGTCGCCATCGCACCGCCGCCCAGAGCGATCAGCACCGCGTCGAACGGCGGCCCCGCGGCCAGCTCGAGGCCGATGGTCGCGGCGCCCTCGAAGGTCTCGACGTCCAGGCTGTCCTCGACCAACCGGATCCCGCGCCGCACCGCGATGGCCGCCGCCCGCTCGCGCGCGTCCTCGATGTCGCCGTCGACGAGCTCCAGCTCGGCGCCGAGCGCGCGGATCCCGTCGAGCTTGGGTGCGGGTGCCTGGCGCGAAGCCACAACGGTCGCGCGCATGCCGCGGCGCCGGGCCGACCAGGCGAGCGCCAGGCCGAGGTTTCCGGCGCTGGCGCACACCGCGGCTCCGGCGCCGCGCTCCGCCAGGAGGCTGGTCACCAGCTCGGTGCCGCGGCCCTTGAAGCTGCGGACCGGGTTGGCCGTCTCCAGCTTCACGCTCACCGCGCAACCAAGGCGGCGTCCGAGCGGCTCGCAGGTGTACAACGGAGTGTCCAGAAAGACCGGATCGATCACCTGCCGAGCTGATCGGATCCGCTCCAGGTCCAAGCGCGTCTCGCCCACCTACAAAACCTAGATCAAGATTCTGGGCTACCGCGATGTCCGTCGTGGCCCAGACCGCTGCTCCCGCGGCCTCACCCTTCGCTTTTGGTTGCGCTTCATGGCCTCCGGCCCGGGAGCGCTCCGGACATCAGGATGGAGGAGAGCATGCCCCCACCCGGGCGCCAGCGCCTGGGTGCTGATTGTCGCGGCGGTCTGGGATGGCGCCCCGGGCGTTGGCATGCGCCGAAAGGCGGACGGGTCGACGGCCGCCGGGATGGCGGCGTTTTGTCCACATTGTCCGCTGTCGGAGCGGCGGTGGGAAGGCCGTCGCGGGCTTTGGTCGCTCTGAGTGACCGCAGTGGCGGTGTGAGCGGCACCAGCTTCGAGATCTTGGAAAGTTATGGCGCTATTTCAACCCTAACTTTCCAAGATCTGGAAGCCACCACCCCTCGCCGGTGACGCCGCGTTACAGGGCTGCGCGCGGGCGGAGCGCCGTTGTCGCCTGTGCCGCGGGCAGGCCGGGGTGTGGGGGTGGCGCGATGCCACTCACGTCGATTTGATCAAGGCTTGACCTGGGAATTCTCCGAGGCTGCGCGGCCTGACGGCGTCACCCGAGCGCGGATCTTCCCCGCTCCAACGCGGTAGGCCGTAGGCCGGCCGTGACCAGCGGCGGACGGGTGAGGCCGCGGGAGCAGCGGTCTGGACCACGACGGACATCGCGGTAGCTCGAAATGGCCAGAGATCGTTACGCCGTCAGCGGAGTGGGCGGTCGCCGGGGTCCGCGCGGGTCATGCTGGGGCGGTGGCGAAGCGTGGCGTGGCGTTGTGGCTGCCGGGCGGCGGCTGGCGTGGATGGTCCGACGAAGACGGCGCGGCGCTGGCCGGGCACGGGCTGACGGTGGTGCGGGGGCGCTACCGGCTCAGCCACGAGGCGACCTGGCCGGCGCAGCTGGCCGACGTGCGGGCGGCGGCGCGCGAGCCGCTGGCGCGGGCGCGGGCGGCCGGCCTGCCGTTCCTCGTCGCCGGTGACTCGGCCGGTGGCCATCTTGCGCTGCAGCTCGGGCTGCGCGGCGTCGCCGAGCCGGGAGACGTCGACGGGGTGCTGGCGTACTGGCCGCCGGTCGACCCGCTCGCCGACGACTGGCTTCGGCTGCTGCGTACCACGCGGCAGGGAGACAACCCGTGGCGCGGGCTGCTCGGCCACGAGCCGGCGGCGGGCGATCCGTCTACAGTGGACGCCAGCCCGCTCAGCCATGTCGGGAGCCGGGTGCCCGTGTTGCTTGTTCACGGTGCCGGCGACGCCGCCGTGCCGGCCAGCCAGACCGTCGCACTCACCTCGGCCCTGCTGCGTGCCGGGCATCCGGTCCACTCGCTGGTCACCCACGGCGGCCACGCGCTGCCGCTCGACCGGCCCGACATCGACGCGGTGACCGCCGCGTTCCTCGAAAGTCTCGACGGGGCACGGTGATGGCAGACCTCGCGGTGCGGCGGGTCGACTTCGGATACTTCGTGCGCCCCGCGGCCGAGACCGGCACCGGCGCGCCACGGGTGGAGCCGTGCCTGGGCTACCTCGTCGCGCATCCCGACGGCCTGTTGCTCGTCGACACCGGGATGGGCAGCCACCCCGAGGTCGACGCGCACTACCGCCCGCGCCGCCGGGGCCTGGCCGCCGCGCTCGCCGGCGCGGGCAGCCGTGTCGAAGACGTGCGGTTCGTCGTCAACTGCCACCTGCATTTCGACCACTGCGGCGGCAACCCCACTCTGGCCGGGCGGCCGGTCTTCGCACAGCGCGCCGAGCTCGACGCCGCCCGGCGTACGCCCGACTACACGCTGCCCGAGCTCGTCGACGCGCCGGGCCTGCGCTACGAGGTGCTCGACGGCGAGGCGGAGATCCTGCCCGGCCTGCTCGTGGTGCCGACGCCGGGCCACACCGCGGGCCACCAGTCGCTGGTCGTGCGCCGCGGCGACGGCACGGTGGTGGTGGCCGGGCAGAGCCACGACAACGCCGCGGGGTACGGCGCGGACGCCCTTGCCCGGCGGGCCGTCCGCGACCGCCACGACGCGCCCCTGCCCGCGGCTCCGGCGTGGATCGACCGCCTCCAGCGGCTCGACCCGGCCCGGGTGGTCTTCGCCCACGACAACGCCGTCTGGGAGCCGGCCGGCTGACCAAGTCGCCGCGGCGGCCCGGTCCGGCGGGGTAGGAATGCGTCATGGCTATGAAGTGGATCGCGCCCGACTTCGGCGGGCCCGAGGTGCTCACGCTGGTCGAGACCGAGGTCCGGTCGCCCGCCGCGGGTGAGGTGACGATCGACGTGCGGGCCGCGGGGGTCAACCCGGCCGACTACAAGCAGCTCACCGCCGCGCGCGGCGCCGACCGGCCGCTGCCGCTCAGCGTCGGCTACGAGGTCGCCGGCGTGATCAGCGCGGTCGGGCCGGACACCGAGATCGCCTCCGGTGGCGGCGCGCCCGGCGACGCGGTTGTCGCGTTTCGGATCAGCGGCGGCTACGCGTCCCAGGTGACGGTGCCGGCCAAGGACGTCTTCGCCAAGCCCGGCGCGCTCGACTACCCCGCCGCCGCCAACCTGCTGCTGGCCGGCACCACCGCAGCCGAGGCGCTGCACGTCACCAAGGTGGCGCCGGGTGAGACCGTCCTGGTACACGGGGCGTCCGGCGCGGTGGGCGTCAGCGTGCTGCAGCAGGCGCGGCTCATCGGGGCGAAGGTCGTCGGCACCGCGAGCGAGCGTAACTTCCCGCTGCTCCGCCGCTTCGGCGCCGAGCCGGTCGCCTACGGGCCGGGGCTCGTCGACCGGGTGCGCGCGCTCGCCCCGGAGGGCGTCGTCGCGTCCATCGACACCGTGGGCACCGACGAGGCCCTCGACGCCACGCTGGAGCTGCTCGCCGACGTGAGCCGCGCCGTGACGATCGCCGCGTCGGAGCGGACCCGGGCCGCCGGCGTTACCGCGATCGCCGGTGCCCTGCCGGCCAGCGCGGCCTTCCGCGACGCCGCCCGCGCCCGGATCCTGGCCATGGCGGCCGAGGGGCAGCTCGTCGTCCCGGTCGCCCGGACGTTTCCGCTCACCGAGGCGGTCGCCGCGCTGGAGCTCGTGCGCACCGGACACCCGGGCGGGAAGATCGCGCTGACTACCGGGGGCTGACGAGGTCGCCCGTCCGGACGTAGGCCAGGATCTGTTCCACCGGCAGGCCCTCGATCCCCAGCTCGACGGAGCTGCGGCCGTGTACGCGCCAGTCCCGCTCGTGGACGACGTTGTAGATGTTGATGATGGAGTCGATGACGGGTGTCTCGACCCCGACCGCCTTGCCGATGATGCTCCACGGCACGAGGCCGTACGGCGCGTCCTCGGTGAAGTAGCGGCTCTCGAGGTCGTGCGGCCCGGAGATGGGCGTCAGCGCGATGTTGCCGTGCAGGCTCATGTACAGGTCCTGCCACGTGTACCCCTCGGGCAGCCCGCTGAAGTCCTCGATCGGCGTGAGCGAGTACCCGAGCCGCCGGCCGATCGCCTTCCGCTCGTTGTCGACCTCGACATCCAGCCGGCACGACGCGGGGGTCACCCCGTGCTCGTACAGGAAGAACGGGCGCTTGGCCGAGTTTTCGATGGCGGTGACGCTCAGCAGGCACGGGCCGGAGTGCACGCCGGGGTTGACGATGCTGAGCCCGGCTTCGAGGACGTCGCTGTAGACCTTCTCGAAGGGGTGGATCGCGCGCAGGTCCGCGATGAGGTCGGGGCCCTTGTCCGCCGGCATGAACGCGATGTTGACCTTGTTGTGCCCGTAGATCGCCACCTCGGCCGGCCCGGTCAACCGGGTGTCGTACGGCAGGTTGTTGACCTCCGCGACCACCGGGCAGTCGTCGCCCAGCACGGTCCGAAACAGCATGCCCGCGAACGCCCCCGGGTAGACCACCACGACCTGGTCGGGCTTGACCCTGCCGCGCAGGAGCCGCGCGTACTCCGCGTGGGCGAACGCCGGCGTCACGACGAGGATGAACCGCACCCCGTCGATCGCCTCGTCGATGTCCGAGGTGACCTTGTCGAGCGTGAAGCTGCCCTGGATCACGCCGGTGGCGCGGACGACCCGCCCGTCGAACAGCTCCCGCAGGCCGTCGCGAAAGCGCGGCATCTCGAACATGTTCACGGAGAAGCCGCGGGACACGAGGTCGGCGGCCATCGCGTGGGCGCCGTGACCGCCGCCGAGGACAGCAACGGTTTCCGTCATGGGCACAACTCCCTCGTCACGCGGCCGGCTCGTCGAAGGCCGTCAGGAATGCTCTTGTGCGCGCCTCGGTGGGCCGGTCGAGTACCTCGGCGGGCGGGCCCTGCTCGACGATGACGCCGCCGTCGACGAAGACGACCCAGTCGGAGACGCGCCGGGCGAACGGCACCTCGTGGGTCACGATGACCATCGTCATGCCGTCGTCGGCCAACTCCCGCATCACCCGCAGCACCTCCCGTGTCGACTCCGGGTCGAGTGCCGACGTGGGCTCGTCGAAGAGCAGCACCTTGGGTTGCAGCGCCAGGGCGCGGGCGATCGCCACGCGCTGCTGCTCGCCGCCGGACATCTGCTCCGGAAACGCGAGCCCGCGGTGGGCGAGGTGCACGCGCCGCAGCAGCCGCACCGCGTTCTCCAGCGCCTCGTCCTCGCTGACCCGGCGGGCCTTCATCGGCGCGAGCATGACGTTTTCGACCGCGGTCAGGTGCGGGAAGAGGTGGAACCGCTGGAACACCATGCCGACCGACTGGCGGAGCCGGGCCAGGTCGCGGCAGACGACCTTGGTGCCGGAGAACACCGTCTCGCCGGCGATGTCGATCCGCCCCCGGTCGGGCCGCTCCAGCAGGTTGACGCAGCGCATCAGCGTGGTCTTCCCGCCACCGCTCTGCCCGATGACGCTGAGGATCTTGCCGGGCCACACCCTCAGGTCGACGTTGTCGAGGACGACGCGGCCGTCGAAGGACTTGACCAGCCCTTGGACCTCGACGAGCGGGCGGTCGCCGGCCGGTGCGGCGGTGGAGTGTGCCATGCCGGCCTCGACGCTCATGAGGCGTCCCCGGCCAGCATCGCGCGGGCCTTGCGGAGCCGGCGGGCGCGGCGGGGCGACAGCGGCGCGCCGGCGCGCATCCTCCGCTCCAGCCAGAGCAGCCCCTGCGAGAGCGGGTAGCACATGGCGAAGTAGATCGCGGCGATGACGATCATGACCTCCATGGTCCGGAACGTCGCCGAGGAGGCGGACTTTCCGACCTGGAACAGCTCCCCGGCCGAGATGATGACGAGAAGCGAGCTGGACTTGAGCATGTCGACCGCCATCGTGTTGGTGCCGGCGAGAGCCAGCCGGACGCCCTGCGGGTAGATCACGCTGCCGAACGTGGTGGTGCGGCTCAGCCCGAGCGCCTGCGCGGCCTCCCGCTGTCCAGAGTGGACGCCGACGAGCGCGGCCCGGAAGATCTCGGACAGGTAGGCGGCGTAGAAGACGGCGAGGCTGAGCACGGCGGCCTGGAGCACGTCGAGGTTGAGCCCGATCGGGTCGCCGGCCAGCCCGTAGTAGCCCATGTAGATGATCACGATGAGCGGGATGTTCTTGAACAGCTCGGTGTAGACGCTCGCCGGCACCCGCAGCAGCCAGCTGTCGCTGGTGCGCATCAGGGCGAGCACGAGGCCGAGCAGCGCGGCGCCGGTGAAGCCCAGAGCGGTGTACAGCAGGGTGTTCAACAGGCCGTCCAACAGATCTGAGCTGTATCGCGACCACTCGACCTCGAACATGTCAACCCTCTCCAGACCGGGTCAGATGCTCGGCGGGGTCCAGTTGGCGTCCCGGTCCACGCCGACGCGCAGTTTGGCCTGGTACGCGGCCGGTTTGAGAAACTGCGCCGGGTCGCCACCGTACTTCGTGATCAGGTCCTTGAGCTTTCCGTTGGCGTACATCTCGCGGATCTGCGCGTCGAGCGCGTCCTTGAGCTTCGGCGCCTGCTGGGCGAGGTAGAAGCTGATCTGCAACTGCCGGTAGTTGACGAGGTCGGGCTTGGCGGCGACCTGCGCGTCGGTGGGCTCCGCGAAGTACGAGATCTTGAACTTCGAGCCCGGGTTCTTCTTCGCCTCGTACGGGATCAGCAGCGGGTCGATGAACCCGATGTCGAGCCGGCCGTTGTCCAGGTCGGAGAACATCGCCACCGCGTCCGGGTAGGTCTTCGCCTCGGCTATCCCGTCGGTGGCCTTGATCGCCTTCTCCCACAGGTACCCGCTGATGGTCCCGACGGTCTTGCCCCGGAAGTCTTCGACGCTCGCGTACGTGGCGTCACCGACCACCGCGATCGCGGCCGGCGAGTAGTACACGGGGTCGGTGAAGAGCCCCTTCTCCGAGCGCTCCTTGCCCCAGCCGATGCCGCCGATGCCGAGATCGACGCGGTGCGACTGCACGTTGCCGAGCACGCCGTCCCAGTCCGACTCCCGCGGCACCACCGCGAGGCACATGTTCTTGGCGGCCTCGGTCAGGATCTCGCCGTCGAGGCCGTCCAGCTTGCCGTCGGTGACACCGATGTACGGCATGTACGCGAACACCCCGACCGTGATCTTGCCGGAGTCGACCGTGTCCACGTCGGCGGCCGTGCAGCCGGCCGGTGCCGCCGCGGCATCGCCCGAGTCCGACCCTCCACACCCACCGAGCAGCAGTGCACCCACCATCGCCGTCGCGGCGACCCTCAGCAGTACCACCGACCTCAACTCCTCGCCATTGCCGCTATGTAGAACGCGGGCAGGTGACGCTCGCGTGATTCGGGTCACAGTACAACCCGATCATCGGCCGGTCATTGTGCGAAGTGTCCAAGGTGTCGGCGGCTCAGTGGGCTCAAACTAGACGTTCTGCACGGTCGATCTCCTCCAGGAGGCAGGCCAGATACAGCGCTATGGCCACCCGTGGCGCGCGGGCGTCGGCGCCGACCACCGACGAGATCCGCGCCAACCGGTAGAGCAGCGTGTTGCGGTGGACGTGGAGGGCATCGGCCGTCTCGGCCAGCCGAAAGCCGTGCTCCACAAGGGTGATGATCGTGCGCCGCAGCTCGGCCCAGCCGCGCTGCGCGGCCAACGCGCCGAGCGTCGCGCCGCGGAAGTCCTGGCGTTGCCGGGGCGCGACGCCCATGAGCAGGTCCCACACCCGGAAGTCGCGGGCGTCGTGCACGCGGACCGCCGGCAGCATCCGCCGGCCGATGCGCAGCGCGCTCCATGCCTCGTGGTACGAGCGGGGCAGCTCGGCCAGGCCCGACGCGGGCGCGCCGATCCCCACCCACGAGCCGGCCCCCAACCGTTGCTCGATGCGGTGCACCAGCCGGTGACCCAGCTCGTGCAGCACGTCGACGGCGCGCTCGGGACCACCCCGCGGTACGAGGTCGGCGAGCACCGCCACCGCCGTCGCGCCGACCGGTGCGACGAGGTCGCCCGCCGCCTGGAAGACCTCCCTCGCCAGCCGCACCGGCACCTGCCGGAGATCGGTGTCGGCGCCCGAGTCCGCTGTCGCCGCGCCCGGCTCCGGCGCGACGGCCACCACGACGACCGCGCGCGGCAGGTCCACGACGAAGCCCAGCTCCCCGGCGCGGGTACGCAGCGGCTCGGCATCGACCACGCCCTCCTGGAAGCTGGCGATGTCGGCGACGAGCTGCTCCACCGCCCGCTCCCGGCGCAGCTCCAGCCGCAGCAGAGCCGTCTGGCGCAGGATGATCTCGGTCTGCCGCCGGACGATCTCACCGAACGGCCGGACCACCTCCGGATCGCCGGTGATGCCGACCGTGCCCACGACCTCCTGCCCGAGCGTCAGCGGCAGCGTGATCCCGGGCCGCACCCCGGAAAGCCGGCGGGCGGCCTCCGGGTCGTGCCACTCCTCGGTACGCCGCCGCACCACCGCCACCGACGCCTCGTGCACCGTGCCCACCCGGGTCGGGTCGGCGCTGCCGATCACCCGGCCCTGCCGGTCGGTGATGAGGACGTTGAACCCGATCGCCGCGGTGATGCTGCCCGCGATCTCCTGGGCTAGCTCCGGCGCCAGCACTGTTCACCCGTACGTCGCATCCAAGGAGTGTGCGCCCGGCCGTTCGGCGCCTCAAGGACGCGGGCGGCGCCGGGCCGCCGCGGGCGGTAGCGTGGTCCCCAGCCGATGGAGGGGGATCGATGGAGCGTAGCGGTAGCCGGATCCTGACCACCCACGCCGGCAGCCTGCCGCGCCCGGCCGAGCTGATCGAGGCCAACCGGCTCCGGCTGGCCGGGGGAGAGGTCGACGATCAGGCGTTCCAGGCGCGGTTGCGAGACGCGGTCGGCGAGCTGGTGCGCCGGCAGGTCGACCTCGGCATCGACGTGCCCAACGACGGCGAGTGCGGCCACGCGATGACCTCCTCGGTCAACTACGGCGCCTGGTGGACATACGTGTTCGAGCGGCTCGGCGGCGTCGAGCTGGCGCCCGTCGACCCGTTCGCCGCGCCGCCGCGGCTGTCCGAGCCGGGCCGGGTGGTGCTGACGAGCTGGGGTGACCGCCGCGACTGGGTCCGCTTCGCCGAGGCCTACCAGGATCCGACCTCCGGGATCACGCTCGGTCCGCGGATCGAGGCGTTTCCGGTGTGCCGGCGGCCGCTGACCTACACCGGCCAGGAGGCGGTGGCGCGCGACATCGCCAACGTCAAGGCGGCGATGGCGGCGACCGGCGCCGCCGAGGGCTTCCTCAACGCGGTGGCGCCGGGCAGCTGCGCCCGCTTCGACAACGAGTACTACGGCACCGAAGAAGAGTTTCTGTGGGCCGCCGCCGACGTGATGCGCGAGGAGTACAAGGCGATCGTCGACGCGGGCCTCATCCTGCAGCTCGACGACCCGTGCATCGCGGAAAACTGGGACCAGGTAAACCCGGAGCCGAGCGTCGAAGACTACCAGCGCTTCACGATGGTGCGGATCGAGGCGCTCAACCACGCGATCCGGGGGCTGCCGGCCGAGCGGATCCGCTTTCACCTGTGCTGGGGGAGCTGGCACGGCCCGCACACCACCGACATCCCCATGCGCGACATCGTCGAGGTGATGCTGCGGGTCAACGCCGGCGGATACCTCTTCGAGGCCGGAAACGTGCGCCACGAGCACGAGTGGGCCGTCTGGCACAACGTCAAGCTGCCCGACGGCAAGCTCATCATGCCGGGGATGGTGAGCCACGCGACCAACCTCGTCGAGCACCCCGAGCTCGTCGCCGACCGGATCGTCCGGTTCGCGAAGGCGGTCGGCCGGGAAAACGTCATCGCCTCCACCGACTGCGGCCTCGGCGGGCGCGTGCACCCCCAGATCGCGTGGGCCAAGCTCGAGTCGCTGGTGCGCGGTGCCGAGCTCGCCTCGCGCCGCCTCTGGAGCTGAGCCACCAATCAGCCCCTTGCACACGCCCGGCAGGGCCTCCCGCGTTCGTTTCCGAGAAGATGATTTCCCGGGTCCGCGTCAGTCGCGGACCGCCGCTCCCGCCGGAGACCGCTACGGCCGGCGGCTCGCCAGGGCTCGCCGAAATCCCCGACCTCCGCTGCCACCTCCGCGCACCAAGCCCACCCGCGACTTTCGGGGTTGGGGTGGCACGGCGACGAGTGAGAGGGCGAAGCCTCACGATCAGGAGAAGGCCGTCGCTCCAGCGGCCGCACCGTCCGCGTCTGGGCGATCTCACGCTGGGCCTGCGTGCGCGGGGCGCCTTTGGTGCATGGCCGGCGGCGGACGGGTGCGGCCACGGGGGAGCGGCGGCGTGGACCACGACGGGCATCGCGGTAGCCAAAATGGTCGGAATGTGCGGGTATCGCCGCACCACCGATGATGTAGCGTAATCAGCTTCGGGCCGTGGGTGTGGATCGATAGAGCTTTCGGAGTCGAGGTCGACGTTTGTCCACAATGCCCTAACCCGCCACGCCGGCGCCGACCGAGCCGGGCAGGCCTCGGTCGCGGGCAGTAACCACCGCGCCGGGCTAACGGGCACCAGGTTCGCGATCTAGAACGGTTAGGGCGCTATATCGACCCTAACCGTTCTAGATCCACACCCACGGCCCGAAGCTGATTACGCTACGTTACCGGCGGTGCGGCGGCACTGCGCATTTCGACTATTTTGGCCTAGCGCGAGGTCCGTCAGCGGGAACGTTCTAGATCGCGAACCTGGTGCCCGTTACCGGGCACAGTGGCTACTGCCCGCGATCGGGGCCCGCCTGGCTCGGTCGGCGCCGGGCTGGCGGCTTAGGGCATTGTGGACAGACGTTGACCTCAACCCCGAAAGGTCTATGGATCACCAAGACCTACCCGCGAGGGGGTGACGCGGCGTCGCAGGCGACGCTCTAGCTGCCGCGCGTCGGTTGGGCTTGGTGCGCGGAGGTGGCAGCGGGGGCCGGGGATCTCGGCGAGCGCTGGCGAGCCGCCGGCCGCCGCGGTCTCCGGCGGGAGCGGCGGCCCGCCCCTGACCACGGCCCCGGCCACTCGTTCCCGGG
>Ga0081539_10002380_pt1 | contig 26874 bp, 24 predicted proteins | sample TabmetS4T2R2_FD_71023 | JGI IMG/M metagenome (GOLD analysis project Ga0081539, IMG submission 71023) | Tabebuia heterophylla rhizosphere microbial communities from the University of Puerto Rico - S4T2R2 | ecosystem: Host-associated > Plants > Roots > Rhizosphere ...
GGTGCCGGCGCTGCTCATGGCGCACGGCATCGACGCCGTTGTGGGGCGGTCGTTCGGGGCAGAGTCACTGCCCGACGGGCTCTTCACGGTGATCGGCCGTCGGCCGGCCGAGGCGTAGTCGCGCCTCCACGGGAGGTCGATCCACACCGGATATCTTCGGTGGAATGCGTCGTCGATGGCCGCTGGTCGCCGCCGCGGTCGCCGTCGCCGTGATCAGTGGCACGGCGGTGGTCTTGGCCGTATCGCGTGACGAGGGGTCGCCGACGTCATCCCCCCGAACGTCGGTGTCCGCGGGCCCGTCGCCCAGCCCCAGCCCATCAGCTAGCCCCTCAGCGAGTCCCTCGGCGAGCCCGACCCCGCTCCTGTCGCCGCTCACCGGCCTTCCGACGGTGGCAGGCACCCGGGTACTCGCCGTCAAGATCGACAATGCCCGCCCGGCGCGTCCGCAGACGGGCCTGCAGGGCGCCGACATCGTCTACGTCGAGCCGGTCGAGGGCGGGCTGAGCCGGCTGCTGGCGGTATTCGCCCGAAACCTCCCGTCGAAGGTCGGGCCGGTCCGCAGCGCGAGGGAGAGCGACCTGGAGCTGCTGCGCCAGTTCGGCCGGCCGGGGTTGGCGTATTCGGGAGCCAACAGCGGCGTGCTCCCCCTCATCCGCCGAGCCCCCGTCGTGGATCTCGCTCAGGCCGCCGTACCCAAGGCCTACCAGCGGTCGGGAGCGCGCAGCGCCCCGCACAACCTGTACGCGACGCCGGCCAAGCTCCTCGCCGCCGCGGCACAGGCGAGCGCGCCGCGGGACATCGGCTTCCGCTTCGGCGCCGCGCCGGCGGGAGGATCGCCCGCGACATCGACGAGCGTGAAGTACCAGGCGGCCAGAGTCGGGTTTCGGTGGAGCGCTGCACAGAAGCGCTGGCTGGTGACGCTCGACGGCTCCCCCGCGCGCGCCACCGAGGGCGGCCAGCTCGCCGCGGCGACGGTCGTGGTGCAGTACACCACCATCCGCTCCTCCCGGTTCCACGACGTGCGGGGCAGCGTCACGCCGTACACCGTGACAGTCGGCTCGGGGAGGGCACTGGTCCTGCGTGACGGCGTCGCCTACCGAGCCCGCTGGTCACGCCCTTCGGCGGCTGTCGGGACGACGTTCACCACCGCCGCCGGCACCCCCCTCCCCTTCGCCCGCGGTCAGGTCTGGGTGGTCTTCGCCGCCGCGTAGGCCGCGTGCAGTGCGAAACGCCGCGTCAGGCCGCAAGGGCTCCCCGGGCAACGTCCGGCAGCTCCTCCACCGGGTTCGTCCAGCCGACCTCGAGGAGGCTGGCCGCCAACTGCTCCGCTTGTCCGCCCAAGGAGTGCAGCTCCCGCCGGACGAGGACCGCCGTCCGCCAAGCGGCGGTCAGCGCCCGATACACCTCCGGCGGGACGACGTCACGGACCACTTCCGCGATCGCCATGTCCACGGCGGCGGGAACGTCGGTGGCAGCGGCCCGTGCGGCCCGCCACGCCGTCGCCCAGGCCGCCCCCCGCCCGTTGTCCCGGGCTGCGTGCCAGGCGATCACGGTCGCCTGTCCGAGGGCATGGTCGCTTGTCAGCTCGGCGACGGCGGCAAGCGTCCGGGTGAGATGGTCCGCTTCGCGCAGCTCCTGGAGTACACGCACGACGGCGGCTTCCATCGGTCCGTAGTCGCCCTCGGTGGGGATGACGTCATGCATGCCCCTCCTCCTTTACCGAAGCGGCAATCGGCAGCTCCTCTGCATCCCGTCGCCTAGGGTTGCCAGTGACGATAAGTGTGCGATCGGACACATACCGTGTCAATGGCTTGGCGCGAAACGTGCCGCCCGAATGGCGGACTGCAGGGGTCACGGCCGCGTGCCGATCAGCTAGTGATGGAGTGGCTGACGCTTGCGATGTCCGTGCTCGCCGGCGTGCTCGCCATTGCCATGCTGTCGAGCCGCTTCCGGCTGAGGCGGCACGTGCTGCACGTCGAAGCGCAGCTCGCTGCCGCCATGTCGGGCCTCACCGCCGCCGCGGATCGTGAGTTGATGCTCGCGGCGGCCGCGGAGCATGCGCAGGAGGCGATCAGCTTCCGGCGGCCGGACGGCACCGTTGCAGGCTGGAACCCCGCCGCCGCCGCGCTGTTCGGTTACCCCGCGGCGGACGTCCTCGGGCGTCCCGATCCGACGATCCCGGCCAACCTGGCGGGCGACCTGGACGAGACGGTCGCGCGCGCCGCGACGGCGCCCGGCGTCCAACGGCTGGACACCTTGCGGGTGGCCAAGGACGGCCGCCGGGTGGAGGTGTCGATCTCGGTCGCCGCAGTCCGGAACGCTGCGGGGGCCCTCGTCGGGGCCTCGATCAGCACACGGGACACGGGATCCGGTCGCGCCCGGGATGCGCAGCTTCAGCTGGCCGAGCAACGCTTCCGCCTCGCGTTCGACACCGTGCAGGTGGGCATGGCCATCGCCAGCCTGGACCCGGGTGATTGGGGGCGCCTCGTTCAGGTCAATGCCGCGCTGTGCCAGCTGCTCGGGTACACCGCCGAGGACCTTCAGGCCCGAACCGTCGCCGACATCACTCATCCCGACGACCGCAACCTCGACCGGGAGCTCACTCGGCGCCTACTCAGCGGGGGGCAGCCGACCGTCACCTACGAGAAGAGATATCTGCACGCCGACGGCCGCACGGTATGGGCGTTACTGCATATCGCGACGCTCGACGGACCGTCGGGCAGACCCGTCCAGGTTCTGATCCAGGTGCAGGACGCCACGGATCGGAACGCTCCTGCGGAGCCGCACACCGCGCTCCCGCTGACCGATGCGGTCACCGGCGTGGCCACCCGGACGCTCTTCGAGGACCGGCTGCGTCAGGCCGTCTTCCGCAGTCACCGCTCCGACCGCGTGCTGGCGGCCGTCTGGTGCAACGTCGATGGATGCGTCGCCGTCGACGGCGAGCAGCCACACCTGACGAGCGAGGAGATCCTGCGGCAGGTGGCGGCTAGGCTGCAGAGCTGCGTGCGCCCGGCGGACACCGTCGCGCGGCTCGGCGGCGACGAGTTCGCCCTGCTCTGCGAGGACCTCCACGACGTGCCCGCAGCCATCGTCATCAAGAACCGCATCGAAGACGTCCTGCGGCCTCCGCTCGTCCTGCGCGATGGTGCGGTCCGGCTGACGGTCAGCGTCGGTGTGGCGACCGCCGTCGGCTCGGCCGCGGAGGCCCGCCAGCTGCTGCATCAGGCTGAGGAGAACATGCACGCCGAGCAGCGGCTGAAGACCCGCCGGCCGGTGACATCCCCCCTCCCGCAACGGCGCAAGCTCGTGGCCGGGATGCCGGTGACCGGCGTCTGACGGACGCCGTCACGCTCCCGCCTGATCCCGGATCACGGCCAAGCAGGCGCCTGGCGGGCGCCGTCAAGCTCCCGCCTGATCCCGGATCACGGCCAGGGCGACGGAGACGAACTGCTCCCGGGCGATGGCATTTCCGTCTCGACGGGGTGATGACGCAGGGTGGGGGCATGACATCGATGGCACTGACCCGCCGATCGGACCGGGCTGTCGTCCGGGCCTGCCTGCTGGTCATCGCCGCGATCGGTTCGGTGCAGGTCGGTGCGGCACTGGCCAAGCACCTCTTCCCCGCGGCCGGGCCAGCCGGCGTGGTGACGATTCGGCTGGTGACGGCGGCGGTCGCTGTCACGGTGCTGGCCCGCCCACGGGTCGGTGCGCTGGGCATGGCGCAATGGCGGTTGCTGGCAGCCTTCGGCGGCGTGCTGGCGTTCATGAACCTGTCGTTCTATGGCGCGATCGCGCGGATCCCGCTGGGCGTGGCGGTGACCATCGAATTCGCCGGCCCGCTCACCGTCGCCGTCCTGGGTCGGCGCCGGGCCCGGGACCTGCTGTGGCCGGCACTCGCCGGGGCGGGCGTGCTGTTGCTGACCGGCGGCGGGCGGGCTTTGGTGGACGGTGACCTCGACCCGCTGGGCGTCGCCCTGGCGTTGGTGGCGGCGGCCGGATGGGCCTGCTACATCCTGCTCACTCAGCGGATCGGGGCGACCGTGCCCAGCATGGAGGGCCTGGCCATCGCGCTCGTCATCGCCGCAGTGGTCATCACCCCGATCGGCGTCGCGCGCGCGGGCACCGCACTGCTGGACCCGATGCTGCTGCTCCTCGGTGCCGGGGTCGGCGTTCTTTCGTCCGCTCTCCCCTGGGCGCTGGAGATGGTGGCGCTGCGCTCCCTGCCCACCCCGACGTTCGGCGTGCTGATGAGTTTGGAACCAGCCGCCGCGGCACTTGCCGGACTCGCGCTGCTCCAGGAGTGGCTCACCCCCGTGCAGGCCGTGGCCATCGCCTTGACCTGCCTGGCGAGTGCCGGTGCCACGCTCGCCGCCCGGACCGGCCCTGGGTAACGCGCGTGAGGATTGGTCGCCCCGTGATGGTGGTGGAGACTTTCGGGGGCTCTTAGCCCCGACCGTTTCTACCATCTTCGCGACCAGGAGGGACGCCGTCGTGTCACGGTTCGTCAATTACCGCTTCGAGGACGGCGTGGCCGTCATCACGATGGACGACGGCAAGGTCAACGCGATGTCGCCGACGATGATCGCGGAACTGGATGCCGCGCTCGGCGAGGCCGAGGGGGACGGCGGAGTGGTGCTGATCGCGGGCCGCGACGGGGTCTTCTCGGGCGGGTTCGACCTGAAGGTCCTCGCGGCGGGCGGGTCGGATGCGCTCGCGATGATCCGGAAAGGGTTCGAGCTGGCGGCCCGCATCCTGGCATTCCCACGGCCGGTCGTGATGGCCTGCCCCGGCCACGCCGTCGCGATGGGCCTGTTCCTGCTCACGGCCGGGGATTACCGGATCGGCGCGGAGGGGCCGTACCGGCTCGTGGCGAACGAGGTGGCGATCGGCATGACGGTCCCGCGTGCGGCCATCGCGATCCTGCGCGAGCGCCTGACACCAGCCGTGCTGAGCCGCGCCGTCACCCTGGCCGAGCCGTTCACGCCCGCCGATGCTGTTGCCGCGGGGTTGCTGGACCGGGTGGTTCCCGCCGGCGAGGTTCTCGACGTGGCAGGGACTGCGGCCCAGGCGTTGGCCGCCCTGGACATGCCTGCGCACGCCGAGTCCAAGCTGAGGCTGCGGACCCCGGCGCTGGACGCCATTCGCGACGGCATCGCCGTGGACGAGGCGCTACTGCTTGCCCAGGCGACCCGGCGCTCCGGCCGTAGTGACTCCTGACGGGTCACGAACCGTCCCGCAGGTCGCGCAGCCGCTCGCTGGTGAAGGTGAGCTCGCTGAACTCGACGCGGACGCCGTCACCCGTCGGCGACTGAGCCAGCAGACCGACCTGTGCCTGCGGGGTGAAGGCGAAGTACCGGACGAGCTGCCACCACTCACCGTCCGTGGACGCGTGGAACGCGACGGCCGGTCCGAGGCGGCTCACCCGCAGCCAGATCTCGTCGGTGTCGACGGCGAAGGCGTTGGCGTCGTCCGACGTTCCGTCGCGGGTCACCACGCTGACGACCATCGGGTGAACCTGCGGGGCGAGCTCGAAGCAGAGCTTGGCCCATTCGCCGTCGCCGGCGTGCAGCACCAGGACGCCGGCGTCGAACGTCGAGGCGAAGTCGACGTCGATTCGCGCGCTGAACATCCAGTCGCCGTCCGGGGCGGGACCAAGCAGCATCGGCGCGTTGCGGACCGCGGCAGCGCCCCCGGGATCCGAGAAGAGGTCGCTGTGGGCGGGCGCGTTGACGACCAGTTTCCCGTCGGCGTCGTCCCACGACTCGGGTTCGGAAAACCAGGCGGCCTGGGTCGGCAGCGGCAGCATGCCTTGTCCTATCACCGAGCGGCGCTCGTCGACCAGGGTACGGAGTCGGGGCACGAGGTTGCCGAAGTGACCCGGCAACTGGGTCATTTCGGCAACGGATGCCATCTTTCCTTGATCGCCGCGCGGATCCTGCGCTACTGGGCCCGCTCAGCCCTCTCCGCAGACTCCCGAGCGACCCGCTCGAGTCGATCGCGATACCGGGCCCACCACGCGGCGTCGGCCTCCGGCAGGTTGGAGTTGTCGGGCCGCAGCCCGACAACCCCGTCGATGAACTCTCGGACGATGTCCGCGTGACCCGCGTGCCGGTGGGTCTCCGTGGCGACGTGAATCAGGACGCGATGCAGGGTTACCGACGCCCGCTCGGTCGGCCACCACGGCACCCGCCCCATGGAATCCAGAGACAGCGAGCTGATGGTCTCGTCCGAATGCGCCCAAACCCGCCGGTAGAGCCCGACGATGTCCTCGCGCGACTCCTCCGCGGTCGCCCACATGTCGGCGTTGGGTTCGGCGTCCTCGGCGAACCACGGCATCGGCTCGTCGAACGGCCGCCCGAACGTGTCGCCGAAATAGCCGGCCTCCACGCCGGCGAGATGCTTCACCAGCCCCAGGAGGTTCGTCCCGGTCGGCGTGCACGGGCGGCGGGCGTCGTACTCCGGCAACCCCTCCAGCTTCCACAGCATCGCGTCGCGGCCCGTCTGCAGGTAGCGGTGCAGGTCCGCCTTCGGATCATTGTCAGCCATTGGGGCATCCTCCCGCGGAATCCCTCCCCCATGGGTCGGCGAGCAGGCACAATCCGGCCATGGACCCGCCCGCTCCCCGGCATGCCGCCCTCGCGCAGGCGGTGGCCGTCGGGACGGCCGTGCTGGCCATCGCCGCCGTCGCGCTCGCAGTCGTACAGCCCGACCAGGAGGGTCTCGCCGCGTCCGTCATCGCCGCGGTGGCCGCGGGCGCCGCCTTCGGCCCGATCGGCGCGCTCATCGTGCGGCGCCGGGGCAACGCCGTGGGGTGGGCGCTCCTCGGGATCGGCGCAGGCCTCGCCCTCAACATGTTCACCACCCAGTACGGCATCGTCGCGGCCACCCACCGGCTGGCGCTCCCCGGCTGGCAACTGCTGGTTCTCATGGGCCTGATGGTCTTCGTCCTCACCGCGGGAACCGTCGCCCTGCTGCTGCTGTTCTTCCCCACCGGGTCCCTGCCGACGCCGCGCTGGGGCGTGGTCCTGTGGGCGGGGCTCGCCGGCGTTGTCGGCAGCGCCCTTCTCGCGGTGGTGAGCCCAGCCCGGGTCGAGATCACCGAGTCCGCGGCGGTGTCGTTCCAGAACCCGCTCGGGATCGAGGGGCTGCGCGGTGCTATCACCATCCTGCAGCCGATCGCCGGGGTCGTGGCGGTCGCCTCCGGCCTGGCGTGCATCGCATCCATCGTTGTTCGGTTCCGCCGTGGCTCGCCGGACGACCGCGAGCGGATCAAATGGCTCGCCTATGTCGCGGTGTCGGCGGTCCTGTTCCTGTTCGTCGGCGAGGTGTTGAGCAGCGCCGCCGGCTGTCAACCGGCTTGCGGGAACGCGGTCTGGTACGTCTTTTTCGCCGGCGTGTCACTTGGGGTACCGGCAGCGGTGGGCATGGCAATCCTGCGCCACGGCCTCTACGACATCGAGGTCGTGATCCGCAAGACGGTCGTGGTCGGCACCCTCGCCGTCTTCTTTATCACCGTCTACGCCCTCGTCGTGGGCGGCGTCGGAGCCCTGGTGCAGCGCGCGAGCAGCACGACACTGTCCTTCGCTGCGGCGGCGCTCGTCGCAGTCCTCTCCCAACCGGTGCTGGCTCGTGCGCGGCGGTTCGCCGACTTTGTTGTCTACGGCCGGCGCGCCACGCCGTACGAGGTGCTGGCCGAGTTCTCCGGCGTGATGGCCGGGACCCGCTCGAACGAGGTGGTCCTGAACGAACTCGCGCGGGTCCTCGGCGAGGGCGCCGGCGCGCGGCACGCGGAGGTCTGGCTGCGCCTCGGCCCGGACCTGCACATCGCGGCGGCCTGGCCCGGCCCGGTCGGCGACCCGGCGCGGGCCGTCCCGCTGACGGGTGGGCCCGGGCCGGAGCTGCCCCCGCTCGAGGCGGACGTCGCCGTGCCGGTCCGGCACAACGAGGCGTTGCTCGGCGCCCTGAGCGTGTCCATGCCTGCGTCGGAGCCGGCGACGCCGGCCACCCGCACGCTGCTCGCGGACCTCGCCGGACAGGCGGGTCTGGTGCTGCGCAACGTCCAGTTGATCGAGGATCTGCGCGCGTCGCGGCGGCGCCTCGTCAAGGCCCAGGACGAGGAGCGGCGGCGCCTGGAACGCAACCTGCACGATGGCGCGCAGCAGCAGCTGATCGCGCTGAAACTCCGGCTGCGACTGGCCGAGGGGATGGCCGGGGAGGAGCAACCAATCCTCCGCCAAGCCTTGGCCGAGCTCGGTGACGCGGCGCAGGACGCGCTGGACGACCTGCGCGACCTGGCTCGCGGTATCTACCCGCCCTTGCTGGCCGAGCGCGGTCTGGCCGCCGCCTTGGACGCCCAGGCCAGAAGGTCCCCGATCGACGTGCGTGTCCAGCCGGCGGAGATCGCGCGGTACGCCCCGGAGGCGGAGGCCGCGGTCTACTTCTGCTCGCTCGAGGCGCTCCAGAACGTCGCGAAATACGCCGGGGCGACGTCGGCCACCGTCCGGCTCTGGCAGGAGAACGGCGCCTTGTCCTTCGCTGTCAGTGACGACGGGCGGGGATTCGACACCGCCCAGGTGGGGTACGGGACGGGACTGCAGGGGATGGCAGACCGGCTCTCCGCCCTGGGCGGGCTGCTCGTCGTCGAATCCGAGCCTGGTGTGGGTACGACCGTGCGCGGACGCCTGCCGGTCGATACCCCGGAATCCGGGCAACCGGCGGAGTCATCCGCTCCCACGCCAGCTCAGACTGCGACGACCACCTTGCCCGGGGCGTGACCCGCTTCCTGATACCTGACGGCCGCGGGAATCTCCGCGAAGGGGTAACTCCGGTCGATGACCGGAGCAACGAGCCCGTCCTCGATCAGCTCTGCCAGGGCCGTCAGCAACGCCTGGGGATCCTTGCAGGCCACCGTGTCCGCCCGGGCCACGCGCCGACGCACGAAGGGCGCCGACACCAGAGCCGCGATGAGATGTCCGGCCGGCTGCAGCCAGCGCCCGGCCGGCCCGCCGACTGCCACGAACGTTCCGTCCGGGGCCAGAACCCGCTTGCACGCGGCCAACGACCGGCTGCCGGCGACGTCGAGAATCACGTCGTAGCGCTGCCCGGTCCGGGTGAAGTCCTCCTTCGTGTAGTCGATGACGTCGTCCGCACCGAGTGACCGGACCATTTCGCTGTTCCTCGTGCTGCAGACGGCGGTGACTTTCGCGCCCAGCGCCCGGGCGATCTGCACGGCGAAGGTGCCCACTCCGCCCGACGCGCCGTTCACGAGGACCGCCTGACCGGGCTGCACTCGACCACTCTCACGCAACCCGAGGAGCGCAGTGGCAGCGGCCATCGGCACGGCTGCGGCCTGCTCGTGCGACAGGGTGCGGGGTTTCGGCGCCAGCAACCGTGCCGGGACTGCGACGTAGTCCGCGAAGCCGCCCTGCTCCAGCAGCGCGAACACGTCGTCACCGGGACCGAAGCCGGTCACGCTCCCGCCGACGGCCTCAACTTGGCCCGCCATGTCACAGCCGAGAATGCTCAGCGCCGGACGCCGCAGGCCCAGGCCGCCCGGCATCAGGCGAGCGATCCGCGGCTCGCCCCGCAGGTGATGCCAGTCGTAGGGATTGACCGAGGTTGCGCGCACCCGGACCAGAACCTCGTCGTCAGCCGGGACGGGCTTGTCGAGTTCCGTGAGCTCCAACCGGTCGGCGGAGCCGTAGGACCGCAACACGAACGCCTTCATCTGACCCTCCAGGCTAGCCCTCTTACAGTGTAAGTCTTACGGCGTAAGTTAGCCGTACGGCGTAAGGCCGTCAAGGCCGTGACGCGGTAGCTTTTGCGTGGTGAGCACCGCAGCGGAGCCGGGATCCCAGTCTCGGGTCTCTCTGAGCAGGGAACGAGTGCTACGCGCCGCGATCAAGGTGGCCGACGAGCACGGGCTCGACGCGCTCACCATGCGCCGCCTCGGCGAGCATCTCGGCTCCGAGGCGATGTCGCTCTACTACCACGTGGCCAACAAGGAGGACGTCCTCGACGGCATCGCCGACGCTGTCGCGCGAGAGATCAACGACACCGTCGACCGGCTCGATGTGCCCTCGCAGGGGGCCGCCTGGAAGAGCGCGGTCCGGCAGCGGATCCTGACCGCCCGCACGGTGCTCCTGCGGCATCCCTGGGCGCCGGGCCTCTTCGAGACCCGCACCAAGACCAGTCCAGCGATCCTGCAGTACCACGATGCGCTGGTCGGACTCATGCGCAACGGCGGCTTCTCGTACGACCTGATCCATCACGCACTGCACGCGCTCGGAAGCCGCGCGCTCGGCTTCAGCCAGGAACTGTTCGATCCGGGTGATGGCGGCACACCCGATGACGAGGAGATGGCCGCGATGGCGGCCCAGCTCCCCAACCTGGTTGGCATGCTGGCGGAGGTTGCGCACGACGATCCGGAGAGCACCCTGGGCTGGTGCGACGACCAGACGGAGTTCGAGTTCGGACTCGACGTGATCCTGGATGGCCTGGACCGGCTCAGGGAGCCGCACTGACGCCGGCGGCCTCGATATCCGACCCGGGAGCGGTCCTGATATCTGGCAGCCGTACGAGAAACTTGGGGAGACATCTGGGGAGCGGGGCCGTGCCGCCGACCGGCCGAGTGCACCAAGGTGACTAGCGTGTCAGGGGTGACAGAGCGGCGACGGCGCCCGACTCTCCGGGACATCGCCGAGGAGACCGGTCTCTCCCCGGCAGCCGTGAGCTATGCCTTGCGTGGCCTGCATGGGACCGCGGAGACGCAGACGCGAGTGCGCGAGGCCGCCGAACGGCTGGGCTACCAGGTCGACCCGATCGCGCGGGCCCTGGCGTCGGGACGCACCGGGAACGTCGGAGTCCTCTGCGGATCCCTGACCGATCCCTGGCAGCAGTCGGTCACGGCGGCGCTGGGCCGGGCCTTGCTCGGTGCCGGGCGCAACGCGCTCACGCTGGATGCGGACAACGATCCCGAGCGGGAGGCCGAGCTCGCCCGCCGCCTCGTCGACCAGCGGGTGGACGCCGTCATCGTCCTTCCGGTCGACCCGCTGGCCGAGCACTGGGTGGAGATCGCCGCGCACGTCCCCGTGGTGGCGGTCGGCGATGGGTTGCCCAAGGCGGGAGCCGCGGGCGAGGTGGTCTTCGACAACGTCGCCGGGGTGACCGACGGGCTACGGCAGCTGGCCGGTCACGGCCACGTGCGCGTCGCCGTGCTGACGCCCACCGACCGCGCCACCCCCGATCGCCCGGCCGACCAGGTGGTGCACCGGGTGGCGAAGACCCTCCGGATCACCGCGCGGCTGCACACCGCTCCGCACGACTTGGACGGCGCCGCCGCGGTTGCCCGAGACCTGCTCGGATCGCCCGAGGCGCCCACCGCCTTCCTGTGCCTGGCCGATGCCATCGCGTTCGGGGTGTACGACGCCGCCCGCACGCTCGGTCTGGTCGTGCCCGACCACGTGTCTGTGATCGGTTACGACGACCAACCCGTGTCGCGGCTGCTGAGCCCTCCGCTGTCGAGCTATCGCTGGCCACTCCCGCACCTCGTCGAGGAGGTCGTGCGGTGCACGGTGAGCGCCATCGACGACGACATCCGCGGACAGCGGACGGTCATCGTCCCCACGCCGATGCCCCGGGAAAGCGTCGCCGCCCCACACCCTTGACTCCCCGATTGAAGCGCTTCACTATAGGGAGTGAAGCGCTTCAATAGCCTGGGTCCGGCCGACGTCGTTCTGTCCCATGCGCAGTCCGTCGGCTAACTGCACTGATATGGTGCACTTTATGGTTGCCCGGTTGAGGAGCCGTCGATGCACGTCCGAGCTGGCCTCCCCGCGGTCCGCGGCGCCGGGCCCGGGCAGGTCGACGTCCATCAGCACCTGTGGCCACCGGCCCTGATCGACGCCCTGCTCGCCCGCACGGCTCCCCCGCACCTGACGATCGACGACGGCGGGACGTGGACGCTGCACCTGCCTGGCGAGCCGCCGTACGGCGTCCGGCCGGAGGACCACGACGTGGTGGCGCGGCAGTCATTGGAGACGGGAACCGCCCTCGCGTTGGTGGCGCTGTCCAGCCCGCTCGGCCTCGAGGACCTCCCGGCGCACGAAGCCGTACCGCTGCTCGATGCCTGGCACGCCGGCGCCGCAGAACTCCCGGAACCGTTCGGTGCCTGGGCCGCCGTCTGCCGCCTGGACCCTGACCTCGCCGAGCTCAAGGACCGGCTCGCCGCGGGCTTCGCCGGCCTGCAGGTGCCCGCCACCTGGCTGGCCACACCCGCTGCACTGGAACGCCTGGCCCCGGTACTGGAGATCTGCGAACGGGCCGATCGACCCGTGCTCGTCCACCCCGGGCCCGTGTCTGCCCGTGATGACGCCGATCTGCCTGGCTGGTGGCCGGCCCTGGTGGATTACCCCGCCCAGCTGCAAGCAGCGTGGTGGGCGTGGCACACCGAGGGCCGCACCGTGCTGCCCGGCCTGCGGATCGGCTTCGCCGCGGGCGCCGGGCTCGCTCCACTTCATCATGAACGGCTGCGGGCCCGCGGCGGGCGTCCGCGACCGATCGACGGCGACGTCTTCGTCGACACCTCCAGTTATGGGGCCCAAGCGGTCGACGCGTTGGTCCGGGCGCTCGGCATCGACGCCATCGTCCTGGGCAGCGACCGGCCCTATGCGCAGCGCGGAGATTTCCGATCGGCGATGGGCAAGGCCGCTGCCCACGCCGTGGAGACAACCAACCCACGCCGATTCCTGATGGGAGGGCGCCCGTGAACCGTGAGATCGGCCCGACTGGCATGAACCTCGACTCGCTGCCGGGCCGTGAGCTGAGCCGCGACGAACTGGTCGAGCTGGCCCGGTCGGTGGCCGAGAGACCCGACCTGTGGGAGCAGCACGTCGAGTTCGACGACGACCATCGACACTACATCTGCCTGCACCGCGATTCCCATGCGGATGTCTGGGTGCTGTGCTGGACGCCGTCCAACGACACGGGCTGGCACGACCACGACATCTCCTCCGGCGCGGTGGTGGTCGCTCGTGGCGCTGTGGTCGAGCACAACCTGACGATCGGCACCGACTGCCTGCGCACCGTCGTGCCGGCCGGACACAGCTTCTCGTTCGGACCCGATCACATCCACCGGATGACCGGGCAGGCCGACGGCAGCGTCACCATTCATGCCTACTCACCACCGCTGTGGCGGATGGGCCAGTACGCCATCAGCAGCAGCGCCGTGCTGCGCCGGACGTCGGTGTCATACGCCGATGAGCTGCGGCCGGTCGACGAGCCGTTCCCGGACGACCAGGCGCGATTGCGCGACGCGCTGATCGGGACCGAACCGGATCACTAGGCTCCAGCCGAGTCCGCCACCCAGCCGCCCATGACGTCCTGGGCCAGGCCGGGGCCGCCGAGCACCGGGTGCAGCTCGAGAGCTGGGGAGTATCGGCTCGTGGGTGTGTCCCGGCCGAGGGCCTCCGCCATCGCGCGCACGTAGTGTGGGGCGCCGCCGCAGCAGATGCCGATGTAGCCGACGCCGAGGTCGGCGGCTCGGCGGGCGAAGTCGGCCATCTCGAAACGGGTCAGCGCGAACGGCTCCAGAGCGATCGGGAAGGCGCGCTGCCCGTCTCGCTCCAGCGACTCGAATGCCGGCGTCGCGGCGTCGGTGCGATACGGGACGGGCTGGGCGGCGATCGGGATGTCGACCGCCGCCCGCACTCGCTGCAGCAACGGCAGCATCGTGGCCGGCCCCCGGGAGCAGTTGAACCCGACCACCGCGGCCCCCGCGTCGGCCACGGCACGGGCCGCATCGACGTAGTCGTACCCGTCATACGTCGTCGTCGGCTGAACGCTCGCGAAGGTAACGACGGCGGGCAGGTCGAGCTCCCGGCAGACCTCCAGCCCGATCAACGCCTCCCCCACGAAGTCGTTGGTCTCGGCGATGACGAAGTCGACGCCCTCCTCGACGGCCCAGCCGAGTTGCTCCTCGTACTGTCGGCGGACCACCGCACCGGAGCCTTTCGGGTCGCCGGGGTCGTAGGACCAGGTGTTGCAGATGTTGCCCGCGACCAACGCACCGCCCTCCGTGGCGATCTCGTTGGCGATCCGCACCGCCTGCCGGTTCAGCTCTTCCAGCTGTCCCTCGCGACCGACATCCTTGAGCTTCTCCCGGTGCGCGTAGTAGGTCAGCGCCACCATCACGTCGGCACCCGCGCGAAGGAACTCACGATGGAGCTGCCGCAGGGCGTCGGGGGCGTCGAGGATCACCTCGGGCACGTACGGGCCGGCCTTGATGTAGCCACGGCGTTCCAGTTCGAAGACGTACCCCTCGGCGCCCATCACCACGCCGTCGGCGAGGCGCTGCTCGAAGGTCCGCGACGACGGACGGGTCACGATGCTCTCCCTTCGGCCGCACCGGCTGCGGCGGGCTCGGTTCGTTGGGGCCGGCCGGCCGAGAACCGGCTCGGGTCGAAGCGCGCGATGTCGTAGACGGTGCCGTGGCGACAGGCGAGGTCGGACAGCACCCGCCCGACCCACGGGGCGAACTTGTACCCGGTGCCCCGCCAGCCGACACCGACGAAGACATTGCCGAAGCCGGGCACCGGCCCGAGCACGAAGTCGTCGTCCGCTACGAGGTCGTAATCGCACTGGTCGACGTCGGCCACATCGCGCACCGTGGCAGCGGCCAGACCCGGCATGCACTGCTCGACGAAGTCGGCGATCCCGCCGATGTTCGTCGAACCGCGCGGCAGATCCGGTGGGTTGTAGTACCCGATCTTTACCGCCTCCACTAGTCCGTCGACGATCGGGTGCAGATAGATGCCCGTGTCCAGGTAGGCGATCACGGGCATATGCGCGGCGGTGAAGAGGTGCCGCACCTCGGCCGGCGGCACCAAGTATTTCGCCTCGCTCGGCCGATCCCGGCTGATCGGCACCTGAAGGGTGCAGCCTGCCAGCAGCTTCAGCACGTCGTTCGTGCCGTGTCCGGCGGTGATCACCAGCGATCGCGCCATGAACTGGCCGGTCGCCGCCGTCACGGTCACGACTGCGTCCCGGCTCTCGATGGACGAGACGTCCACCCGTTCGCGGACGACACCGGTCAGCGAGGCGACCAGGGCCGTGGTGACCGCCGGCAGGTTCACCAGGCCGCCGAGCGGGTCGTTGTCAGCGACGTCCGCCCGCAGGTAGGGAAAGCGCTGCTGCACGACGGCCGCCTCGTGCGACTCGACCGGGATGCCGAGATCTCGCAGGACGGCGGTTGTCCGGCGCGCGTACGTGGCATCAAGGTCGGGCGTGACGGATGCCGCGGCGATGTTCATGCAGCCGCAGCGCACCAGCGCCTGCATGCCCGTCTCGGTCTCGAAAGCGGTCCACAGCCGAATCGCCTCGTCTGCCAGCCTGGCGTACCCGGGGTCGAGGTAGTCCCGCCGGTAGGAGCGGGTGCGGCCGAACGACGCCGTGGCCGGATCACCGATCCTGCCGCGTTCCAGCACGGTCACCCGCCGCCCCTGCCGAGCGGCGCAGAAGGCGGTGAACAGTCCCATGACGCCGCCCCCGATGACGATCAGGTCGAGGACGTCGGCGGGCTCACCAGGCAGGTCCGGCTCTGTGCTGGGCATCGTCAGGGCGGTGATCCTTCCACTCTATGGCCGTTCTAGGGCCGTTCTAGGGCCGTTGAAGTTCTTTCGACACGACCACGTCGGCCAGCGCGGGGAGGAGCCGCTGCGCCAACTCGACGTCCGCCGTGAGGTCGCGATCGACGGTGTCCGCCGGCAAATCGTCGCAGAGCCTCATCACGGCCCCCCATCCCGTTTCCGGGACGGGCAGTCCCCGCATCCGGATGGCCCGCACGGCCGCGACCAACTCGCAGGCCACGGCGATCGAGTACGCGTCCGCGGTGTCGAAGAGCTGGACCGCGGCGCGGGAGGCGAAGCTGGCGTCGTCCTCGGCGCCGCGTGAGATGGACACAGTGCCCAGCGAAGCGGGAACCGCGGCTGACCGTATGACGGCGAGGGCCGACCCCGCGACGAACTCCAGCAGCATCACGCCCGACGCGCCGGGGTGGCCGGCGTCCCCGAGGAACGGCGCGAGACCGGTGACGTCCGGGTCGTTGAGCATGGCCAGCCGGCCGAGCAGCAGGGGAACCGACTGGGCGACGGCGATCGCGGCCGCATCGCAAGCCAAGGCCACATCGGGCAGGTGGAAGAGCCCATGGTGGACCACGTCGACGTGCTGGTCGGTACGAGACGCCAGGATGAGGGGGTTCTCCGCCGCGACGTTCGCCCGCGCGTCACCCAGGGTCTCCAACTGGTCCAGGGCGTCGAACACCGCACCGTGTCCCTGCGGCAGGCAGCGCACGGCGAAGGGGTCCTGGATCCGGCTCGAGGTCGGAGGCGCCGCGGCGGCCAGCCGCCGCACCGCACGGCAGACCTCGGCGGCGCCCGTGCCGGGAGTCCGCTCGGCCACCATCGGCGAGAACGCCTCCAGGTTCGCCTCGACCGCCACCACCGTCAGGGACGCCACGGCCAGCGCGGATCGCGCCAAGCCCTGCAAGCGGTGGCAGGCGATCGCCGCATCGGCCAGTGTGGCCGCGTTAGAACTGAGGAAGGACGGCGCGTCGTGAACGCCGAACGTGGCCGGTGGCAGCGGATGCGAGAGCGGGACCTCGCCGAGCAGGCCGAGGGCGGTGGTGGCAAGCGCGGAGAGGTCTCCCGTCCCGATCCCCACGAACTCTCGGACCGGGGGCAGGGCATCACGGTTGATCATGGCGACGAGCGCGGACACGGCGTCGGGAGAAATCCCGGACCCGCCGGCGGCGAGCTGGTTGAGCCGGACGAGCAGCATCGCTCGCACCCGCTCCGCGCTGCGGAGGTCTCCCGCGCTGGTGGCGTGGCTGCGGAGCAGGCCCGTCGTGTAATCCGGCCAGTCGCCGATCGCGACGCCCTTGTTCGCGCCGACCCCGGTGGACCGCCCGTACACCGGCCGCTGCTTGACCGCCGCGACCGCCGCCTGATGCGATGCGTCGATCCGCGCCCAGGCGTCGTCGGACAGTCGAACGGTTACCGGTTGTCGGGCACGTTCTGCAACGTCACGGCACGCAAGGTGACGGCCGTCGATCAGCAGCGCGGCCTGGTCGGTCACGGCGATGTCCTGCACCGCGCCAGCTTTACGCGCCCGAGCGTGTTTCAGTCAATGGCAAAGCATTTCCATTTGATGAAATTTCAGCCCGGGGGCTGCTGTCGTGACGGCAAACGCGGCAGGCTAAGCCGCGATCTATCGGCAGGCCGGCACTCGGCACCGACAGGAGGACGCACGATCAACGAATCGGCTCCCACCCGGGCAGTTGGGCGCGCGCTCGCCCTGCTGGCCACGGTCTGCGAGCGGGACTCCCCGTCACTCACCGAATGCGCCCGCAGCACTGGCCTGCCCACCAGCACCGCGCTGCGTCTGCTGCGGACCCTGGAGCAGGCGGGGTTCGTCGCGCGGGGAGCCGAGGGCACCTACCGAGCCGGTCCCCACCTGGTGCAACTGGGTGCCCGCGTCTTCTCTCAGCAATCGGTGGTGGAGGCGGCTCGTCCGGCCATGGCGCGCATCGTGGAGGCGACCGGCGAGTCCACCTACCTCTGCGTGCGGGGGCCGGGGAAGACGGCGCTCTACGTCGCCATGGTCGAGGGAACGCATTCGGTCCGACACACGAGCTGGACCGGTCGGACCGGACCGCTGGCGGGCAGCGCCGTGGGTGCGGTGCTGGAGGGCGAGGTCCCGCCATCCGGTTTCGTGGCCATGCGATCGGTCATCGAAGTGGACGTGACCGCCATCGCCGCCCCGATCGTTCACTCCAGCGGCATCCTGGCCGCACTCAGCGTCGTCGGTCCCGTGTACCGCATCGACGACGCGACAGCCACCCGATACGGCCGTCTACTGGCCCAGGAGGCGGCAACCGTCTCCACCACGCTGGGGGCCGGCGTCCCCCGGCCGGAGAAAGAGAAGAGCGTGATCAACAGGTGATCCGATTCGAATCGGTGACCAAGCGTTATCCCGACGGCACCGTTGCCGTCGACGGGCTCAGCCTGACCGCGCCCTCCGGGCAGATCACGGTCTTCGTCGGCCCGTCCGGCTGCGGAAAGACCACATCACTACGCATGATCAACAGGATGATCGAGCCGACGGCGGGCCGCATCTGGCTGGACGATCAGGACACGGCCTCAGTGGACGCCGCGACGCTGCGCCGCGGAATCGGCTACGTCATCCAGCACGCCGGGCTGTTCCCGCACCGGACCGTCGTGGACAACATCGCGACCGTGCCGTTCCTGCTCGGCTGGGACCGGAAGAAAGCGCGGGCCCGGTCGCTGGAGCTGATGGAGCGGGTCGGGCTGCCCTCCTCGTTCGCCTCGCGGTACCCGGCGCAGCTGTCCGGCGGGCAGCAGCAGCGGGTCGGGGTGGCCCGGGCGCTGGCCGCCGACCCGCCGGTGATGCTGATGGACGAGCCGTTCAGTGCCGTCGACCCCGTCGTGCGGGCCGAGCTTCAGGACCAGTTCCTGCGGCTGCAGGCGGACCTCAGCAAGACCATCATCTTCGTCACGCACGACATCGACGAGGCGGTCAAGCTGGGCGACCAGGTCGCCGTGCTCAAGGTCGGCGGCACGCTGGGCCAACTGGCTTCGCCGTCCGTGCTGCTCACCGACCCGGTCGACGACTTCGTCGCGGGATTCGTCGGCCGCGACCGGGGCTACCGGGCCCTCGGCTTCGAGCCCGCCTCGCAGGTCGACGTGCAGGCCGAGCAGACCGTCACCCTCGGGGCCGACACCGCGGCGGTCGCAAGCGCCGCCACCGACGGGTGGGTGCTGGCCGTCGATGAGGAACGGCGACCGCTGGGCTGGGTTCGTGACGGCGCGCTGGGCGATGGCCACGAGGTGACGCCCGAGACGTTGCACCGCGGCGGGACCGTGGCACCGGTGACGGGCACGCTGCGCCAGATCCTCGATGCCGCCCTATCCGCTCCGTCCGGACGGGGAGTACTGGTGGACGGCGACGGCGCCTTCGCGGGCACGATCACCGCGACCGAGGTGGTGCACCGGATCGAGAGCCGGCTCAGCGAACGCCGGACCGAGGCAGGCAGCGGAGCCGCGACATGATCGACTTTCTGAAGAACCGCCCGGACGACGTGCTCGCCTGGGGTTGGGCGCACGTGTGGCTGTCCGTGCTGCCGGTCGTGGTGGGACTCCTCATCGCCCTGCCGATCGGCTGGGTGGCGGCCCGCTTCCGGTGGACCTACCCGCCGCTGACGAATCTCGCCGGGCTCCTCTACACGATCCCGTCACTGGCGCTGTTCGTCCTGATGCCGGCGTTTATCGGCACCAAGATCCTGTCGCCGGTCAACGTGGTGGTGGCCCTGACCATCTACACCGTGGCACTGCTCGTGCGGGTGGTCGCCGACGGCCTGATGTCGGTGCCCGGCGACGTGCGGGCCGCGGCTACGGCCATGGGGCTCACGGGTCTCCAACGTTTCCGCAAGGTCGACCTGCCGATCGCCGTGCCGGTCATCACGGCGGGCCTACGGGTCGCCGCGGTCTCCAACGTGAGCCTGGTATCGGTGGCGGCGCTGATCGGCGTCGAGCAGCTAGGGTCGCTCTTCACCGAAGGGTTCAGCCGCTACGTCCTGAGCGAGGTGTTCCTCGGGATCCTGCTCTGCCTGCTCCTGGCCCTCGTCCTGGACGCGACGATCGTGCTGCTCAGCCGATGGCTGACCCCCTGGCAGCGAGCGGTGACGGCCCGATGAGCGACGTCCTGGACTACCTGTCCGACTCCACGCACTGGTCCGGTGCCGACGGCATCCCGCACCGAATCCTGGAGCACGTGCAATATTCCTTCGGTGCGTTGCTCATCGTCCTGCTGATCGCTCTCCCACTGGGACTGTATGTCGGTCACACCGGCCGCGGAGCGCTCGGCATCGCGGGCGTGGCCAACGCCCTGCGGGCGCTGCCCACTTTTGGGTTGCTGATCTTTGTGGTGATCGGGCTGTCGGATTACCTGTCGGGGGACTTCACCTACACCGGGCCGTCGCTCCTGGTGCTCGTGATCCTCGGCATCCCGGCCGTGCTCTCCAACACGTATGCCGGGGTGCAGAACGTCGACCCCGCCGCCCGCGACGCGGCTCGCGGGATGGGCATGACCAGCCTGCAGGTGCTCTGGCGGGTAGAGGTGCCCAACGCGCTGCCGCTCATCATCTCCGGCGTGCGCAGCGCCATCCTGCAGATCGTGGCCACCGCCACGATCGCCGCTTACGTCTCGCTCGGCGGGCTCGGCCGGTTCATCGTGGACGGCCTGGCGCAGCGGGACTACGCGCAGATGGCGACCGGTGCGCTGCTGGTGGCCGTGCTCGCACTCGCGCTGGACCTGCTGCTGGCGCTCGTCCAGCGGCTCGTCGTCTCGCGCGGGGTGACGGGGAGGTTCGCCACCGGTCGCGCGGTGGGGCCCGCGGAGAGTGCGGTGATCGGTGCGCTCGGGGAGCCGGTCACGGCCGGGGCGCCCGGAGGGAGCGTGGTGAGGTCACCCGACGAAACTGTCTGAGGGGAAGTCCATGATTGCCACTGCCAGGATTGCCACTGCCAGCCACCCGCCGGTTCGGGCGGGTTCATACCAGCAGGAGAGATTCGCATGAAGCGCGCACGATTGGCCGCAGCGGCGACCGCTGCCGTCACCCTCCTGGCGCTCAGCGCCTGCGGCGGGTCGGATGCTCTCGACTCAGGGTCGAACGACACCCCTGCCGCCTCCGACACGATCGTGGTCGGCTCGGCCAATTTCCCCGAGAGCATCCTGCTCGGTGAGATCTACGCCGGAGCGCTGGAAGCCAAAGGCGTCAAGGTCGAGAAGAAGCTGAACCTAGGCAGCCGCGAGGTGTACCTCAAGGCGCTGGAGGACGGCTCGATCGACCTCCTTCCGGAGTACAACGGCTACCTACTGGGGTACTACGACCCGCAGGCCACCGCGTCGGGGCCGGACGAGGTGCTGGCGGCCCTGAAGACGAAGTTGCCGTCCACGCTGACCGTGCTGAACCAGGCGGCAGCGGAGGACACCGACGCAGTCGTGGTCACCAAGGCCACGGCCGACAAGTACCACCTGACGTCCATCGGCGACCTGGCCCCGGTGGCCAAGGACCTCACCCTGGGCGGGCCACCGGAGTGGAAGACCCGCGCCACCGGCGTTCCCGGGTTCAAGGCGAAGTACGGCGTGACGTTCAAGGCGTTCAAGTCGCTGGACGCCGGCGGGCCGTTGAGTGTCGCCGCCCTCGACAAGGGTCAGGTCGACGCGGCGAACATCTTCACCACCGATCCGAACATCGTGGCTAAGAACTGGGTCGCTCTTCAGGATCCGGAGCACCTGTTCCTGGCGGCGAACGTGCTGCCCCTGATCACGAAGACCAAGGCCAGCCAGACGGTGAGTGACGCGCTCAACGCCGTGTCGGCCAAGCTGACCACCGAGACGCTTCTGGACCTCGACAAGAAGGTGATCCTCGACAAGGCAGATCCGCAGACCGTGGCCAAGGAGTTCCTGAGCAGCAACGGGCTGAGCTAAGCCGTCCTCGCCGCACGGGATGGGCGCTGCGGCCAGCGCGGCACTGCGGCCAGCGCGGCGCCGCGGCAGCGCGGCGCCCATCCCGTGCGCGCCGTGCCAGGCGCAGTGCCCAGCGCGGCGCCCGCGGGCGGTCGACGGCTGGTGCCGCGGCAGCGCGGCGGGCGGTCCGAACCCGCAGGATGGTGGAAACTCTCGGTGGCATAGGCCCGAAAGTTTCCACCATCCTGAGCGCCAAGCCTGCTGAGGTGAAGACGCACTGCTTGCTCGGCCCCGGCGACCGCGGAAGTGGCTCGCGGTGACGGTTAGGTGGAAGGCCTGGCCGCGTTACTCACCCAATGCCGCTTTACTCACTGAAAGCCGCGTCATTGAGTGATGGAAGCGCTTACATGGCGGCTCTCGGTGAGTAAAGCGGCCTTCAGTGAGTAAGGCGCCGAGCGCTCGTGCCCATCGATCAAGAAAGCGCGCGATCAGGACAACTGCTTCGATCAGGGAAACAGCGTTGACTTTCGGCGGTTGAGCGGGCAGTTCTGCCCCGACACGCCGGGCGTGTCGGGGCAGAACTGCCCGCTCAACTCTCTTGAAGATCCTAACCGGGCATGGACTCACCCCGGGCGGTGCTCGGACGCACGTTCAGTCGACGTTCGAGGGCCTCGGCGGCTCGGACGGCAGCCGCCCCCAGCGCCTCCCGACGAGCCGGGGACACCCGGTCCTGCTCGAACGTGATGGCGACCGCCGCCAACGGGTGTCCGGTGTTGTCCCGGGCGGCTGCCGCCACCGACGCGAAGCCCGGTGTTACCTCACCGTCCTCGTGCGCGACACCCTCGGTCCGAACGCCGCGCAGGATGGCTCGCAATTGAGACAGCCTGGCGGGACCGCCGCCACCGCGCTGCACGAACGCAGCCGGGTCCGCGAACAGCGCACGCACCTGAGCCGCCGGCAGCGCTGCCAGCATGGCGCGACCGCTCGCCGTGAGCTGCGCCGGCAGGCGCACGCCGACATCCGTGACCAGGGGCGGCCGCCCCGGAGCCCGCTCCTCGACGAGGTAGAGCACCTCCCGGCCGTGCAGCACGGCGAGGTGCGCGTTCTCGTGGACGGTGTCGACGAGCCGGGCGAGCAGCGGACGAGCCAGGCGTTGAAGCGGCCCCTGCCGCGCGTAAGCAGTGCCGATCTCGAAGGCGCCCAGGCCGAGGCCGTAGCGACGCTCCTCGGGCAAGTGGACGGCGAAGCCCTCATCGACCATGGCCGCGAGCAGGTGGTAGGTCGAGCTGCGGGGCAGGCCCAGGCTCCGCGCGATCTGGGCCGCCGGCAAGGGCCCTGGGGCCGAGGCCAGCACGCGGATGGCCCGCATCGCCCGCACCGCACCCGGCACCTGCGGCGCCAGGTAGCTCATGTCCACCTCCCAGGCCCGCACCCGCACCGTCCGCTCCACGTCCGCGCGCCAGGCCGACCCTGGCGCCCGTCCGCTCGACGCTGTCTCGTATCTCAGACAGTATGAGGCGTGGCGGTCTGCCACCGGCTCGGGTCACGCCTGTGCAATGAGGGGCATGACAGATGAAGTCATCGTGGGCGTCGGGCCGGTCGGCCCACACGACGTGCTGACTGTCGCACGAGAGGCACCTCGGGTCCGGCTCAGCCCCGAAGCGATCGACGCCGTTGCAGCCGGCCGCGAGCTGATCGAGAAGCTGGCGGGTGACCCGGACCCGCACTACGGCATCTCTACGGGGTTCGGCGCGCTGGCCACCCGGCACATCCCCGATCAGAGCCGCGCGCAACTGCAGCGCAGCCTGATCCGCTCCCACGCGGCGGGCACCGGAGCGGAGGTGGAGGCCGAGGTCGTGCGAGCGATGATGCTGCTGCGGCTGTCGACGCTCGCCTCGGGCCGCACCGGAGTCGCCGTCACGACCGCACGCACCTATGCGGGGCTGCTCGACGCCGGCCTGACCCCGGTGGTGTACGAGTACGGCTCGCTCGGCTGCTCCGGCGATCTCGCCCCGCTGGCGCACTGCGCGCTCGCGCTCATGGGCGAGGGCGAGGTGCGCGACCGGGCCGGCGTCAGGCGCCCCGCGGCCGAAGCCATGGCCGAGCACGGGCTCGCCCCGGTCACGCTGGCCGAGAAGGAGGGCCTCGCGCTCATCAACGGAACGGACGGCATGCTCGGCATGCTCGTGATGGCGATCGCCGACCTGACGGCGCTGGCCTGTGCCGCCGACTGCGCCGCCGCGATGAGCGTTGAGGCGCTGCTCGGCACGGATGCCGTCTTCGCCGCGGACCTCCAGGAGTTGCGGCCCCATCCCGGACAGGCGGCCAGCGCCGCCAACCTGCGCAATCTGCTCTCCGGGTCCTCCATCATGGCCAGCCACCGTGACCCGCACGTCTGTACGCGCGTGCAGGACGCCTACTCACTACGGTGCTCCCCGCAGGTTCACGGCGCCGTCCGGGACACCCTCGCGCACGCCGCGACCGTCGCGGGACGAGAGCTGGCCGCCACCATCGACAACCCGGTGCTGACGCCGGACGGCCGGGTCGAGTCGAACGGCAACTTCCACGGCGCACCGGTGGCCTATGTCTGTGACTTCCTCGCGATCGCGGCGGCCGACCTCGCGTCGATCAGCGAACGCCGGATCGACCGGCACCTCGACGCGAATCGCAGTCACGGCCTCCCGCCGTTCGGCGCTCACGACGCGGGGGTCGACTCCGGGCTGATGATCGCCCAGTACACCGCAGCCGGCATCGTGACCGAGCTCAAGCGGCTGGCGGCGCCCGCCAGCGTCGACTCCATCCCGTCCTCGGCGATGCAGGAGGACCACGTCTCGATGGGCTGGACCGCCGCGCGCAAGCTGCGTCGCGCCGTCGACGGGCTGGCCCGGGTGATCGCCATCGAGATCCTGACGGCGGCGCGATCGCTGGATCTGCGGGCGCCGCTAGAACCCGCGGCCGCGACGGGCGCCGTTCTGCGGTCGCTGCGGGCCGGCGTTCCCGGTCCCGGCCCGGACCGCTACCTCGCACCCGACATTGACGTCGCGGTGGAGCTGGTCCGCTCGGGCGCCGCCGTGCGGGCCGCCGAATCGATCACCGGCCCGCTGGCCTGACTTCGACAGGGAGACATGATCATGGATGGAGCACGACCCGTGCGCGCCCCGCGCGGGACGCAGCGGACCGCCCGGAGCTGGCAGACCGAGGCGCCGCTGCGCATGCTGATGAACAACCTCGACCCGGACGTGGCCGAGCGCCCGGACGACCTCGTCGTCTACGGCGGCACCGGCCGGGCCGCGCGCGACTGGGCCAGCTTCGACGCCATCGTCCGCACGCTCCGCACGCTGGATGACGACGAGACGCTGCTGGTGCAGTCCGGCCGCCCGGTGGGCGTGATGCGGACCCACGAGTGGGCGCCGCGGGTCCTGATCGCCAACTCGAACCTCGTCGGCGACTGGGCCACGTGGCCCGAGTTCCGCCGTCTGGAGAAGCTGGGCCTGACCATGTACGGGCAGATGACCGCGGGCTCGTGGATCTACATCGGCACCCAGGGCATCCTGCAGGGCACCTATGAGACGTTCGCCGCCGTTGCGGCGAAGCGCTTCGCCGGCACGTTGGCCGGCACGCTGACGCTGACCGGTGGAGCCGGCGGCATGGGCGGTGCCCAGCCGCTCGCGGTCACCCTCAACGGCGGGGTCTGCCTCATCGTGGACGTCGATCCCATCCGGCTGCGCCGCCGGGTCGAGACCCGCTACCTCGACGAGGTGGCGGACGACCTGGACGACGCCGTCGCCCGATGCCTGGCCGCCAAGCAGGAGCGGCGTGCGCTCAGCGTCGGCGTGGTCGGCAACGCGGCGACCGTCTTCCCGGAACTGCTGCGCCGCGGCGTGGAGATCGACATCGTCACCGATCAGACGTCGGCGCACGATCCGCTGTCGTATCTGCCCGAAGGGATCGACCTGCCGGACTGGCATGACTACGCCGAGAAGAAGCCCGAGGAGTTCACCGACCGGGCCCGAGCCAGCATGGCGCGGCATGTCGAGGCGATGGTGGGATTCCTCGACGGTGGTGCGGAGGTTTTCGACTACGGCAACTCGATCCGCGATGAGGCGCGGCACGGCGGCTTCGACCGCGCGTTCGCCTTCCCCGGCTTCGTGCCCGCCTACATCCGGCCGCTGTTCTGCGAGGGAAAGGGCCCGTTCCGCTGGGCCGCGCTGTCCGGTGACCCCGCCGACATCGCCAAGACCGATCGGGCCGTGCTCGACCTCTTCCCGGACAACGACCACCTGCGCCGCTGGATCACCGCGGCCGGTGAGCGGGTCGCCTTCCAGGGACTGCCCGCGCGCATCTGCTGGCTCGGCTACGGCGAACGGGACAAGGCGGGCTTGCGCTTCAACGAAATGGTGGCCTCCGGTGAGCTGACGGCCCCGATCGTCATCGGTCGGGATCACCTCGACTGCGGCAGCGTCGCCTCGCCGTACCGGGAGACCGAGGCCATGGCGGACGGGTCGGACGCGATCGCCGACTGGCCACTGCTCAACGCGCTGGTCAACACCGCGTCGGGGGCGTCCTGGGTGTCGATCCACCACGGTGGGGGGGTCGGCATCGGCCGGTCTCTGCACGCGGGTCAGGTGAGTGTCGCCGACGGAACGCCGCTGGCGGCCGCCAAGCTGGAGCGCGTGCTGACCAACGATCCGGGCATGGGCGTGATCCGGCACGTGGACGCGGGCTATCCCCTGGCCGACCACGTCGCCGAGGAGCGCGGCGTCCGGGTGCCGATGCGGGAAGCGGCGCAACGGGTGCCAGGCGCGCTGGAAATGGACTCGTGAGCGAGCAGGGCGGCGCTCGAATTAGCAGGCGTTTGGACCCCGTTTATGGGTCAGAACGCCTGCTAATCGGGCCCAAGATCGCCTACGGCGAACCATTCGAGGCGCACTTCGACCAGGGCTGGGCGGCGCTTGAGCCCATCGGGCGGGCCCCCAGCGGCGGCTACCGGCGCTTCGCCTGGACGCGCGAGGACGCCGTTCTGCGTGAATGGTTCGCCGGTGAGGCGACGCGCCTCGGCCTGAGCGTCGTGCTGGACCGCGCCGGCAACCAGTGGGCCTGGTGGGGCGATCCCGACGCGTCGCCCGGGATCGTCTCGGGCAGCCACCTCGACTCCGTTCCCGACGGCGGGGCCTACGACGGACCACTCGGCGTGATCAGCGCCCTCACCGCGGTGGAATCGTTGCGCGACAGCGGATTTGCACCGGCCCGGCCCATCGGCGTCGTCAATTTCGCCGACGAGGAGGGGGCTCGCTTCGGCGTCGCCTGCGCCGGTTCCCGGCTGATCACTGG
>Ga0081539_10002381_pt1 | contig 26854 bp, 26 predicted proteins | sample TabmetS4T2R2_FD_71023 | JGI IMG/M metagenome (GOLD analysis project Ga0081539, IMG submission 71023) | Tabebuia heterophylla rhizosphere microbial communities from the University of Puerto Rico - S4T2R2 | ecosystem: Host-associated > Plants > Roots > Rhizosphere ...
GGCGCCTCCCGGCGCGTCCTCGGCAAGCTCCGCGACCGCTACGTGCTCGAGCTCGAGCCGGCGATGGACGCCGACCGCAGGCTCCTGCTCGCCTACGCGGTCGCCCTGGACGCCCTGCAGGACCGCTGAGACCGGCCGTTCCCGGGTTTGTGGCTGTCAGCCACAACCCGGGATGTCGAACCGTCACCAAGTTGTGACGTCGCGGTGCGAGCTGTCGGCGCAACATGGTCGTCGTGGTTCGCAGTGCTCCTCGGTACGACCCGCGAATCGACGCGCTCGTCGTGAAGCTCGACGATCCGTCGGAGCCGATGGCCGAGATCTGCCGGCGCGTTTCGGCGGCTGCCGAGCGGCTTGGGTTGACACGGCCGAGCCTCGTCCACCTGCGGACGCTCGTACGGGACGAGCGGGATCGCAAGGCAGCCGAGCAGGCGCGGCGCGAGGGGCGCGGCCGTGTCGTCGATGAGGTCGCCTCCGACGTCCTCTCTGGACGGTTGCCGGATCCGTACGCGTTGGAAGAGCGGCTTCGTAGGCAGCGCGACTCTACGCATTAGTGGCTGACAGCCACAAGCACGAGTTAGTGGCTGTCAGCCACAAACAACGGTCAGGCTCGGACGAGCGGCTTGTACTTGATCCGGTGCGGCTCGAGGGCGTCCTCGCCGCGCGTCTGCTTGACCCAGTCGGCGTACTCGCCCCAGCCGCCCTCGAACCAGGTCACCTCGGAGTCGCCCTCGAACGCGAGGATGTGCGTTGCGACGCGGTCGAGGAACCAACGGTCGTGCGTGATCACGACCGCGCAGCCCGCGAAGTCCAGCAGCGCCTCCTCGAGCGCGCGCAGCGTGTCGACGTCGAGGTCGTTCGTCGGCTCGTCGAGGAGCAGGACGTTGCCGCCGCTGCGCAGGAGCTTCGCAAGGTGCACGCGGTTGCGCTCGCCGCCCGAGAGATCGCCGACGCGCTTCTGCTGATCCGAACCCTTGAAGTTGAACCAGGACACGTACTGGCGCGAGTTGACCTCGCGCCTGCCGAGCTGGATCGTGTCCTGCCCGCCCGAGATCTCCTTCCAGACCGTGCTCTCCGGCGCGAGCGCGGCGCGTGACTGGTCGACGTACGCGAGCTCGACGGTCTCGCCCACACGCAATTCGCCGGCGTCGGCTTGCTCCTCGCCGACGATCAGCCGGAAGAGCGTCGTCTTGCCGGCACCGTTGGGGCCGATCACGCCCACGATCCCCGCCGGCGGCAGCGTGAAGGACAGGCCCTCGAAGAGGAGCCGGTCGCCGAACCCCTTCGCGACGTCCCTCGCCTCGATCACGACGTCCCCGAGCCGCGGCCCGGGCGGGATGTGGATCTCGACGCGGTCGAGGCGCGTCGCCTGCTCCTCGGCCAGCAGCTTCTCGTAGGCGCCGAGGCGAGCCTTCGACTTCGCGTGCCGGGCGCGCGGGCTCATCCGCACCCACTCCAGCTCGCGCGCGAGCGTGCGCCGCCGCGCCGATTCCTGCTTCTCCTCGGCCGCGAGGCGCGCTTGCTTCTGCTCGAGCCACGACGAGTAGTTGCCCTCGAACGGGATGCCGCGGCCACGATCGAGCTCGAGGATCCAGCCGGCGACGTTGTCGAGGAAGTAGCGATCGTGCGTGACCGCGACGACGGTTCCCTTGTACTCGGCGAGGAACCGCTCGAGCCACCAGACCGACTCCGCGTCGAGATGGTTCGTCGGCTCGTCCAGCAGCAGCAGGTCCGGCGCGGAGAGCAGCAGCCGGCAGAGCGCCACGCGCCGCCGCTCGCCGCCGCTCAACGTGGTCACGTCGCGGTCGCCCTCCGGGAGGCGGAGCGCGTCCATCGCCCGGTCGAGCGTCGCGTCGAGCTGCCAGAGATCGCGCTTGTCGATCTCGTCCTGCACGGTTGCCTGCTCCGCGAGCAGCGTGTCGTAGTCCGCGTCGGGCTCCGCGAACTGCGCGGAGATCGCGTTGAAGCGGTCGAGCAGGTCGCGTGCCTCGCGCACTCCGTCCTCGACGTTCTCGCGCACGGTCTTGCCGTGGTCGAGCTCTGGCTCCTGCTCGAGCAACCCGACGCTCGCGCCGGGCGCGAGCTCGGCGATTCCGGACGACGGCTCCTCGCGGAGCGCCATGATCCGCAGCAGCGTCGACTTGCCCGCGCCGTTCGGCCCGAGGACGCCGATCTTCGCCCCCGGAAGGAAGGACAGCGAGATGTTCGCCAGCACCTGGCGGTCGGGGCCGTAGAACTTGTCGGCCCTGTACATCGTGAAGACGTAATCGCTCATTTGCTGTTTACAAGAGGGAAGTACCCTCGAGGCCGTGAGGCTCGCGGCAGTGTGCCTGACCGCGTTGGTGCTGGCGACGCCCGCCGCCGCAGGGCTCAGGGCTGGAAGCGTCGGCGGCCAGGGCAACGGGCCGATCCTCTTCCTGGCGCGCGCGCCGGAGGCGCCGTCGACGGCACCGGCCTACCTGTACTCGATTCGCGCCGACGGGTCGCAGCGCACGCAGCTGACGCAGCTCGTCGCGGTCGGCCCCGTCCTCTCGCCGGACGGGGCGAAGATCGCGTTCTTCCTCACCGACGGCGGGTCACCGCGAGACCTCTACGTCATGAACAGCGACGGCACCGCGCCGCGGCTGCTGCGCTCGTATCCGGAGTACGAGAACAGCGGCGGGCTGCGCGACGTGACCTGGTCCCCCGACAGCAAGAAGCTCGCCTACCTGCTGCCGCAGTTCGCGGGCGGGGAGCAGCTGCGGATCGTCGACGTCGCGACGAGCGCGGACGTCCCGGTCGTGCCCGACGGGTTCGCCAAGGGCGAGCTCGCGTGGTCGCCGGACGGGACTGAGCTCGCGTTCACGCGATTGGGCGCGAATGCGTCCGCGGGAATCAGCGTGAAGAACCTCGTCACCGGCGCCGTGCGCGCGCTCACGGAGACCGGCGGCGTGCATCCGGTGTGGTCGCCTGACGGAGGCTCGCTCGCATACGTGGCACCCACCGGCGGCGTGCTCGTCGTTCCTCGTCAAGGCGGTGCCTCCCGCGAGGTCGGCAGGCCGTTGGTGACGCCCACCTACACCTCACCGCCACCGCTCTGGTCGCCGGACGGTCGCAGCCTCTACTTCACGCAGGCCGTGTCGGTCGGACATCCGTACTACCGCGGGATTCCGACCGTGACCAGCGCGTTGTTCGTCACCCGCGCGGACGGCTCAGAGCAGATCGAGCTCGCGCTCGGCCTCACCCCGATCGCATGGTCCCCGGAGGGCGACGCGCTCGTCGTCGACGGCCGCGCCGGCGTCTTCTTCGCGCGTCCCGACGCGAGGTGCCTGACCTTTGTCAGCGAGGGAAGGTTCGTGGGCTGGCGTCCCGGCGGCAATCCACCGCCGCCGTTCGAGTGCGTCGATCTCGTCGCCCGCGTCGACGCGCCGACGCTCGCCGGTCGTGTCGGGGCATCGTTCACGATCCGTGTCAGCAATCGGGGAACTCGTCCCGCGAGCGCGCGGCTGACACAGCGCTTCGACAGGCCGGTCACATTTGTCGCCTACGACAGGCGTCTGTGTGCCGCAGCGGGCTCGGCTCTGACGTGCGACCTGGGAACGCTCGCGCCGGACGCAGCGCGCGAGCTCACGGTGGACGTTCGCGCCGCGCGCGGACTGCTCGGCAGCCGCGTCGACGTGACGACCCCGGCACGCGACTCCGACCTCACGTCGAACACGGTCTCGACGTTCGTCCGCATGCACCGGTGCTGGCTCCTCGGCCGCGACGGCCAGGCGGACGTCCTGCGCGGAACAGCGCGCGACGAGCTGATCTGCGGCCTGGGCGGCGACGACACGCTGTACGGCGCGGGAGGACGGGACACGCTCGACGGCGGTTACGGCGCGGACACCCTGATCCCCGGGCCCGGACGTGACGTCGTGCTCGCCTCCTTCGGCGACGACAACGTGTTCGCCCGCGACGGAGCGCGCGACGCGATCGACTGCGGCCGCGGGAACGACACCGTCACGGCCGACCGCTTCGACGTGGTCGCTCGCAACTGCGAGCACGTCTCGCGGCGCTGACCACTCGCCCTGCGAGCATGTGCGGCCATGCTGCTCGCGCTCGCGGTCGCCCTGGCGTTTCCCTCGTACACGATTCGCGCCGACCAGTCGATCGGCCCGCTGCGCGTCGGCTCGGCGACGCCAGCGCAGGCGATCGCCGCCTACGGGCCGCCGAGCGCGCTGCGGCGGAACGGGACGACCTGCATCGGACGCTGGCCGGCCGCGTCGCTCTCGCTCGGGTTCATCAGCTTCGAGGCGAATCCGTGCGCGAGCGGCATCCTCGTCCACGCGGTCGCCACCGGTTCCCGCTGGCACACGAACCGCGGCCTGCGCATCGGCGATTCGCGCGCACGTCTCCGTTCCCTCTATCCGCGTGCCCGCGCCCACCGCGACGGCCGGTGGCTCGTGACTCGGCATGCGTGCGCCGAGGTCGGGGGCCAGGCGTTCGCGGGACTGCTCGCGCGCATGGGAGACCGCCGCGTCGCGGGCTTCGTCGTCACCGCGGGAATCTGCGACTAGAGCCGCTTCCGCAGCATCCCGAAGACGCCGCGGACGATCTCGCGTTGCAGGGTCTTGCCCTGGCGCGAGTTGAGGAAGTCGGTCAGCCCGTCGCTCGGCTGCTTGCGCGGCCGCGACGGGCGCTTCTCCTTGGGCGCCGGCGCCGGCGCCGGCTCGGGCTCGGCAGTTCTGGCGACGCGGGCGGCGAGCAGCTCGGCGGCGCTCTCGCGGTCGACCCGCGCGCCGTACTTCGCCATCAGCGGTGAAGCCTTGGCGAGCGAGTCGAGGTTCGCGGCCGGATCCATCGCCGACCTCGGCGCGCGCATGCGCGTGTGCGCCACCGGCGTCGGCACGCCCTTCTCGGAGAGCAGCGTCACCGCGGCCTCGCCGATCCCGACCTGCGTCAGCAGCTGCTCGAGGTCGTAGAAGTCGGACGTCGGATACGTGCGCACCGTCTTGCGCAGCGCCTCGGCGTCGTCGGGCGTGAACGCGCGCAGCGCATGCTGGATGCGGTTGCCGAGCTGCGCGAGCACGTCGCGCGGCACGTCGGTCGGCTGCTGCGTGATGAAGTAGACGCCGACGCCCTTCGACCGAATCATCCGCACGGTTCGCTCGACCGACTCGAGGAAGGCCTTCGACGCCTCGTCGAAGAGCAAATGCGCCTCGTCGAAGAAGAACACGAGCTTCGGCTTCTCGAGATCGCCGACCTCCGGCAGCTGCTCGAAGAGCTCGGCGAGCAGCCACATCAGCACCGTGGAGAAGAGCCGCGGCTTGTCCTGCACCGCGGGCAGCTCGAGACAGGAGACGATCCCGCGACCGTCGGGTGCCGTGCGGAGCAGCTCGGCGACCTCGAACTGCGGCTCGCCGAAGAACTCGTTGCCGCCGCCGTCCTCGAGGCCGACGAGCGAGCGCAGGAGCACGCCGACGGTCTGCGAGGAGACGCCGCCGATCCCCTTCAGGTCGGCCTTGCCCGCATCGGACTCGAGATACGTGAGCAGGGCGCGAAGGTCGGCGAGGTCGACGAGCGGAAGCCCGTGCTCGTCCGCGAAGCGGAAGACGAGCTGGAGGCTCGACTCCTGCGTCTCGTTCGCCCCGAGCACCTTCGCGAGCAGCTGCGGGCCGAAGTCGGTCACGGTTGCGCGGATCGGCACGCCCGGGCCGATGCCGCCGAGCGAGAGGAACTCCACGGGGAACGCCGCGGGCTCGAACGGCATCCCCAGCTCGGTCATCCGCTTCTCTGCCGGCCCGCCGGCCGGAGCCGGCTCCGCGAGACCCGAGAGGTCTCCCTTGTAATCCGCGGCGAACACGGAGACGCCGGCCAGGGAAAGCTGCTCGGCCAGAACCTGCACCGTCTTCGTCTTGCCGGTCCCGGTTGCACCCGCGATCAGCCCGTGCCGGTTCGTCGTCGCGAGAGGGAGACGGACGACAGCTTGCGGCTGGAGCTTCCCGTCGTGGACGCCGATGCCGAGGTCGATCGTCGATCCGGCAAACGTGTAGGCGTCGCCGATCGTCTTCGCGAAGTCGGCCATCGCCCCGACCATACCGCCGAGGGGTCGCCGCAGGCGACGCCGGTTTGCGGCCGCGCGACGGCGGCTTTGCCGCCGTCGCTTGCAGCCCCCCGGGTACCATCGACACATGGCCGTGACGCCTGCCGCGAAGCTCGACGTGCAGAGGATCCGCGCCGACTTCGCGTACCTCGAAGAGGACGTCAACGGCAAGCAATGGGCGTTTCTCGACTCGGCCGCCTCGTCGCAGAAGCCGCGTCAGATGCTCGAGGCGATGCGCGAGTACTACGAGCACTCGTACGCGAACGTGCACCGCGGCGTCTACACGCTCGCGGAGCGCGCGACCGCCGGCTTCGAGGGCGCGCGCGAGAAGGTGCGCGCGTTCGTCAACGCCGAGACGGCGCGGGAGATCGTCTTCACGCGTCAGGCGACGGAGGCGATCAACCTCGTCGCGTACGCGTGGGGGATGAACAACCTCGGACCCGGCGACCTCGTGATCGTCACCGAGCTCGAGCATCACTCGAACTTCGTCCCCTGGCAATACATCGCGAAGCGCGTCGGCGCGACCTTCGGCATGGTGCCGCTGTCCGAAGAGGGCGAGCTCCAGCTCGACGCGCTCGACGAGCTTGCGCGCGAAGGCGACCCGAAGGTCGTCGCGACCAACTTCGTCTCCAACTCGCTCGGCACGATCAACGACGTCGCGAAGGTCGCGGCCTGGGCCCACGACCACGGCGCGATCTACGTCTGCGACGCGGCGCAGGCTGCGCCGCACGTCGCGATCGACGTGCAGGCGATCGGCGCCGACTTCCTCGCGTTCTCCGGGCACAAGATGCTCGGCCCGTCCGGTGTCGGCGTCCTCTGGGGGCGCAAGGAGCTCCTCGAGACGATGCAGCCCTTCAACACCGGCGGCCACATGATCCGCCGCGTGCGCTTCGACGAGACGACGTGGGGCGAGCTGCCGCACAAGTTCGAGGCCGGGACGTCGCCGCTGGCAGAGGCGGTCGGGCTCGGCGCAGCGATCGACTACCTGAACGAGATCGGGCTCGACGCGGTCGGCGCGCACGAGCACGAGCTGACCGCATATGCGCTCGAGCGTCTCGGCGAGATCGACGGCGTCACGCTGTACGGCCCGCCGCCCGAGCGGCGCGCGGGCATCGTGTCGTTCAACGTCGGCGACATCCACCCGCACGACGTGGCGCAGGTGCTCGACATGGACGGGGTCGCGATTCGCGCCGGACATCACTGCTGCCAGCCGTTGATGGGCAAGCTCGGCGTCGCCGCGACGAACCGGGCGAGCTTCTACGTGTACACGGTGCCGGAGGAAGTCGACCGGCTCGTCGACGGCGTTCTCCGCGCCAAGCAGCTGTTCGGCTAGCCTGGATTTCGTGGCGTTCGACCAGCTCTACCGCGAAGTCATCCTCGACCACTACAAGAATCCGCGCGGTCACGGCGTGCTCGCGGACGCCGACGCGCAGGCCGAGGGACAGAACCCGCTCTGCGGCGACGAGGTCACGATCTCCGTCAAGTTCGGCGACGACGGGGACACGATCGAGGGCGTCGGCTTCGAGGGACGCGGCTGCGCGATCTCACAGGCGGCGACGTCGATGCTCACGGAGATGGTGAAAGGCCGGAAGGCGTCGGAGGTCGCGACGCTGCCCAAGGAGGAGCTGCTCGAGGAGATCGGCATCCCGCTGACGCCGGTGCGCTTGAAGTGCGCGATCCTCGGCCTGGGCGTCCTCAAGGTCGCGCTCCACCGCGCGAAGGGCACGCCGTTGCCCGAGGAGTGGTCGACGCTCGCGGACGAGCTCGAGCTCGACGACGAAGGTGCGCAGTAGTTCGCCGGAAAGGGCGACCACGTCCCGGTGGCGGAGCCGGGCCTTGCCCGGCCGGAGCCCATGTGCGCTTGGCGTTGCCGTAGACGAGAAGAAGGGGGCACACGGGGGAACATGCTTTCCCCCGTGACGTGTGGCGGAGATTGACGTTGCCCCGGTGGACGAGCTTCCACCGGGCAGCGTGAAGATCGTCGTCGCCGGCTCGCTGATGCTCGGCGTCTACAACTGCGGCGGCGAGCTCTTCGCGATCGAGGACCGCTGCTCCCACGACGACGGGCCGCTGTGCGAGGGCGAGTGGGACGAGGAGGCTTGCACCGTGATCTGCCCGCGCCACGGCTCGCAGTTCGACCTGCGCTCCGGGCGTCCGCTCTCGCTGCCGGCGTACGCGCCCGTCGACACGTTCCCCGTCCGCGTCGAGGACGGGATGGTCAAGGTCGACGTGACGTGAACGAGGTCAAGCGTTGCTGGCAGAGCTCGGATCCCGCGTACGACGCCTACCACGACGAGGAGTGGGGCCGGCCCGTGCTCGACGAGCGCGGCCTCTACGAGCGGTTCTGCCTCGAGGGATTCCAGTCTGGCCTCTCCTGGCTGACGATTCTGCGCAAGCGCGAGAACTTCCGCGCGGCGTTCGCGGGGTTCGATCCCGACGCGGTCGCACGCTTCGACGAGCGCGACGTCGAACGGCTGCTCGCGGACGCGGGCATCGTTCGCCACCGCGGCAAGATCGAGGCGGCCATTTCGAACGCCGGCGCGACCGTTGCCCTGCGCGAGTCGACGCCGCTGCCGGAGCTCGTCTGGTCGTTTCGCACCGACGGGAAGGCGCCGACAGGTTGGGACGACTGGCAGGCGCAGACGCCCGAGTCGAAGGAGCTCTCGAAGCGGCTGCGTGCCGCGGGTTTCCGCTTCGTCGGCCCGACGACGGTGTACGCCGCGATGCAGGCGTGCGGTGTCGTGAACGACCATCTCGCCGACTGCCACGTGCGAGACGAGGTTGAGGCAATCCGCGGCGGCCTCCCGTCGGTATCCCGGACATGAGGTATGCGGTCGCACTCTTTCTGCTTCTCCTGCTCCTCGTGAGCGCCGGCTGCGGCAGTGGCTACGGCGGCGGAGGAGGCGGCAAGACGAAGACGACAAACACGAGCGGCGGCGGGCCCGGCTACTAGTCCGCAGCGAATACGCTCCGCGGATGCTCGACGACCGCGTCCGCGCAGTTCTCGAACGTCTCGAGGGCGAGGACGCTCGCGAGCGCGAGCAGGGAGTTCCGGCCGCACAACGTGCGCGTCAGGTCGCACGCACGACCGGGCAGTTTCTCTTCGCGCTCGTTGCGCCGCAGACCGATTGCGAGGTGGTCGAGCTCGGCGGCTCGCGCGGCTACTCGACGATCTGGCTGGCGGCGGGCGTTCGCCACCTGGGCGGCCGGGTGCTCTCGCTCGAGCAGGACCCGGCCAAGTGCGAGGCGTGGCGCCGGAACATCGCCGAAGCCGGCCTCGAGGACTGGGCCGACCTGGTGGAAGGCGACGCGTTCGAGACGCTGCCGACGATCGACGACGTCTTCGACGTGGTCTTCCTCGACGCCGAGAAGGACGACTACGAGCGGCTGTTCGCGATCGCGCGGACGAAAGTCGAGCCGGGCGCGCTCGTCGTTGCCGACAACGTCCTCTCGCACGTCGACACGCTCGGTGCCTACTCCCGGGCCCGCCAGAACGACGCGACGCTGGAGTCCGTGACGGTCCCGCTCGACCGCGGGCTCGAGCTCTCGGTCGTCCTCAAGGACGCCGCGCCGCTCTAGTGGCGAGCGCCGCCGCTGCCGCTATATTGCGACCAACGCGGAAAGGAGGTGGTCCGGTAGATGGAGATTTCCAGTACGGGCAGCGGAGGTGCTAGCTCGTAGGGGCGGTGTCCCTGAGACCTGACGGGGAATCGCCTAGCCAGCGTGGGGGACGAAGTGACCGCCTCCTACGAAATCCCCGCTAGTTACCGAATTGAGGGCCGGCTTCGCCGGCCCTCACCCTTTTGAAGGAGGGGCTCATGGGGGAGCCACGGTTTTCCCCATGCTGTTCCCGCTACTCACCGAATTGCGAGGGGCCGGCCGCAAGCCGGCCCTTCGCGTTTCCTAGGAATTGCTTCGGCGGCCGGGGGTGCCGAACGAGCGGTCGGCCCAGCCGAGGTCGCGCGCGAGTACCGCGGCGGTCGTCAACGCAAGTCCGCCGGCGATCCAATCGCCTTGGTGCAGATCGCTGAAGATGGCGATGACGAAGCAGACGATCGCCGCGATCAGCAGGATCACACGCAGGCCGAGCGTCACGAGTCCTCCTTTCGTGGACGCGCCCAAGCGTGAACGGGCTCCCGGACGTTGCCAGGAGAGGCGAAGCCGCTCGGGACTGCAAGCGACGACGGCAAAGCCGCCGTCGCGCGGCCGGAAACCGGGGCGCCTTCGGCGACGCCTAGGGTCGGATGCGCCAGATCTCGCGCGCGCCGGCGATCGGCACCCAGACGTCGCCGTGGGCGAGCCGCAATGGGAACGGCCGCGGGCCGACCGTGATCGTCGCGACGACTGACCGGCTGCTCGGGTCGACGATCGAAACCGTACCGCCGCCGCGGTTGGGGATCCAGATGCGGCCGTCAGGCGTGAAGACCCCGGACGTCGGGCGGCTTCCAACCTTGACGGTCGGACCGACTGCGTTCGTTCCCGCATCGATGCGTGTGATCGAGTCGCTGCCCGCGTTCGCCGTCCAGAGCTGCTTCCCGTCCGTTGCGAATCCGTCGGGCGCCTTCTGGCCGATGTCGATTTTCGTGAAGCGGTTCGTCGTCGGGTCGATCCGGAAGACGAAGGTGTCGTCCGCGCCGTTCGAGCCGACCCACACGGCGCCGTCGAAGGTCTCGAAGTTCGCCGGCGAGCCCCCGGTCCGGATCGTCGCCACGACCTTGTTCTTCGCCGGATCGATGCGCGCGACCGTGCCGTCACGGTTGTTCGAAGCCCAGACCGAACCGAATGCGAACCACACGTCCCAGACGTCGAGCCCGACGTTGATCCGCCTCACGACCTTGAGCGTCTTCGGATTGACGCGCTCGATTCGCGACGTGCCGTAGCCGTCGATCCACAGCGACCCGGCACCGTGGACGACGCCGCACGGGCCGCCGCCGACCTTCACCGCTCCCTTCGCCTTGTTCGTCTTCGGATTCACCCGAACCAGGGTGCTCGACACGTTGGTCGTCACCCAGACGTAGCCGAATGCGGCGTCGGAAAGACACGGCCCGAAGCCGACGCGGATCTTCGCGACGACCTGGGTATCCGGCGCCGCGCCGACGGCGGCTGCCTCGATTGCGAAGGCGGTCGCGGCGAGGGCGAGCATGCGGAGCATGCTTGCGATGGTAGTCCGGGATCGGATTAGTTGCTACGGAACCGTATTAAGGGTTCGTGAAGCTTGTCGCAACGCAGCGAGGAGGTCCTCGAGTGCGTCGTGAACGTCGTCCAGCGGCCGCTCGAGGTTGCGCTCGATCGCGCGGACCGTGGCTTGCAGCGCCGGCCAGCCGGCCCGCCAGCGACTGTCGCCACGGCTCGTCACGCGAAGCACGTGGGACCTGCCGTCGGCGGGGTTCGGGAGCCGCTCGACGTCTCCACGCTCGACGAGCTTGCGGACGAGGTCCGAGACCGTTGTCAACGGCCGTCCGGTTCTCGCCGCGAGCTCGCTGGGAGTCAGCGGACCGAACGCGCCGATGACGCTGAGCGTTCCCCAGGCGTACGAGTCGACGCCGTCGTCCTCCAGCTGCCGGTCGAGGACCGACCCGACCAGCTCGCCCGCGACCCAGATGTTCAGGAGCAGCGGCCGCGGCGGTCGCGGCGCGCGGCTACGCGGCACGCCGTAGCTGTTCGTCGAGCGGCACGAGCGGGATTCCGAAGACCTCGACGGCGCTCGTGTCCGTCACGACGTTGTCGCCCGCCTCGAGCATCTTCAGCAGGTCGCGTGTGAGCGGGATGTTGCCGGGGAGGCGTTCCGTCACGAGCGCGTTGATGCGCGCCAGCCCGATCGGGACGTGCATGCTCGGCCGCTTGATCCCCCGCGCACGCTTCAGACGCTCCCAGAGCTCGTTCCAGGTCACGGCGTCGGGGCCGCCGATCTCGAAGACGCGGTTCGTCGCCGCTTCCTCGTCGACCGCGCGCGCGAAGTAGGCTGCGACGTCTTCGGCCCAGATGGGCTGGATCCGTTGCCGGCCGGTGCCCATGATCGGCGTCACCGGCGCGAGCCGGGCGAGCTTGACGAACGTCGGCAGGATGCCGCCGTCGCGCGCGAACACGAAGCTCGGCCGGAAGATCACATACGGGATCCCCGAGGCCTGGACGTCCTGCTCCATCTGCCATTTCGCGTCGTAGTACGGGACGAGGTCCTTCGTCTCGGCGCTCGTGCCGAGGGCGCTCATGTGCACGAACCGGCCGACGCCGGCCTCCTTCGCGGCGGCGAGCAGGTTGCGCGTGCCGTCGATCATTACGCGCTGGAACTCCTCCTGCCGTCCTTGGCGAATCGCGACCAGGTGGATCACGGTGTCCACGCCGGTGACGGCGCGCCGCAAGCTCTCCGCATCCGTGACGTCGCCCTCTGCGAGCTCGACGCCCCACGACTCGAGCTTCGTGCCGCGGCGCCGGTTACGGACGAGGGCCCGCACCTCTCGCTCGTCCGCGCGTAACGCGTGGACGACGTGCCCGCCGACGAACCCCGTGCCTCCCGTGACGAGGATCACGACTCGAAGTTCTTCCAGTAGCGCGACGGGGTTGGGCCCTTCTGCCCCTGGTACTTCGAGCCGAGTGCGTCGGAGCCGTACGGCTTCTCCGCGGGCTCGCTGAGCTGCACGAACGACAGCTGGCCGATCTTCATCCCGTGGTAGATCGTGATCGGAAGGTTGGCGACGTTCGAGAGCTCGAGCGTCACGTGCCCGTCCCAGCCCGGGTCGATGAAGCCGGCCGTCGAGTGGATGAGCAGGCCGAGGCGGCCGAGCGAGCTCTTGCCTTCCAGGCGGGCCACGAGGTCGTCCGGTAGCCGAACGCGCTCGAGCGTCGATCCAAGGACGAACTCGCCCGGATGGAGGATGAACGCCTCGCCGTCGACCTCGACGAGCTCGGTCAAGTCCTCCTGCTCCTGACGGACGTCGATGTACGGGTAGCGGCTGTTCCGAAAGACGCGAAAGTAGCGATCGACGCGCACGTCCACACTCGAAGGCTGGAGCAGCGATTCGTCGTACGGATCGATCTCGATCCGGCCTTCGGCGAGCAGGCGGCGGATCGTCCGGTCGGAGAGGACCATGCGGCGATTGTTCCAGAGGGCGAAAACTGCGATAGCGTTCTCCCTCCCTTTGGAGATCCTCCAGCCGGTCGACCCCAACGAGCGCTACCGGCGGCGCAGGCGCCTCAAGCAGCGGCGCCGGCGGATCCGCCGAGCGGTCGCCGCGCTGGTCCTGGTCACGCTCGTCGGCGGCTTCGCGTTCGGCGCCCGCACCCTGAGCGACCGTTCGCCTGCCGGCACCACCGTCGCGGTGAAGCGTGCAGTTGCGGTGAAGAAGACGACGACGCCGCAACTTCGCAACCTGCCGCCGGAGATCCGGGGCGTCCACGTGACGATGGCGCTCGCGTCGATCCCGGGGAAGATCGACCAGTACATCGGGCTCGCACGCGACGGGCTGAACACGATCGAGCTCGACGTCAAGGACGAGAACGGCGAGGTCGGCTTCGTGCCGTCGTCCGTTCCGCTCGCGCGCGCGATCGGCGCCGCCAAGCCGTACTACAAGCCTCGTGAGGTCGCGCGGAAGGTGCATGCGGCGGGCCTCTACCTCGTGGGTCGGATCGTCACGTTCGAGGATCCCGTGCTCTCGGAGCAGCGCCCCGGCCTCGCCCTCCACAACCCCGACGGCTCGCTCTGGAAGACCAGCGGGGGCCTCGGCTGGATCAACGAGTACGACAAGCGGGTCTGGGACTACGTCGTCGGGCTAGGCGCGGCTGCGGCACGCGCGGGGTTCGACGAGATCCAGTTCGACTACGTGCGCTTCCCTTCCGACGGCGACGTGTCGCAGATCCGCTATCCGGTGAAGTCGAAGGAGCCCAAGGGCTGGACGATCGCGCGCTTCGCGCACTACGCGGCCCTCCGGCTCCATCCGCTCGGCGTGCGCGTGTCGGTGGACGTGTTCGGGCTCTCGGCGACGCGCGACCTCGGGATCGGCCAGAAGCCCCGCCGCCTCGCGCGGTACGTCGACGCCGTCTATCCGATGGTCTATCCGTCGCACTTCTACTCCGGCGAGTACGGGCTCGACGACCCGAACGCGAATCCCGGGGACACCGTCGACCAGGCGCTCGCGGACTTCCAGGGGGAGCTCCGCGGGAAGAAGGCGCTGCTCGTTCCGTGGCTGCAGGACTTCTCCCTCGGGCGGACGTACACGGTCGCGGACGTGCGCGCGCAGATCGAGGCCGCGCGCGGCCGCGGCGCCGCAGGATTCATGCTCTGGAACCCGGTGGGGCTGTACACCACCGAGGCGCTCGGCGGCCGCTGACCGCGGACGTATAGCGCCTATTCACTATGCACGGCGGCCGAGCGGTGCGTTACGCTCGTTTCGTGGCAGTGACCCGCGCGATCAACCTGCGGACCGCCGTTCCCGGGCCGAAATCGAAGGCGATTCTCGAGCGGAAGGAGCGCGTGGTCGCCGATCCGCTGTCGATCTACATCCCGATCGTGATCGCGGAGGGCCGCGGCGCGACGATCACCGACGTCGACGGCAACACCTTCATCGACTTCACCGGCGGCGTCGGTTGCCTGAACGTGGGTCACTCGCACCCGCGCGTGGTCGAGGCCGCGCAGCAGCAGCTCGAGCGCTTCTCGCACACCGACTTCACGATCGTCCCGTACGAGGTCTACGTCACGCTCGCGGAGCGCCTCACCGAGCTGGCGCCCGTACGGAAACCGGCGAAGGCCGCGTTCTTCAACGCGGGCACGGAGGCGGTCGAGAACGCGGTGAAGTTCGCGCGCTCCTACACGAAGCGTCCCGCGGTGATCGCGTTCGAGGGTGCGTTCCACGGCCGCACGCTGCTCTCGATGACCATGACCTCGAAGACGCACCCGTACAAGGCGGGGCTCGGCCCCTTCGCGCCGGAGGTCTACCGCGTTCCGTTCGCGAGCGACTACCGCGGCCCGTCGACCGAGGAAGCGCTGGCCGCGCTCGAGCGCACGTTCACCACTCAGGTCGCGGCCGAGCAGGTGGCGTGCGTCGTCGTCGAGCCGGTGCAGGGCGAGGGTGGCTTCGTCGTTGCGCCGAAGGAGTTCCTCCAGGGCATCCGCCGCCTCTGCGACGAGCACGGGATCGTGATGGTCGTCGACGAGGTGCAGACCGGGTTCGGCCGGACGGGCAAGTTCTTCGCGACCGAGCACTACGGGATCGAGCCCGATCTGATCGTGGTCGCGAAGTCGATCGCGTCCGGGTTGCCGCTCTCCGGGGTGATCGGCGCCGCGGACGTCATGGACGCGCCCGGCGACTCCGCGATCGGCGGCACCTACGTCGGGAATCCGGTTGCGCAGGCCGCCGCCCTCGCCGTCCTCGACGTGTTCGAGGAGGAAGGCGTGTGCGATCGAGCCGCGGCGATCGGCGAGACGATGCGGCAGCGCATGCTCGCGTGGCAGGAGCGCTTCCCCGCGATCGGCGACGTTCGCGGCCTCGGCGCGATGCTGGCGATCGAGCTCGTCGAGGACCGCGAGACGAAGCGGCCGGCGCCCGAGCTTGCGAGCCGCGTCGCAGAGGCGGCCGCCGAACGCGGCCTGCTGCTGCTGAAGTCGGGGATCTACTCGAATTGCATCCGCGTCCTGGCCCCGCTGGTGCTCGCCGACGCCGAGCTCGAGGAGGCGCTCGGGGTCTGGGAGGACGCGCTCGCCCATGCGGTCGACGGGCACTCGGTGCAGGTCGGCAGCGGCGAGGGCGCGACCTAGCCCGGGCGAACCGCCGCTTCAGCGCGCAGCTTTTCGGGAAACTGACGGGCCGAATGGTCGGCGAGGTGATCGCAGACCGCTACGAGCTGGAAGAGCTCGTCGGCAGCGGTGGGATGTCCAGCGTCTTCAAGGCGCGGGACCGGCTGCTGGACCGAAACGTCGCTCTCAAGGTGCTCCATCCGCACTACGCCGAGGACGGGGAGTACGTCGAGCGGTTCCGGCGCGAGGCGCGGGCGGTGGCCCAGCTCTCGCACCCGAACATCGTCACGGTCATCGACCGCGGCGAGTCCGACGGCCGGCAGTTCATCGTCTTCGAGTACGTCGACGGCGAGAACCTGAAGGAGGTGCTCCAGGAGAACGGGCCGCTGCCGGTTCGGGACGCGCTCGAGCTCGCGTTGGGCGTCGCACGCGGCCTCGCGTTCGCCCACGACCACGGGCTGATCCACCGCGACGTGAAGCCGCAGAACGTCCTGTTGAACGGGGACGGACGGCCGAAGGTCACGGACTTCGGGATCGCGCGCTCGCTCGACATCGAGCACGGCGTGACGCAGACCGGCACGGTCCTCGGCACGTCGAACTACATCGCGCCGGAGCAGGCGAGCGGCGGGCGCGTCGACACCCAGACCGACGTGTACGGCCTCGGCGTCGTGCTGTTCGAACTGCTGACCGGCGACGTCCCGTTCTCCGGCGACAACTTCGTCGCCGTGGCGATGCGCCACATCAACGAGCCGCCGCCGAGCGTGCTCGACCGGCGCGGAGACGTTCCGCCGCGTGTCGCCGCGGCCGTCGACCGCGCGCTGGCGAAGGATCCGCGGCAGCGCTTCCCGTCGATGGACGCCTTCGCCGCGGAGCTGGAGGCCTGCATCGCCGAGCTCACCGCCGGGCATGCCGATCCGAACGCGACGCTCGTGGTCGCGCCGCAGCGCGCGATCCGCCCCCACCGCGCGCGGCGTCGTGCGTCGCCCTGGCCCTTGCTGCTCGCCCTGCTCGCACTGCTGGCGCTCGGCGTGATCGTCGTCGCGGCGTTCGCGCTGCACGCGAACGTCGGCGATGTCGTTCGCGGCGTCGACGGAATCTCCAAGCCGAAGAAGCTCGTGGCCGTGAAGCTGACGGCCGCGCATTCGTACGACCCGAACGGCGACGACCGGCAGGAGCACGACTCGGAGGTCGTCAACGCCGTCGACGGCGATCCCGCGACGTTCTGGCTGACGTCGCGGTACCACTATCCCGAGGGCGGGCTCGGCAAGCCCGGCGTCGGCTTCGTCGTCCGCGCCGCGGGCACCGGCGGCCTGAGGCGGCTGACGCTCGTGACCGACACGCCGGGGTTCACCGCGCAGATCCAGGCGAGCTCGTCCCCGACCGGCGGCTTCGAGGCGGTTTCGGGATCCAAGGTCGTGGGCTCGTCGACGACGTTCAAGCTCGAATCCAACGACGGCCCCTACTACCTCGTCTGGATCACGCGTCTCGGCTCCGACGACAGCTCGGCTCATGTGAACGAGGTCAAGGCCGCCCGCTAGCGCGAAGACACGCGAGGTGCGAAGATCGGCGCGTGCGGCGTGGCGCCAACAGCAAGATCGACCTGCTCGGCAAGGTGCCGCTCTTCGCGGGCCTCTCGAAGCGCGACCTCCAGCGGGTTGCCCGGATCGCGGACGAGATCGACCTCCGCGAGGGCAAGGAGCTGATCTCCGAGGGCTACTCGGGCCGCGAGTTCTTCATCCTGCTCGACGGGAGCGCCGAGGTCCGGCGCAAGGGGCGCAAGGTCAACACGATGAGCCCAGGCGACTTCTTCGGCGAGATCGCGCTGCTCTCGGACCGCCTGACCACGGCATCCGTGACGACCACTCAGGAGTCGCGAGCGCTCGTCATCACCCGCGCGAGCTTCAAGAGCCTGCTCCGCGAGGAGCCCAGCGTCCAGTTGAAGGTTCTGCAGGCGCTCGCCGACCGGGTTCCGGCGGACTGAGTCCCTAGTACTTCAGCCGCGCGCGACGCTCGTGGCGCTCGAGCGCCAGGTCGATCAAGCGTTGCAGCAGCTCCGGGTAGGTGATCCCGGACGCCTCGAACAGCCGGGCGTACACGCTTGTCGCCGTGAAGCCGGGGATCGTGTTGATCTCGTTGAGCACGACCTCGCCGTCGTCGCGTACGAAGAAGTCGATGCGGGCCATCCCCTCGCACTCGGTCGCGATGAACGCGTCGGCGGCGATGTCCTGCACGCGCTTGGCGACGGCGTCGTCGATGCGCGCGGGGACGATGATGTCGGAGCCCCCCTCGTCGTACTTCGCCGCATAGTCGTACCACTCGTTGTGCGGCACGATCTCGCCGACGACTGACGCGATCGGCGTGCGGTTGCCGAGGATCCCGCACTCGACCTCGGTGCCACTGACGAACTCCTCGACGAGCACCTTGTCGTCGTGCTGGCGCGCGAGCTCGACCGCGGCGCGCAGCTCCTCCTCGTCGTGCGCCTTCGTGATCCCCACGGACGAGCCGAGCCGGGCCGGTTTCACGAACACTGGGTAGCCGAACGGGTTCTCGATCTCGTCGCCGGCGCGCAGCGTGTGGTGCGGCGCGACCGTGATCCCGCTCTCGCGGAGGACCTTCTTCGTGAAGTCCTTGTCCATGCAGACCGCCGACGCGGCGACGCCGGCGCCGATGTACGGGACGCCCGCGAGCTCGAGCAGGCCCTGAACGGTCCCGTCCTCGCCGAACGGGCCGTGGAGGATCGGGAGCACCACGTCGACGGCACCGAGCGTGGTCGCGACCTCCTTCGACTCGGCGGGGACGGGCAGTGTCTCCTGCGGACCGGTCCTGGTGTCTGACACCAGGGCATGTCTGGGCGAGCCGGCTTCGAGCTCCCAGCGACCGTCGCGACCGATCGCGATCGTCGTCACGTCGTAGCGTTCGCTGTCCAACGCCTCGAGCACGGACCGGGCGGAGGCGAGCGAGATCTCGTGCTCGGACGAGCGGCCGCCGGCGACGAGCGCGAGGCGCAGCTTCCGCTGCGGTTGCCCGTCGCTCACGGCGTGGTCGTCGTCGCGGTCTCCTGGATCAGCCTGCCGACGGTGAGCGTGACCACGGTCCCGGCGGGCGCCTTCGTGCCCGGCTCCGGGCTCTGCGTGATCACCACGCCGTCGAGCGAGCCGTCCGTCGTGTCCTGGTACACGATCTTCGACTTGAACCCGGAGTCCTGGAGGATGCTCTGCGCGGTGTCGACGTCGAGGTTCTCGACGGACGGCACCTGCTGCGCCTTCGGGCCCTTCGAGACGAGCAGCGTGACCGACGAGCCGGGCGCGACCGACGAGCCGGGCTTCGGATCGGTGTCGACGACCACGCCCGCCGGCTGGTCGGATTCGACGAGCTTCTTGGCGATCGCGAAGCCCTGGCCCTGCAGCAACGACGCCGCGGAGTCGTAGGCCTGGCCGACCACGTCGGGCACCGAGACCGGGCGCGGGCCGGACGAGACGTTGATCCGCACCTTCGTCTTCTCGTCGACGCGCTCCCCGGCCTTCGGGGCCTGGGCGAGGACGACGTCCGGCGCCTGGTCGGACGGCACCTCGTGCACGTCCGCGACGAGGTTCGCGCTTGCCAGGCGCGAGACGGCTTCGTCGCGCGAGAGGCCCTTGACGTTCGGCACCGTCGTCTTCGGCGGACCGCTCGAGACCCAGATCGAGACGAAGTTCCCCTTGTCCTGACGGTCGCCCGCGTCGGGACTCTGGTCGTACACCACGCCGGCGGGGTGCCTGGCGTTCGGCTGCCGGTGGATGTGCTGGAGGTCGATCGCGAACCCGTCGGCGCGGATGTTCTCGACAGCCTGCTTCTCCTGCAGCCCGACGTAGAGCTCGACGGCGACGGGACGGTTCGCGTTCAGCTCGTCCTGGATCTGGTCGTAGACGTACACCGCCGCGATCGCCGCGGCGACGACCAGGAGCAGCGCGAGCAGCCAGGGCCAGAACGCGCGCCGGCGCGCAGGCTCCTCGTAGTCGTAGTAGACGGGAGGTCCGCCGCCCGCGGGCCGCAGCTGCGTGACCGCTGTCGGAGCGCGCTGGATCGTCGTCGGCGCCGCCGCAGCGAGGTCGGCGCCGCTGAGCACGGTGGTCGCGGCCTCTTCCGTCACGCGCGAGACCCCCGAGCCCCGCGCGACGCGCTCGAGGTCCGCGTCCATCTCCTCGGCGGACTCGTACCTGTCGTGCGGATCCTTCGCGAGCGCCCGCAGCACGACCTGGTCGAGCGCGTGCGGGACCTCCGCACGCCGCTCGGACGGCGGATCGGGAATCGCGGAGAGGTGCTTCATCGCGATCTCGACGGGCGTGTCGCCGGTGAACGGCACGGTCCCGGTGAGCAGCTCGTAGAGCACGATCCCCAACGAGTAGAGATCGGACGTCTTGTCGACACGCGTGCCGCGCGCTTGCTCCGGCGAGAGGTACTGCGCGGTGCCGATGATCGAGCCGGCCTCCGTCATCTGCTGCGCGCCGGCCTGCTCCGCGCGCGCGATGCCGAAGTCCGTCACCTTCACGCGTCCTTCGGAGTCGACGAGGATGTTGTGCGGCTTGATGTCGCGGTGGATGACGCCGTGCCGGTGCGCGAAGCGCAGCGCGGCGAGGATCTGACGCGCGTAGTCGATCGCGATCGGGATCGGCGCCGGGCCGCGCGAGACGATCAGCTCCTTGAGCGACCGACCGTCGAGGTACTCCATCGCGATGTAGTACGCGCCCTCGGCCGCCTCCCCGCGGTCGTAGATCGAGACGATGTTCGGATGGGACAGGCCGGCGGCGTTCTTGGCCTCGCGCCGGAAGCGCTCGACGAACTGCTCGTCGCCGGAGTGCCGGTCGTTGAGGATCTTGATCGCCACCCGGCGCCCGAGCTCCTGGTCCTCGGCGAGGTAGACATTCGCCATCCCGCCCGACCCGAGCTTGCGCACGATGCGGTACCGCCCGTCGAAGAGCGTGTCGATCAGGGAGTCGGTGACGGCCACGTGAGCCTCACCTCTTCGACGTCGAGCGTAGGACTGCCTCCATGATCTGCTTCGCGATCGGCGCCGCCGTCTCGCCGCCGAAGCCGCTCTGGTTCTCGAGCGCGACCGCCACCGCGACCTGCGGGTCGTTCGCCGGCGCGAAGGCGATGAACCACGCGTCGTAGCGGCGCGCGATCCCGATCTCGGCGGTGCCCGTCTTGCCGGCGACGGCGACGCCCGGGATCGCGGCGGCGGTGCCCGTGCCGCCGGTGACCACGGACTGCATCATCTGCGTCAGCTGGGCCGCCACCTCGGGGGAGATCACGCGGCGGATCTTGTGCGTCCTCGTCCGCGTCACGACCTTGCCCTTCTGCGTGCGCACCTCCTTGACGAGATGCGGGCGGACGAGCACGCCCTGGTTCGCGACGGTCGCCGCGACCATCGCCATCTGCAACGGGGTGACGAGCATCCGCTCCTGGCCGAACGCCAGGCGGCCCGGGTCGACCTGCGTCTCGGGGTGCTTGGGCGAGAACAGCTTGTGCGTGCGCTGGTTGTAGAGCCCGCTTCCCGATTGCGCGTCGAGCGGAAGCTCCAGTCCGGGGACGTCGTAGAAGCCGAACTTGCGCGCGTAGTCCAGGATCAGTCCCGCGCCGATCTGCTTGCCGACGTTGCAGAAGACGGAGTTGATCGAATGCTGCAGGCCGGTCGCGAACGTGACGCGGCCGAAGGTCTCGGGCGCTTCCGGGTTGCCCGCGTTCGAGACGCGCTTGCCGTACTCGATGCAGTAGCCGGGATCGTCGAACTCCGTGTCGGGCTTCACCTTTCCGGAGTCGAGCGCCGCGGCGGCGGTCACGACCTTGAACGACGAGCCCGGCGGATACAACCCCTGGGTCGCGCGGTCGAGGAGCGGTGCGCTGTAGCGGGGACATGCGGACGAGCGGCGGTTCCGGACCTGCGAGTAGTGCTTCTCGATCGCGTTCGGATTGAACGTCGGATACGACGCGAGCGCGAGCACCGCGCCCGTGTGCGGATCGAGCGCGACCGCGGCGCCGCACTTCCCGCGCAGCGCGGCGACGGCCGTGTTCTGCGCGCGCGCGTTGAGCGTGAGGACAAGGTCGTTGCCGTGGACGGTGACGCCCTTGAGCTTGTCGATCGCGGTCGATGCGACGGACGTCAGGTCGCCGTTCGCCCCGGTCAGGTAGTCGTTCTCGCTCTGCTCGAGCCCCGCGCGTGACCGGCCCAGGGTCGAGTACCCGATGACGTGGGGCGCGAAGTATCCGTTGGGGTAGCGCCGGAAGAACAGCTTCTGGCCGCCGACCTTGCGGGTCACGTTCTTCGCGAGCGCGATCCGCCCGCCCGCGGCGTAGATGCGGCCGCGGTCGATCTTGAACTGGACGACGCGTTGGATCGCGTTGTCCTGCCGGTCGTTGAGACCCGCGACCGCCCAGGTCTGCCAGTACGTGGTCCCGACGATGAGCGCGGCGATGAGAACGATCGCGGCGACTGCGAGGCGTGTGATCTGGCGGTTCACGCTTCACCCCGGCGCGCGTTCGCGCGATTGGACGCGAGCAGCAGTCCCGCGAGCACCAGGAAGTTGGCGACGACGCTCGAGCCGCCGTAGGAGACGAACGGCAGCGTGATCCCCGTCAGCGGGATCAGGCCGACGATGCCGCCGACGATGATGAACGTCTGCAGGGCGAAGGTGAACGCGAGCCCGACGCAGAGCAGCTTCGAGAAGCCGTCCTGCGCGAGCAGCGAGACGCGGAAGCCGCGCGCGACGAAGAGCATGTAGACGAGCAGCAACGCGGCGGCGCCGATCAGGCCGAGCTCCTGCGCGATCGCGCTGTAGATGAAGTCCGTGTTCAGGAACGGGATCAGCGGGTGCTCCGACCCCGGCGTCGTGAACACGCCCTTGCCGAGCCCCGTGCCGCCGAACTCCCCGTGCGCGATCGAGTACCGGGCTTGGACGAGCTGGTAGCCGTCGCTCTGCGCGTACTTGAACGCATGCAGCCAGACCTGCACGCGGTCGCGGACGTGCGGCGAGATGTGGTAGACGCCGTAGGAGCCCGCGACGAACAGCGCGGCGCCGATCCACACGTAGAGCGCGCGCGCGGTCGCCGCGTAGAGCATCGCCAGGAAGACGCCGAAGTAGAGCAGGCCGCTGCCGAGGTCGTTCGTCTCGACGAGGACGAGCATGCAGCCGCCCCAGATCACGAGCAGTGGGCCGAAGTCCTTCAGTCGCCCCTGTGCGATCACCTCCCGCTTCTCGCGGAGGTAGCCCGCGAGGAAGACGATCAGCGCGAGCTTCGCGAGCTCGCCGGGCTGGAACGAGAGGGGCCCCGCGTTGACCCAGAGGCGCGCGCCGTTGACGGTCTTCCCGACTCCGGGCAGTGCAGGCAGGGCGAGCAGGAGGATCGCGCCGAGGCCGAAGAGGTACTTGTAGGACTCGAGAATTCGGTAGTCGCGCCGCAGCGCGATCAGCGCCAGCGAGAAGACGCCGACTCCGATCACGATCCAGAGTCCCTGCCGGAACGCGTCGCCCGGGTCGAGGCGATAGATCTCGGTCACGCCGACCGCCGTCAGCAGCGCGGCGATCGGGAGCAGGTACGGATCCGCGTACGGCACCGTCAGCCGCGCGACCGTGTGCGCGACGAGGTAGAGGAGGAAGAAGAAGCCGGCGTAGGACAGCGAGCCCGTCGAGATCTCCGACTGCCGCGCGATGTAGACGGAGGCGAACCCGAGCCCGGTGAGGACGCCGACGACCGTCAGATTCAGGAGCTCGCGGTTGCGCTCGCTCATCGCAGCAGGAACCAGGCCACCGCGGCGGCTGCGAGGACGAGCAGCAGCAGCAGGACGAACGGCCACTTTCGCCGGCGCTTCGGTGCTTGGTCGCGAAGGCCGAGCGCCCTCGCCTCCGAGGGCGGGATGACCATCGTGTCGACGGCCGGCACGCGGTCGGCCTCCGTGAGCGTGTCCTCGACGTCCGGCTCGGAGACGGCGGGCATCGGCCGGGTCTCTTCGACGCTCTCCTCGATGCTCTCCTCGGGCGCATCGCTGAGCTCGAACGCGACAACGGTGATGTTGTCCTCGCCGCCGGCCTTGTTCGCGAGCCGGATCAGCTCCTTCGCGGCGCCGTCGAGGTTGCCCCGGTTCGCGTCGAGGACCTGCGCGATCGCCTCGTCGCCGACCATCGTCGTGAGCCCGTCGGAGCAGATCAGGAAGACGTCGCCCTCCTCGGGGGCGACGGTGAAGGCGTCGACGTCCACGTCCGGGTCGGTCCCGAGGGCGCGGGTGATCACGGACCGCTGCGGATGGTTCTCGGCCTCTTCGGGCGACAGCTTGCCGGCGCGGACGAGCTCCGAGACGAGCGAGTGGTCCTCCGTGAGCTGCTCGAGCCGGCCGCTGCGGGCGAGATAGGCGCGGGAGTCGCCGACGTGGCCGATCGTCACCCCGCGCCCGTCGACGACCGCGACGGTCATCGTCGTCCCCATCCCGGACACGCTGGCGTCCTCGGAAGAGCGCTCGTAGACGCTCCGGTTCGCGGACTGGATCAGCGTCACGACCTGCTCCTCACCCCCGCCGGCGGCCTCGCTGGCCTTGACCGCGGCGGCCGCCAGTCCGGACGCGACCTCGCCGGCGCGCGGGCCGCCCATCCCGTCGGCCACCGCGAAGAGGGGCGGCCTGGCGACGTATGCGTCCTCGTTCCGCCGCCGCTTGCGGCCGGGGTCGGTTGCTGCCGTGAAGTCGGCAATCCTCATTGCTCGAACCTGAGATCCGTCTCGCCGATGCGGAGGACGTCGCCGGGCGTCAGCCGGCGTGGCCGGTCGATCCGCGTCCCGTTGACGAAGGTGCCGTTCGTCGAGCCGATGTCCTCGACCCAGACGCCGTCCCGCCGCGGCTCGACGCGCGCGTGCTTGGCCGAGGCGAACTCGTCGCCGTGCAGCTCGATGTCGTTCGGGGAGCCACGCCCGACGGTGATCGGCGCCGAGTCGAGCTCGAACCGCTCGCCTTCCTCGAACGCCGGGCTGCGCAGGACGACGAGCGCGGCCAGCTGCTGAGGCGGCTGGACGAGACCGGCGGCGGCCGCCTGGGCCGGGCCGAGGATGAAGCTCTCCTGGGGCAGCCGCACGTCCTTGGCGGCCGCGCGGACGATCCGCCAGATGAACAGGTAGAGCAGGACGAGGAACGCGATCTTGAGCGCGAGGAGGACGGTCTCGACGGCGACGTCGGCGAGCATCACGCGAGATCGCGCCGGAACGCGATGTCCGTCGACCCGATCGTGATCTTGTCCCCGTGGTCGAGCTTCGCCCGCTGCGTCCGCATGCCGTTGACCTCGAGCCCGTTCGTGGAGTCGAGGTCGACGATCCAGTAGGCGGTCCCCTCCTGGCGGACCTCCGCGTGGCGGCGCGAGGCGCTCGGGTCCTCGATCTGGATGTCGCACTCGCGCGAGCGGCCGATCAACGTCCGGCGCTTGTTCACCTCGTAGCGCTGGCCGTCCACGCTGAGCGTGACGACCTCGCGCTCGACGCCGAGCTCGTCCGGGGTTGCGGCCTGCGTCGGCTCCGGCGCCCGCGGCTTGTAGATCATCGTCGCGCCCGACTCGGCGGGCTCGGGCTCCTCCTCCCGCCGCCGCCGGCCTCCCGGCTGTGCCATGCGGGTGGCGATCCCGAACTCTCCCACGCTGAGGTCGTCGTCGGTGTGGAGGATCACGTGCGGCGGCGAGAGCAGGGCGTACTGCTCGCGGCGGGCGTGCTCGGCGAGGTACTGCTGGAGCTCGTCGACGAGCGACGCCTCGTACGACTCGAAATTCGCCCGGTCCTCCTCTGCGAGGTAGACCGAGTACTCGTTCGGGACGTAGACGCGCGAGACGGAGACCGTCTTCCCGTCGTCCATCTCCTTGGCGAGCTTCCGCGCGAGCTCGACGGGCTGGACGTGCGTTCGGAACGCGCGCCCGAAGATGCCCTCGAAGAGCGATTCGATCTTCTGCTCGATGCTGCGAAGCATGGCCCGGCCGGGGTGATCCCCCCGCGCAGCCAGTCTAAGTCCTGGCCAGGAGCGCTCCGACGGTTATCCAGGCCCCGAGAACGAGGGGAGCGGCCGGTACGGGCAGCACGGCGAGAGACAGCGTCGCCGCGCCCCAGGCGGCAATCCACCAGCGGCCGCGCGCGGCGACCCAGGGCAGGACGAGTGCGGCGAAGGCGACCCCGATCGCCTCGAGGAGGAGCCCCGTCGGAATCGCCGTTGCGATCTCTCGGGCGACGGTCAGCGGCGCGCGGCTGCCTGCCACGTGCAGCGGAATTCCGCCGCTGTCGTGCACCGCGCGCGCTGCCGCGGCGAGCAGCACCGCTGCGGCGGAACCGACCGCGCGGACGGCGGCGGAGCGCGCGCCGTGGTACACGAGGGGGAGCGCGCCGGGCACGAGACCGACGGGCGCGAGCAATCCACGCTCGGGGTCGCGCACATGCAGCGTCAACCAGCCGAGCGCCGCCGCGGCGTAGAGGAGGGCGAGGGCGAGCGCGACGTTTCCGAGCGGGAGCAGGGGGACGGCAAGCGCGGCCGCGAGCCCGGCGCGCGGCCGCAGGAAGGCAATCGCGGCGACGATCGTGGCGAGCGCACCGGCCCAGTGCGCGGGATAGAACGGCAGCATCGACGCGGCTGCGCCCGCGTAGATCCCGCCGAGCGCGGGCGGGAGGAGCCTCCGTGCGACCTCGACCGGCGTGTCGGCCACCTCGCCGCCGTCGCGGCTCCGCCGCAGGGACTTGGCGAGCTTCGCCGCCGACGGGCGGCGCCCAGGCTCGAGCGACAGCGTCCGATCGACGGCCGCCAGGAGGGGGGCCGGCAGGTCGGGACGGAGCTCGGCGAGCGGCGGCGCACCGGCCGTGATCGCATCCGCCGTCTCTCCGAGCGATGGACGCCAGAAGGGATGCCGTCCGGCGAGTGCCTCGTGCAGAAGCACGCCGACCGACCACACGTCGCCCGCGGCAGAGGCCTGCTCACCGTGCAGCCGCTCCGGTGCGATGTACGCGAGCGTTCCGGGCACGTCGCCCACGGCGGTCAGCGTGTCCGCGTCGGCGAAGCGGGCGAGGCCGAAGTCGAGCAG
>Ga0081539_10002382_pt1 | contig 26838 bp, 5 predicted proteins | sample TabmetS4T2R2_FD_71023 | JGI IMG/M metagenome (GOLD analysis project Ga0081539, IMG submission 71023) | Tabebuia heterophylla rhizosphere microbial communities from the University of Puerto Rico - S4T2R2 | ecosystem: Host-associated > Plants > Roots > Rhizosphere ...
GCCCCGCAGGGCCGTTGGGCCGGCGGCGGCCCGCTGGTCGCGGGCGGCGTCCTCGGCCACCACACCGAGGACGTCACCCGCTGGTCCGGGTTCCTGCGTGGTGTCGGTGAAGCGGGTCCGCAGCGCGGGGTGGTGCTCGACGAGGGTGGTGAGCGCGCGGCGGAGGCGGTCGACGTCGACGTGCGGGTCGACCTCGACGGTGACGGACATCGTGTAGTGGTCGCGGTGTTCGGTGGGGAGGGTGGCGAACAGCCAGCGTTGGATGGGGGTGAGTGGTGCGGGCCCGGTTTTCTCGGCGACGGGTGCGGGGCCGGTGTCGCGGGTGGCGGCGTGGGCGAGGTCGGCGACGGTCTGGCGGAGGAAGATGTCCTTGGCGGTCACCCGGATCCCGGCTTCGCGGGCGGTGGAGACGACCTGCATGGACAGGATGGAGTCGCCGCCGAGGGCGAAGAAGTTGTCGTGGGCGCCGACCTGGTCGACGCCGAGCACGTCGGCCCAGATGGTGGCGAGGTCGGTTTCCATGCCGGGGCGGGGGGCGACGTGTCCGCGGTCCTCGCGCAGGGCGGGTTCGGGTAGGGCGCGGTGGTCGAGTTTGCCGCTGGGGGTCAGGGGCAGCCGGTCGAGTGGCACGAGGGCGGCGGGGACGAGGTAGTCGGGCAGGGCGGCCCGCAGGTGGGTGGTCAGCTCGTCGGGGTCGCCGCCGACGACGTAGCCGATGAGCCGCAGGTGGTCGCCGGTCTTGCGGGCGATGACGGCGGCGTCGCGGACGTCGGGGTGGGCCAGCAGCGTGGCGGTGACCTCGCCGGGTTCGACGCGGTGGCCGCGGATTTTGACCTGGTCGTCGGTGCGGCCGAGGTAGTCGAGTTCGCCGTCGGTGGTCCAGCGGACCCGGTCGCCGGTGCGGTACATCCGCTCTCCCGGTTCGCCGTGGGGGTCGGCGACGAACCGGGTGGCGGTGTGTCCGGGGCGGTTGAGGTAGCCGCGGGCGACCTGTGGTCCCGCGAGGTACAGCTCCCCCGGCACGCCGACGGGGACGGGGCGTAGTTCGGTGTCGAGGACGTAGGCGCGGACTGTCCGCAGGGGGCGGCCGATGACGGGCCGGGTGTCGGGGGTGATGCGGCGGCCGGTGGCGTCGACGGTGACCTCGGTGGGCCCGTAGTAGTTGAGGGCCATGAGGTCGGGTTGTGCGGCGAGGGTGCGCCAGAGGCGTTCGCCGGCTGCTTCGCCGCCGATCATGAGCATGTCGAGGTTGATCGAGGTGAGTCCGGCGGCGATCAGTTGGGTGGCGTAGGTGGGGGTGAGGTCGGTGGCGGTGATGCCGGTGCGGCGGTAGTGGTCGACGAGGGCGGGTGGGTCGAGGCGCAGGTCTTCGTCGATGACGTGGAGTTCGTGGCCGGCGGCGAGGAACAGCAGGCCTTCGAGGGAGGTGTCGAAGGAGAAGGTGGCGGTGAGGGCGAACCGTTGGCGGCCGGGTAGCCGTTCGATGATGCCGAGCCGGTGGTTGTGGAGGAGGGCGGCGAGGTTGCCGTGGTCGACGATGACGCCTTTGGGGCGGCCGGTGGAGCCGGAGGTGTGGATGACGTAGGCGCGGTGCCGTGGGTGCGGGGTGACACCGGGGTCGGTGTCGGGTAGGCCGGTGGTGTCGGGCAGTTCGTCGAGGACGACGGCCGGGGTGGTGTCGGCCAGCAGGTACTGGACGCGGTCGGCGGGCAGGCTCCGGTCGATGGGGATGTAGGCGGCGCCGGCCTTGAGCACGCCGAGCAGGGCGGTGACGAAGTCGGCGGAGCGGGGTAGGCGCAGCGCGACGTGGTGTTCCGGGCCGGCGCCGTGGGCGTGCAGCCAGTGGGCGAGCCGGTTGGCGGCGGCGTCGAGTTCGGCGAAGGTGTGGGACTGGTCGCCGCTGACGACGGCGATCGCGTCGGGGGTGCACGCTGCCTGGGCGGTGAACACGGCGGTGAACGGCGGGTGCGGGCCGGGCAGGTCGCCGCCCTGCCACGTGTCGAGCAGGCGGGTGCGTTCGGCGTGGTCGACGAGGTCGATGGCGGTGAGGGGTTGGTCGGGTGCGGCGGCGACCGCGGTGAGCAGGACGCGGAGGTGGTGGGTGAGGCGGGTGATGGTGGTGGCGTCGAACAGGTCGGGGTTGTACTCGATCCCGCCGAGCAGTTCGTCGCCGGACTGCTGGAACTCGATGGTGAGGTCGTGGGTGGAGCTGACGACGGGTGCGGTGACCTCGGTGGCGGTGAGCCCGGGCAGGTCGGGTATCTCGTCGGGGGTGTTCTGCAGCAGCACCATCACGTCGAACAGCGGGTTGCGGCTGGGGTCGCGTTCGGGGGCGAGGGCGTCGACGACGCGTTCGAACGGTACGTCCTGGTGGGCGAACGCGGCGAGCACGGTGCCGCGGACCCGCCGCAGCAGTGCGGTGAAGGACTCGGCGGGGTCGATGTCGGTGCGCAGGACGACGGTGTTGACGAAGAACCCGACGAGCCGGTCGAGTTCGGCGCGGTCGCGGCCGGCGGTGACGGTGCCGACGGCGATGTCGTGTTGGCCGCTGTAGCGGGCGAGCAGCACCTGGCAGGCGGCGAGCAGGGTCATGAACAGGGTGCTGTCGCGCCGTTTGCCGAGTTCGACGAGGGCGGCGGTCTCGTCGGCGGGCAGGGTGAACCGGTGCACGGCGCCGGCGGCGGTGCGGATGGCGGGGCGGGGCCGGTCGGTGGGCAGGTCCAAGGGTTCGACGCCGGCGAGGGTGTGGCGCCAGTGGTCGAGGCTGCGTGCCGCGTCGTCGCCGGTGGCCCAGTCGCGTTGCCAGGCGGCGAAGTCGGTGTAGCGCAACGGGATCGGGTCGAGGGTGGTGCCGGCGTAGCGGGCGGCGAGGTCCTCGGTGAGCACGGCGGTGGACCAGCCGTCGGTGACGATGTGGTGCAGTGCCAGCACGAGCACGTGTTCGGTGGGGGCCAGGCGGACCAGGGTGGTGCGCAGCAGCGGGCCGCGGCGCAGGTCGAACGGGCGCCCGCATTCGGCGGCGAGGACGGCGTCGAGTCGTGCCGGGTCGTCGGTGAGGTCGATGAGGGTGAGGTCCGCGGGTGTCGGGGGGTGGACGTGTTGCACGCCGCGGCCGTCGAGCTCGTCGAAGGTGGTGCGCAGTGACTCGTGGCGCACGACGAGTTCGGTGAGGGCGGTGGTGAGGGCGTCGACGTCGAGGTCGCCGGTGAGGCGCAGCATGGTGGGGGTGAGGTATTCGGTGCCGCCCTCCTCGAACTGGTCGAGGAACCAGAGCCGCTGCTGGGCGAACGACATGGGTGCGGGCCCGGTGCCGGCGCGGGTGGGGATGGTGGTGGTGTCGCCACCGGGGACGGCTTTGGCGAGTGCGGCGACGGTGGGGTGTTCGAACACGGCGCGTGGGGAGATCTGGCTGCCGAAGGCGGCACGCAGCCGGGACACGACGCGGATGGACAGGATGGAGTCGCCGCCGAGGGCGAAGAAGTTGTCGTGGGCGCCGACCTGGTCGACGCCGAGCACGTCCGCCCAGGCGGCGGCGACGACGCGTTCGGCCTCGGTGCGGGGTGGGACGTGGGTGTCGGTGGCGGTGAGGTCGGGTGCGGGCAGTGCGCGGCGGTCGAGTTTGCCGGCGGCGGTCATGGGCAGTTCGTCGAGGGTGACGAACGCGGCGGGGACGAGGTAGTCGGGCAGCGTGTCGGCGAGTGCGGCGCGGGGGTCGTGGGTGTCGCCGACGAGGTAGGCGACGAGCCGCACACCGGTGGCACCGCCGGTCGTACTGTCGTCGCGGGCGATGACGGCGGCGTCGCGCACGCCGGGCAGGCGGCGCAGCACGGCGGCGACCTCGCCGGGTTCGACCCGGAACCCGCGGATCTTGACCTGGTCGTCGGTGCGGCCGAGGTAGTCGAGTTCGCCGTCGGTGGTCCAGCGGACCCGGTCGCCGGTCCGGTACATCCGCTCTCCCGTCGCGCCGTGGGGGTCGGCGACGAACCGGGTCGCGGTGAGCCCGGGCCGGTTGAGGTAGCCGCGGGCGACCTGCGGCCCCGCGAGGTACAGCTCCCCCGGCACCCCGATCGGCACGGGCCGCAGTTCGGTGTCGAGGACGTAGGCGCGGACTGTGGTGAGTGGACTGCCGATGAGTGGGCGGCTGCCGGGGGTGAGGGTGCGGGCGGTGGCGTCGACGGTGACCTCGGTGGGGCCGTAGTAGTTGACGACGGTGAGGTCGGTGTGGGCGGCGAGTGCCTGCCAGAGGGTGTCGCCGGTGGCTTCGCCGCCGAGCAGGAGCAGGTCGAGGCCGGCGTCGGCGAGGCCGGCGGTCATGAGCTGGGTGGCGTAGGTGGGGGTGAGGTCGGCGGCGGTGATGCCGGTGCGGCGGAAGTAGCTGACGAGGGCGGGTGGGTCCAGGCGCAGGTTCTCGTCGATGACGTGGAGTTCGTGGCCGGCGGCGAGGAACAGCAGGCCTTCGAGGGAGGTGTCGAAGGAGAACGCGGCGGTGAGCGCGAACTTCTGGCGCCGGGTGAGGGGTTCGAGGAGTTCGAGGCGGTGGTCGTGCAGGAGGGCGGCGAGGTTGGCGTGGTCGACGACGACGCCTTTGGGGCGGCCGGTGGACCCGGAGGTGTAGATGACGTAGGCGGCGTGGTCGGGCCGCACCGGGACGTCCGGGTCGTGCGCGGGATACGTGGGCAGGTCGCCGAGTTCGTCGAGGACGAGCACGGGTGCCGCGTCGGCGCGGAGGAACTCGACGCGTTCGGCGGGGAGGCCGGGGTCGATGGGCAGGTAGGCGGCGCCGGCCTTGAGCACGGCGAGCAGCGCGACGACGAGGTCGGTCGAGCGCGGCAACCGCAGCCCGATGACGGTTTCGGGGCCGGCGCCGGCGGCGATGAGCCGGTGGGCGAGCCGGTTCGCGGTGGTGTCCAGCTCGGCGAAGGTCAGTGTGGTCTCGCCGCACACGACGGCGGTGGCGTCGGGGGTGCGGGTGGCCTGGTGGCGCAGGACGTGGTGGAACAGCGGGGCGCCGGTGATGACGGCGTGTTCGGGTGGCGGGAGCACCAGCGCGCGGTCGCCGTCGGACAGCCAGGGCAGTTCGCCGAGGGGGCGGGTGAGGTCCTCGGCGAGGCCGGTGACGAGGGCACGCAGCCACCCGGCGACGCGGTCGGCGGTAGTGGCGTCCAGCAGCGCGGGGTCGTAGGCCAGCTCGAGGTGGAGCTGTTGGTCCAGGTGGACGGAGAGGGTGAGCGGCAGGTTGGTGGTGTCGATGGTGCGGACGTCGACCACGCGCAGCCCGTCCGCGGTGGACGCGTCCTCGAAGGGGTAGTTCTCGAACACGACGACGCTGTCGAACAGGGCGGCGCCGGGGGCGAGGTCGGCGTGGTTCTGCACGCGGGTGAGCGCGAGGAAGTCGTGGCGGCGGGCTTCGCTCTGCGTGGCCTGCAGGTCCCGCAGCCAGGGCCCGGCGGGGCGGCGCGGGTCGACGGCGACGCGGGTGGGCACGGTGTTGATGAACATGCCGACCATGGACTCGACGCCGGGTAGTTCGGCGGGCCGGCCGGAGGTGGTGCTGCCGAACACGACGTCGTCGGTGCCGGCCCAGCGGGACAGCAGCAGCGCCCACGCGCCCTGGACGACGGTGTTGACGGTGAGCCCGGCGCCTTGGGCGGCGGCGCGCAGCGGGGCGGCGTCCAGTTCGGTGCGGAGGGTGGCGCTGGACTCGGTGCGGTGTGCCTGGGTGGGTGGCCGGTCGTAGGGGATGGTGGTGGGGGTGTCGAACCCGGCGAGCACGGTCCGCCAGTAGGTGTCGGCGGCGTCGGTGTCCTGGGCGGCGAGCCAGGTGAGGTAGTCGCGGAAGGGGCGGCGGGCCGGCACGGCGGCGGGCAGGCCGCGGCTGATGGCGGCGTGGTGGGCGACGACCTCGGCGAACACCTGTCCGGTGCTCCAGCCGTCGAGCAGGACGTGGTGGGTGGACCACACGAGTTCGACGCGGTCGTCGCCGGTGCGGACGATGGCCAGCCGGGTCAGGGGGGCGTGGGCGGGGTCGAGGCGGTCGGCGCGGTCGCGGGCGAGCAGTTCGCCGAGCACGGCGGCGCGGGCGTCGTCGGTGAGGGGCCGCAGGTCGTGGTGGGTGATGGCGAGGTCGACGTGGCGGTGCACGACCTGGACGGGTTCGTCGACCCCGTCCCAGACGAGGCGGGTGCGCAGGACGGGGGTGCGGTCGGCGACCTGCCGGAACGCCTCGGCGAGCGCGGCGGGGTCGGGCACGCCGTCGAGGGTGAGGCGCACCTGGTCGACGTAGGCGCCGCTGTCGGGGTCGACGAGGCTGTGGAACAGCATGCCGGCCTGCAGCGGGGTGAGCGGGTAGATGTCCTCGACGTCGGCGCCGGTCCCGGCGATGGTGTCGACCTGGGTCTGGGTGAGGCGGGTGAGGGGGAAGTCGGCGGGGGTGCGGCCGCCGGCGTCGGGGCGGGCGCAGTGCTCGGCGAGGTCGCGCAGGGCGGTGATCATGCCGTCGGCGAGGCCGCGGACGGTGTGCTCGTCGTGGCGGGCGGTGGAGTACTGCCAGTTCAGGACCAGTTCGCCGTGTTGGACGAGTCCGTTGATCTCGAGGGGGAAGTCGAGTGGCGCGGCGGGGTCGACCTCGGCGCCGGACGGTTCGTGGCGGGTGCGGAAGGTCCCGCTGTCGCCGGCGTCGTCCCAGCGGCCGTGGTAGTTGACGCAGATCTCGGGCAGCGGTGTGGTGAGCCGGCTGCCGGGGCGGAGTTGGCGCAGGGCGTCGTAGCTGATGCCGCGGCGGGGCACGGCGCGGAGCTGTTGTTTGACGGCCTTGAGGGTGGCGTCCCAGCCGGTGGCGGGGAGGGTGAGGGCGAGCGGGTACTGGGTGGTGAACCAGCCGACGGTGCGGGACAGGTCGGTGCCGGGGAGGACGTCCTCGCGGCCGTGGCCTTCGAGGGTGACGGCGACGGTGTCGTGGCCGGTCCAGTCGGCGAGGACGCGGCCGAGGGCGGTGAGCAGGACGTCGTCGGCGTGGGCGCGGTAGCGGGTCTCGGCGAGCCGCAGGAGGGTGGCGGTGGTGTCGGGGTCGAGCCGGGCGGTCAGGGCGCGGGCGGTGCCGGCCGTGGCGTCGCCGTCCCGGTCGCGCGGTAGCGGGGTGGGGGTGGGTAGGGCGGTCCAGTGGGGCAGGTCGTCGTCGAACCCGCCGGCGGTGACGTGGTCGCGCAGCCGGTGTGCCCATTCGCCGAAGCCGGTGCCGACGGGGGTGAGCCGCATCGGCTCCCCCGCGACCGCCTGTGCGTGGGCGGTGCGCAGGTCCTCGGCGAGCACGCGCCAGGACACGCCGTCGACGACGAGGTGGTGGGCGACCAGCAGCAGCCGGGCCGGCCGGTGGGGGCCGAGGTCGAACAGCAGGGCCCGCAGCACCGGGCCCTCGATGAGGTCGAGGGATGCGCGGGCGGTTTCGGCGGCGGCCGCGACGCGGGTCGAGATGTCGACCTCGGCGACGTTGGCGAGGTCGAGCATCTCGACGTCCACCGTGGACTCCCCCGGTTCCTGGCGCCACGTGTCGCCGTCGAGGTGGAACCGGGTGCGCAGTGCGTCGTGGTGGGCGACGACGGCCCGCACGGCGGCGGTGAGCGCGGTGGTCTCGACCTCGTGGGCGAGGTCGAGGGTGAGTGACATCGTGTAGTGCGGGCGGGGGCCGTGGGTGGTGAGGAACCAGGCCTGGATCGGGGTGAGCGGTGCGGGGCCGGTGGGTGCGGGGGCGGTGGTGGCGGTGGGTTCGGCGGTGGTGACGACGGCGGCGAGTTCGGCGATGGTCTGGTTGGCGAACACGTCGCGGGAGGTGAACCGCAGGCCGGCCTGGCGGGCGCGGGAGACGAGCTGGATGGACAGGATGGAGTCGCCGCCGAGGCCGAAGAAGTTGTCGTCGCGGCCGACCCGTTCGGCGCCGAGGACCTCGGCCCACAGCACGGCGAGCCGCGTCTCCAGGTCGCCCTGGGGTTCGGCGTGGGTGCTGTCGGTGTCGACGCCGGTGTCGGGGGCGGGCAGGGCCTGCCGGTCGATCTTGCCGCTCGGGGTGAGCGGCAGCCGGTCGAGCACGACGAACGCGGCGGGCACGAGGTAGTCGGGCAGGACCCGCTTCAGCTGGGCCCGCAGCCCCGCCGGGGTGGGCTCACCGTCCACAGTGGATACTACGTAGCCGACGAGCCGGCGGTGCCCGCCGTCGTCGCGGGCGACCACGCAGGCCTCGGCGACGCCGGCGCAGTCGAGCAGGGCGGCTTCGACCTCGCCGGGTTCGATGCGGAAGCCACGGATCTTGACCTGGTCGTCGGCGCGGCCGAGGTACTCGACGGTGCCGGCGGGGGTCCAGCGGGCGAGGTCGCCGGTGCGGTACATGCGGGTGCCGGGTGCGCCGTGGGGGTCGGCGAGGAACCGGGCGGCGGTGAGTCCGGGCCGGTCGAGGTAGCCGCGGGCGACCTGCGGTCCGGCGAGGTAGAGCTCGCCGGGCACGCCGACCGGGACGGGCCGCAGGTTCTCGTCGAGGACGTAGGCGCGGCTGTTCCACAGTGGACGGCCGATGACGGGCCGCTCCCCCGTCACGCGGGTGGCGAGGGCGTCGACGGTGAACTCGGTGGGGCCGTAGAAGTTGTAGACCGTCGTGTCGGGTTGGGCGGCCAGCTCGCGCCAGAGCGGTTCGTCGAGGGCCTCGCCGCCGAGCATGAGCAGGGCGGGCCGGTGGCGGGGGTCGGACAGGAGGCCGGCGGGCAGGAGCCGGCGCAGGTAGGAGGGGGTGAGGTCGAGGAAGTCGATGCGGTGGGCGGCGACGTAGTCGGTGAACGCCTCGGCGTCGAGCCGGATCTCGTCGGTGAGGACGTGCAGTTCGTGGCCGCCGGCCATGAGGACCGGGCCCTCCCACGAGGTGTCGAAGGAGAACACGGCGGACAGCGCGACCCGCAGGGTCGCTCCGCCGGTCGCGGCGCGGACCTCGGCGTGGTGGTTGTGCAGCAGGTTGACCAGGCTCTGGTGTTCGACGACGACGCCCTTGGGGCGGCCGGTGGACCCGGAGGTGTAGATCACGTAGGCGGTGTGGTCGGGCCGCGGCCCGGGTTCCGGTGGGGTGTCGGGGAGGCCGTCGGTGTCGAGTGGGCGGTCGACGACGAGCACGGCGTGTGCGTCCTCGACGAGCTGGGTTCGGCGGGCGGCCGGCAGGGTGGGGTCGACGGGCAGGTAGGCGGCGCCGGCCTTGAACACGGCCAGCTGCGTGACGATGGCCTCGGCGGTGCGGGGCAGCGCGACGGCGACGACCCGCTCGGGGCCGGCGCCGTCGGCGCGGAGGCGGTGCGCGAGCCGGTTGGCGCGCCGGTCCAGCTCGGCGAAGGTGAGCCGTTCGTCGCCGCACACGAGCGCGGTCCGGTCGGGGGTGGCGGCGGCCTGGGCCTCGAACACGGCGGGGAAGGTGGTGGCGGGGACGTCGTGGGTGGTGTCGTTCCAGCTGTGCAGCAGGGTGTGGCGTTCGGCGGCGGTGAGCCAGGCCAGTTCGGCGAGGGGGCGGCGCGGGGTGGCGGTGACGGCGTCGAGCAGGGCGAGCAGGTGCCCGGCCAGGCGTTGCACGGTGGTCGGGTCGAACAGGTCGGTGCTGTACTCGACGAGGCAGTCGATGCGGTCGGCGCGTTCGGTGAAGTCGATGCTGAGGTCGAAGTTGGCGGCCTCGCGCCGGAGGGTGACCTCCTCGACGGCGAGGCCGGGGAAGGCCGGTAGTCCCCGGCGTTCGTTCTGGAGGGTGACCATGACGTCGAACAGGGGGTTGCGGCTGGGGTCGCGGGGTGCGCCGGCGACCTCGACGAGCCGGTCGAACGGCACCTCGTCGTGGCGCAACGCTTCCAGGGTGTCCGCCCGGGTCCGGGCGAGCAGGTCGGTGAACGACTCGGTGAGGTCCACTGTGGAGCGCAGGACGACGGTGTTGACGAAGAACCCGACGACCCGGTCGAGTTCGGGGCGGGTGCGCCCCGAGGTCACGGTGCCCAACGACACGTCGCGCTGGCCGCTGTAGCGGGCCAGCAGGACCGCGCAGGCCGCTGTCAGGGTGGTGAACAGCGTCGTGTCGTTGGTGGCGGCGACTTCCGTGAGCCGCGTGGCCAGCGCCCCGGGCACCGTGAACTCGTGGGCCGCGCCCCGGGTGGTTCGCATGGCGGGGCGGGGCCGGTCGGTGGGCAGGTCGAGCGGTGCGGCGCCGTCGAGGGTGCGGCGCCAGTAGTCGGTGTGGGCGGTCATCGCCGGGCCGGTGAGCCGTTCCTGTTGCCACACCGCGTAGTCCGCGTACTGGAGTGCGGGCGCGGTGGGTGACTGTCCGGTGTAATCGGCGGCGAGCTCGGTGAGCAGGACGCGCAGGGACCAGCCGTCGACGACGATGTGGTGCGCGGTGAGCAGCAGCACGTGGTCGGCGGGTCCGAGGCGGACCAGCAGGACCCGGAACAGCGGGCCGCGCCGCAGGTCGAACGGTCGCGCGAACTCGTTGTCCAGCAGGGCGTCCAGCTCACCGACCGTACCGTCCACTATGGATAGTCCGGTGTCGGCGGTGGGGTGCACTATCTGCACGGGCCGGCCGTCGGTCTTGTCGAACGTGGTCCGCAGGGACTCGTGCCGGTGAAAAAGTCCCGCGACGGCGGCCCGCAGCGCCGGCACCCGCAGCTCGCCGGTGAGCCGCAGCGCGAGGCCGCTGTTGTAGTCGGTGCCGCCGGGGGTGAACTCGCTGGCGAACCACAGCCGTTGCTGCGCCGACGACAGGGGCAGCGGCCGGGCGCGGTCGGCCCGGGTGACGGCGGCCTCCCGCGCGGGTGCCACACCGCCGGCGAGGCGCCGGGCGAGCTGGGCGCGCAGGTGCTCGGGCAGTGCGTCGATGCGGCGTTGCCGGGACGAGGTCATCGGGGGCTCATTCCTCCGGTCACGAGAGGGGTTCAGCGGTCGCCGCTGCGGGCCAGGGTTTCGAGCTGGTCCAGCACGCGTTCCTCGACGAGGTCGGCGAGCGCGCGGACGGTGCGGGCGGCGAGCACGTCGCGTGGGGTGAGGTCGAGGGAGAACGCGGCGTTGACGCGGGCCGCGACCCGCAGGCTGAGCAGCGAGTCGCCGCCGAGCATGAAGAAGCTGTCGCCGACGCCGACGCGCGGGAGTTCCAGCACCTCGGCCCAGATGTCGGCGATGACCTGCTCGGTGGCCGTGCCGGGAGCGACGTAGGCGGCGACGGGCGCGACGTAGCCGGGTTCGGGCAGGGCACGCCGGTCCAGCTTGCCGCTGGCGGTGAGCGGCAGCTCGGCGAGCGGGACGATCGCGGAGGGGACCATGTGCTCGGGCAGCGTCGCGGCGGCCGCGGACCGCAGCGCGGTCAGGTCGGCGGTGGCGGGGGTGACGTAGGCGACGAGCTTGCCGTCGCGGGCGATCACGGCGGCCTCGGTGACGTCGGGCTGTTCGACGAGCACGGCGCGGATCTCGCCGGGTTCGATGCGGAACCCGCGGATCTTGACCTGGTCGTCGACCCGGCCGAGGTACTCGACGGCGCCGTCGGCGGTCCACCGCGCGAGGTCGCCGGTGCGGTACATGCGGGCGCCGGGCGGCCCGAACGGGTCGGCGACGAACCGCCCGGCGGTGAGTCCGGGCCGGTTGAGGTAGCCGCGGACCACCTGGGTGCCGGCGAGGTACAGCTCGCCGGGCGCGCCGGGCGGCAGCGGGGTGAGGTCGGCGTCGAGGACGTAGGTGCGGGTGTTCCACACCGGCCGTCCGATGGGGACGGTCAGCTCCCCCGGCGTGCACGACCAGTGGGTGACCTCGATGGAGGCCTCGGTGGGGCCGTACAGGTTGTGCAGCTCGGCGGCGAGCACGTCGTGGCATTCGGCGGCGAGGCCGGCGGGCAGCGCCTCCCCGCTGCACAGCACCCGCCGCACGCCGGCGCAGCGGCTCAGGTCGGCGTGGGCGAGGAACGCGCCCAGCATGGACGGTACGAAGTGGACGGTGGTGATGTGTTCGGTGGCGATCAGGTCGGCGAGGTAGACCGGGTCGCGGTGCCCGCCGGGCCGGGCGACCACGAGGGTGGCGCCGGTGACCAGTGGCCAGAAGAACTCCCACACCGACACGTCGAAGCTGGCGGGGGTCTTCTGCAGCACCCGGTCCTCGGGGGTCAGCCCGAACCGGTGCTGCCCCCACAGGAGCCGGTTGACCACACCCCGGTGTGGCACGACGACGCCCTTGGGTTTGCCGGTGGAGCCGGACGTGTAAATGACGTAGGCGGCGTCGGCGGGCGTGGTGGTCACCTCGGGCGGTGTGTCGTCCCCGGGGGCGAGCACGCCGGCGGGGTCGTCGATCACGACGGTGGCGTCCGCGTCGGCGACGAGGAAGTCGACGCGTTCGCGGGGCAGGTCGGGGTCGATGGGGAGGTAGGCGGCGCCGGCCTTCATGACGCCGATGAGCGCGACCACGAGTTCGACGGACCGGGGCAGCGCGACCGCGACGACGGTGCCGCGGCCGGCGCCGCACGCGGTGAGCCGGCGGGCGAGGCGGTTGGCGTGGGTGTGCAGTTCTGTGTAGGTGAGGGTGTGTCCCTCGAAGACGACGGCGGGTGCGCCGGGGGTGCGGGCGGCCTGCTCGTCCAGCAACGCCACGAGCGTGGTGTCGGGGACGGGCGCGGCGGTGTCGTTCCACTCCCCCAGCACGCGGGTCCGTTCGGCGGCGGTGAGGGCCGGGACCGCGGAGACGGGCCGGTCGGGGTCGGCGGGCAGTTCGCGGAGCAGGTGGGTCAGGTGTTCGGCGAGGGTGCGGACGGTGCCGGCGTCGAACAGCGCGGGTTCGTAACCCACCAGCAGCGACAGGCGTTCCCGCGGGTAGACGGTGATGTTGAGCGGGAAGGTGGTGCTCTCCACGGCGGCCAGCTCCCGCAGCCGCAGCCCGCTCGCCTCGGCGATCGGGTAGTTCTCGAAGATGACCGCGCTGTCGAACAGGTCCACCCCGCCGGGCACCTGGCTCCAGGCCTGGATGCCGGGCAGCGGGGTGTGCTCGTAGCGGCGGGCGTCGACCTGGGTGTCCTGCAGCGCACGCAGCCACGCCGCGACGGGGGCGGTGCCGTCGACGGTGGCGACGGCGGGCACGGTGTTGACGAACATGCCGATCATGGCGTCGACGCCGGGCAGGTCGGTGGGCCGGCCGGCCACGGTGGCGCCGAAGCACACGGTGCGCTGCCCGCTGTAGCGGGCCAGCAGCAGCGCCCACGCGCCCTGCACGACGGTGCCGGGGGTGAGCCGGTTGGCCCGCGCGAACGCGTAGAGCGCCCGCGTGTCCTGTTCGGACAGTCCGAGCTCGAGGCGGCCGGAGGTGCTGACCTCGGAGACGGTGGAGCGGGGCCGGTCGAACGGCAGCGGGGTGGGTGCCTCGATGTCGGCGAGCACGCCCCGCCAGTACCGTTCCGCGGCCGCGCCGTCCTGGCGGGCGAGGTGGCGCAGGTAGTGGGCGAACGGCGGCCGCTCGGGCAGGGCCTCACCGGCGTAGGCGGCGGCGACGTCGGCGAGCACGTGGAACACGCTCCAGCCGTCGAGCAGCACGTGGTGGAACGTCCACAGGATCTGGACCTCGGTGTCGGAGAGGCGGGCGATGGTCACCCGCATCAGCGGCGGCCGGGCCAGGTCGAGCCCTTCGGCGCGGTCGCGGGCCAGCAGCTCGGCGAGCCGGGCGGCCCGGTCGTCACCGGTCCAGTCCAGCAGCCGGACCGGCAGCCCGACGCGTTCCCGCACGACCTGCACGGGTTCGGGCACGTCCGCCCACGCCACCGCGGCCCGCAGCGCGGGGGTGCGGTCGACGACGCGGCGCCAGGCGCGGGCCAGCCGGGGGGTGTCGGTGACGCCCTCGACGACGAACGAGGTCTGCTGGAAGTAGGCGCCGCGACCGTCCTGGGACAGGCTGTGGAACACCATGGCGGCCTGCATCGGGGTGAGCGGCAGGATGTCGGCCACCTCGCGGGTGGCGAGCCGGTCCACGGTGGCCTGGTCGAGCCGGGCGAGGGGGAAGTCGGACGGGCGGCGGCCGGTGGTGGCGGTCCGCACGCGTTGGGCGCCGATGCGGCGCAGGGCATCGGCCATGGCCGCGGCGAGCCGGGAGATGGTGGCCTTGTCGTGCCGGTTCGCGCTGTAGTGCCAGGTGAGCAGCAGCCGGTCCTGCTGGACGCGGCCGACCACGTCGATCAGGTGGGCGCGGGGCGCGTCCGGGTGGGCGTGCAGCTCGAGCTCACCGGTGTTGGCGGCGAACTGGCCGAGGTAGTTGAAGCTCACGGCGGCGTTGGTGGCGAGGTCGGTCGAGAAGGCCGAGTCGCCGAGCCAGCGCAGCGCGCCGTACCCGATGCCGCGGCCGGGGATCGCGCGCATCCGCTCCTTGGTGGCGGCGAGCGCGCCGGTCCAGTCGGTGCCGGGCGCGGTGAGCACGACGGGGAACAGGGTGGTGAACCAGCCGACGGTGCGGGACAGGTCGACGTCGTCGAACAGCTCCTCGCGGCCGTGGCCCTCCAGGTGCACGAGCACCTGGTCGCGGCCGGTCCACGTGGACAGGGCGGCGGCGAGCGCGGTGAGCAGCACGTCGTTGACCTCGGCACGGAACAGGCGGGGCACGTCGCGCAGCAGCGCGGCCGTGGCCTCCCGGTCCAGCGCGACGGTCACCGACCGCTCGGAGGCGGTGGTGTTGGCGCCGTCGTGGTCCTCCGGGACGGCGCCGTCCTCGCGGGCCACGTCGGCCCAGTAGTCGTGCTCGGTGCCGAAGCCGCCGGCGTGCACGTGCCCGACGAGCTGGCGGGCCCAGTCACGGAAGGACGTGGTGCGGGCGGGGAGCTGGATCGGCCCGTTCATCGCTGGGCCGGCCGCGGCCTGCCGGTGCGCGGTGCGCAGGTCCTCGGCGAGGATCCGCCAGGACACGCCGTCCACGACGAGGTGGTGTGCGCGCAGCCGCACGCCGCGCTCGCCGATGACGCGAGCGTCGAACAGCGGACCGTACCCGGCCACCGCACCGTCCACACCGGACGGCGCGTTCTCCTGCCGCCAGGCCTCGGTGTCCCGGTCGAACCGCATCCGCAGCGCGTCGTGGTGCTCGGTCAGCGCCCGCACCGCGGCGGCGAGCGCGGCGGGGTCGGCGGGCATGCCGAGATCGATGGTGCAGGACTGGTGGAACCACTCCGGGTGGACGGTGTGGGTGTCGAGGAACCAGCGCTGGATGGGTGTCAGCGGCGCGTCACCCTCGACCGGGCCGTGGTCGACTGGCCCGCCGCGGGCCGGCTGGACGTGGGCGGCGAGCTCGGCGACGGTCTGGTGGGCGAACACGTCGCGGGAGGTGAACTCGAGCCCGGCGGCGCGGGCGGCGGTCACGACCTGGATGGACATGATGGAGTCGCCGCCGAGGGCGAAGAAGTTGTCCCGCACGCCGACACGCGCGGCGCCGAGCACCTCGGCCCACACCGCGACGAGGGTGGCCTCCACGGGGGTGCGGGGCGGGACGTACGGCGTCTGTTCGGGCGCGGCCCGGACGGGTGTGGCGCCCTCGCCGGCGCCGTCGAGCGGCACGAGTGTCCCGAGTGGACTGTCGGGTCGTTCGGTGACGGCCCGCAGCAGCGCGTCGAGGTCGGCGGCGAGGGACTCCATGCGGTCGGCGTCGAACAGGGCCGCGTCGTACTCGACGGTCATGGTCAGGTCCTCGCCGGTGGGCCAGAACTCGACGGTCACGTCGAAGCGGGACGCGGGCCGGGGCAGGTGGTGCTCGGTGAGGCACAGCCCGGCGGCCTCGCGGGTACGCAGGATGGGCTGGTGCAGCGCGACGGCGGCCTGCACCAGCGCCGTGCGGCTCGGGTCCCGTTGCGGGGCAAGGGCTTCCACGACCCGGTCGAAGGTGACGCCGTCGTGTTCGAACGCGGCCAGCGCGGTCTCCCGGACGTCGGCGAGGAACTCGCTGAACGGCTGCCCGGCGGTGACGCGGGCACGCAGGACGACGGTGTTGACGAAGAACCCGGCCACGTCCTCCAGCTCGGCGCGGGGCCGGCCGGCGCGCACGGCGCCGACCGCGACGTCGTGCTGTGCGGCCCGGCTGGCCAGCATCGCCTGCACGGCGGCGGTGAGGGTCATGAACAGGGTGGCGTCGTGGGCGGCGCCGAGGGTGGTGAGCCGGGCGACCAGCTCGGCGGGCAGGCGGTGGTGGAGCACCGCGCCCGCACCGGACCTCAGATGCGGACGCGGGCGGTCGGTGGGCAGGTCCAGCACGGGCAGGCCGGCCAGCTGCTCCCGCCAGTAGTCGATGTCGTCGGGGGTGTCGCCGGTGTGGGTGGTCTGCCAGGCGGCGAAGTCCGCGTAGTCGACCGCGCGCCGCGGCAGCCCGGCGGGTGGCCCGCCGGCGGCCTCGCTGTAGCAGGCGGTCAGCTCGTCGAGCAGGACGGCCACGGACCAGCCGTCGGTGACGAGGTGGTGCTGGGCGAGCAGCAGGACGTGCTCGACCGCGCCGTCGTCGGTGGCCAGCCGGACCAGCAGGGCGCGGGTCAGCGGGCCGGTGCGCAGGTCGAAGGGGCGGGCCAGCTCCTCGGCGAGCACCGCGTCCACGTTCGCCGGCTCGGCGGTGACGCACGTCAGCGGCACCTCGGCCGCCGGGTGCACCAGCTGGCACGGCTCGCCGCCGACCGTGTCGAACGTGATGCGCAGGGCGTCGTGGCGGGCGGTGACGCGGTCGAGCGCGGACCGCAGCGCGATCTGGTCGAGCGGGCCACGCATGCCCACGGCGGCGCCGGTGTTGTTGGCCGCCCCACCCCGCGTGACCTCCTCCAGCCACAGCCGGCGCTGCGCCGGCGACAGGGGCACGGGCCGGTCCCTGGGCACACGCGGGATGGGGTCGGCCGGCCGCACCCGCCGGGCGGCGCCCGCACCGGCCGGCAGGGTCTCGGCCAGTGCGGCGACGGTGCGGGCGTCGAAGATCGCGCGGCCGGACAGCGGCACGCCGAGCGCCGCGAGCCGCGCCTGGGCCCGCGCGGCCAGGATCGAGTCGCCGCCGAGGGCGAAGAAGTCGTCGGTGACGCCGACTTCGGCGACGCCGAGCACCTCGGCCCACACCTTGGCCAGCAGCCGCTCCCGCTCGTCACGCGGGGCGACCGAGCCGGCGTCGGCGACGCTGCCGTACACCGGCGCGGGCAGCGCGTCGCGGTTGAGCTTCCCGTTGGGGGACAACGGGAACCGGTCGAGCACGACGAACGCGGCGGGCACCATGTAGGCGGGCAGTGTGCGGGTCACCCTGGCCCGCAGCCGGGCCGGCACGGGCCGCTCGGCCGCGTCGCCGGTGTTGGCGGGCACGACGTAGGCGACCAGGCGCTTGAGGTCGCCCTCCGCGCGCGGCACCACGACCGCCTGCCCGACGCTGGGGTCGGCGGCGAGAACGGCCTCGATCTCCCCCGGCTCGACACGGTGCCCGCGGATCTTGACCTGGTGGTCGGCGCGGCCGACGAACTCGAGGTCGCCGTCCGGCCCGCACCGCACGACGTCGCCGGTGCGGTACATCCGCTCCCCGGGCTCGCCGTGGGGGTTGGGCAGGAACCGTTGCGCGGTCAGGCCGGGCCGGTCCAGGTAGCCGCGGGCCAGCCCGACGCCGGACACGTACAGCTCACCCGGCGTGCCGTCGGGCACGGGCCGCAGGTCGTCGTCGAGCAGGTGCACGGCCGTGCCGGGGATGGGCCGCCCGATCGGCGGCGCGGTCACCGCGGGGGTGAGCGGGTCGCTCCAGCTGGTCACGACGGTGGACTCGGTGGGCCCGTAGGCGTTGATCATCTGCCGGCCGGGCGCCCACTTGCGCACCAGCTCCGGCGGGCAGGCGTCCCCGCCGACGATCAGCAGCCGGAAGTCGGGCAGGGTGTCGGCGGCGTCGTTGATGGTGGCCAGCGCGACCGGCGGGATCAGCGCGTGGGTGACCCGCCGCTCCCGCAGCACCTCGGCGAGGTGCTCGCCCAGCAGCGGCCCGGGCGGCGGCACGACGAGCGCGGCGCCGCCGGCGAACGCCATGCACAGCTCCAGGACCGAGGCGTCGAAGCTCGGTGAGGAGAACTGCAGCACCCGGTCCCCCGGCCGCACGTCGAACCGCTCGACCTCGGCGGTGGCGAACGTGGCGAGCCCCCGGTGGGTCACCACGACGCCTTTCGGCCGGCCGGTGGAGCCGGACGTGTAGATGACGTAGGCGGCCTGCTCGGGCCGGCGCACACCGATGTCCGAGGGTGTGTCGGGCCCGGCGCCGGCGGCGTTCGCGACCTCGGCCGGGTCGTCGAGGACCAGGCAGGGCCGCGCGTCGGCGAGCATGGCCTCGATCCGCTCGGCCGGGTAGTCCGGGTCGACCGGCACGTAGGCCGCGCCGGCCTTGAGCACCGCGAGCTGCGCCACGACGATCTCCGCCGAGCGCGGCAGCAGCAGGGCGACGACCCGCTCCGGGCCCGCCCCGCCGGCGGCGAGCCGGTGCGCCAGGCGGTTGGCGCGGCGGTCCAGGTCGGCGTAGCTGATGGTCTCGTCGCCGGAGATCACGGCCGGGGAGTCCGGGTCGCCGGTGACGCGGGCCGTGAACAGGTCGAGCAGGGTCGTGGCGCCCATGGTCGTGGGTACCTTTCGGGGGAGGTTCGATGGGGTTGTCAGCCGACGAGGCGGGCGCGTTCGACCTGCTTGCGCGCGAGGCGGCCGCCGACCTGGAGGCCGGTGACGCGGCCGTCGCGGCCGAGGACGAACCGGCCGGCCTGGTCGGTCACGCCGGTGTCGCAGTCGCGCATGGTGAACCGGTGTCCGGAGTGGACGGTCAGGTCGGCGAAGGGCTCGCCGTCGACCGTGAGCCGGAAGCCGCCGGTTCCGTTGTGCCGCACCGTGTACTCGAGGTCGCCGTTGGCGTAGTCGCCCACGCACTCGGCGGGGGCGTCGACGGGGTGGCCGTCGACGGCGAGCGGGTCGTAGTCGTGGATGGGGACGCCGCAGTCGGGCAGGCGGCGGGCGAGCTCGCGCCACAGCGCGAAACCGGCGCCGGAGTTGGTGGTCAGGGCGATGACGGTGCCGGTGGCGGGGTTCATCCGCAGGTGGCAGGAGGTGCCGTCGCCGTTGCCGTCGTGGCCGACGGTGCTGCCGTCGCCGTAGGTGGCGAGGCCGAGGCCCCAGCCGTCGGCGAGCCCGAACGGGTCGGCGCCGGGCACCGGCGTGCACATCTGGTCGCGGGCCTCGGGGTCCAGCACGGTGTGCAGCAGGCCGTGGCCGAGTGCGACGAGGTCGGTGGCGCTGGCGGCGAGCGCGCCCGCCGCGGCCTGGGTGGCGGTCAGCGCCTGCACGACGGGCCGGCCGCGCCCGGAGTGGCCGGTGACCAGGTTCGCGGGCACGCGGGTGCCGGTGACGAACCGCGCGGGCACGCCGGCCGGGTCGAGCACGAGGGTCTGGACGGCCTCCCACCAGCTCATGCCGGTGATGGTGGTGACGGCGTGCCCGGCGAGCAGGTAGCCGATGTTGGAGTAGGAGAACAGCCGGCCCGGTTCGGCCAGGGGCCGCACGCCGCGGCAGCAGTCGAGCACGTGCCGGCGGGGGGTCACCGCCCGCGTCTCGGCGGGATCGGACGGCAGGCCGCCGGTGTGGCTGAGCAGGTGTCGCAGGGTGAGCCGGCCGCGCTGTGGGTGCGGCAGCTCGCGGAGCTCGGGCACGGGGTCGGCCAGCGGCTCGTCGAGCTCGAGGTCGTCGTCGCCGACCAGCACCAGCGCGGCGGCGGCGGTGACGACCTTGGTGATGGAGCCGACCGGGACGGGTGCGTCGACCGTCATCGGCGTGTCGCTGCCCGCGCGGGTCTCCCCGTGGGTCCAGGTCCACGTCTCGCCGTCGTGGTGCACGGTGAGCTGTGCGCCCGGCACCGCGTACGTGGCGACCAACTCCTTCAGGTGCGCGCCAAGCAATGAGTTGTCCATGAGTCCCCGACACTGGAAATACTGGTTTTAAGAAGAGGCGACAATTTTGCGCAATGCGCAGCCGCTGGGGGTACCCAGGACGCGCACAGCCTAAACCAACCGGTTCGGAGCCAATTCAAATGACGGTTTCCGACCGATTTGGCGGCAATTTTTCCGGTCCGTCCGAGATGTCGGCATGCAGCCCTGAGCTGGGCTTATCCGGAGAATAAGACGAAGGAGCCATTCATGACAAAGCATTCACCCCGACTGGACCTGATGCACGTATTCAATACGTAGGCCTTCTTTGTGCTCGTTCTGAAATGGTTACATCAGCCAAGCTAACAAGTTCGCATCAGGGTAGCCAGTGACGAACGTCATCACCTGTCCACGCTACTCACACGCGATTTGGGAGCGTTGACGGGACGCGTCGGCACCTCTACGGTCGAGGCAGGAAAGCGCTTTCCAGCATCCGGAGACACCGATGTCCGAGCTGTCCCGAAGAAACCTGTTGATGGGCACCGCCATCGCCGGCGCCGCCGGCGCACTGGGCCTCCCCCGCCGCCGCGCCGCCGCGGCACCCGGCCCCGGCGAGACCGGCCAGGCCCGCTGGCTCGACGGCACCGCACCGGCCGCCACCCCCGGCGTCACCTGGGGCATGCCCTGGCCACGCGGCCAGGTCCCCACCGGCCACGACCTCGTCGTGTCCACAATGGACGGACAGGCGGTGCCGGCGCAGACCTGGGTCACCGGGTACTGGCCCGACGGCTCGGTCAAGTGGACCGCCCACGCCATCGGCCCCGACGCCGCCACCGCCACCGCCTACCGGGTGACACCGGGCCGCGCACCCACCCCCGCCACCCCGGTGACCGTGACCACCGGACGCGACACCATCGACGTCGACACCGGCGCCATCCGCGTCCGCCTCAACCGGCGCGGCACCACCCTCGTGCGCACCATCACCCGCGGCGACCGCGAGATCGCCCGCGACGGCGAACTCGTCTGCCTCCGCGCCGACAGCGCCGACGACCCAGCCGACGACCCAGCCGACGACACCCCACACCACACCCGGCGCGAGACCTTCACCAGCGCCATCCACACCGCGAAGGTCGAACAGTCCGGCCCCGTGCGCGCCGTCGTCCGCATCGAGGGCACGCACCGCGCCGGCCGCCGCGACTGGCTCCCGTTCGTCACCCGCCTGTACTTCCACGCCGGCGCCGACGCCATCCGCGCCATCCACACCTTCACCTACGACGGCGACCCCCACCGCGACTTCATCGCCGGCCTCGGCATCCGCCTGCACGTCCCCCTGCCCGACGAACCCTACAACCGGCACATCCGCCTCGCCGGCGCCGGACAAGGAGTGCTCGCCGAGGCCGTCCAGGGCATCACCGGCCTGCGCCGCGACCCCGGCGCCACCGTCCGCGCCGCCCAGATCGCCGGCCAACGCACCCCCGACATCACCACCTGGGCCACCACCGTCTCCAGCCGCCTCCAGTACATCCCCACCTGGGGCGACTACACCCTGCGCCAACTCACCGCCGACGGCTACCAGATCCGCAAACGCACCAAACCCGGCCACAGCTGGATCACCGTCAACTCAGGCGGCCGCGCCGGCGGCCTCGCCTACGTCGGCGGCCCCTCCGGCGGCCTCGCCCTCGGCATGCACGACTTCTGGCAACTCCACCCCACCCAACTCGACATCCGCGGCGCCGCCGGCGACACCGCCGAACTCACCCTCTGGCTGTGGGCACCCGACGCCACCCCCATGGACCTGCGCCCCTACCACGACGGCCTCGGCCAGGACACCTACCCCGAACAACTCCAGGGCCTCGAGATCACCTACGAGGACCACGAACCCGGCTACGACACCCCCTACGGCACCGCCCGCACCACCGAACTCACCCTCTGGGCACTGCCCGCCACCCCCACCGCCGAACGGTTCACCCAACTCGCCGCCGCCGTCGCCACCCCGCCCCGCCTCGTCCCCCCACCCGCACACCTGCACGCCGCCGGCGTCTTCGGCGACTGGGCACCCGTCGACCGCACCACCCCCGCCAAGGCAGCCATCGAGGACCACCTCGACTTCCTCACCGACTTCCACCGCGGCCAGGTCGACCAGCACCGCTGGTACGGCTTCTGGGACTACGGCGACGTCATGCACACCTACGACAACGACCGCCACACCTGGCGCTACGACGTCGGCGGCTACGCCTGGGACAACTCAGAACTCTCCACCGACATCTGGCTCTGGTACCAGTTCCTCCGCAGCGGCCGCCCCGAGGTGTTCCGCCTCGCCGAGGCCATGACCCGCCACACCGGCGAGGTCGACGTCTACCACCTCGGCCGCTTCGCCGGCCTCGGCACCCGCCACGGCGTCCAACACTGGGCCGACAGCGCCAAACAACTCCGCATCAGCACCGCCGCCAACCGCCGCTTCTACTACTTCCTCACCGCCGACGAACGCGTCGGCGACCTCATGCACGCCCTCATCGACACCGACCGCACCTTCCTCGCCGTCGACCCCATCCGCAAGATCCGCACCGAGCCCTACACCCCCGACCCGCACGCACTCGACATCAGCTTCGGCACCGACTGGGGCGCACTCGCCGCCGCCTGGCTCACCGAATGGGAACGCGGCGGCCACCCCCGCGCCCGCCAGCGACTCCTGTCCACCATGCGCACCATCGGCGCCCAGACCAACGGGTTCGTCCAGGGCAGCGCCCTCTACGACCTCGACACCGGCGAGTACGCCGTCGCCGACCCACCCCGGGTCAGCGTCTCCCACCTGTCCGCCGTGTTCGGCCTCGCCGAAATCTGCAGCGAACTCATCGACCTCGTCGACGAACCCGAGTTCACCCGCGAATGGCTGCGCTACTGCCGCTTCTACAACGCGACCGAGGCCGAACAGACCGCCGAGTTCGGCGCCACCTTCGGCAACCTCAACCTCCGGCAGGCCCACTCCCGCCTCACCGCCTACGCCGCGGCCAGAACCGGCGACCCGGCCCTGGCCGCACGCGCATGGCAGGAGTTCCACACCGGACACGCCGGCTACGGCCCCACCGTCTCCTGGCAGACCACCCGCGTCGAACCACCGTTCGTGCCCGCACCCGTGGACGAGACGGACTTCGTGTCCACCAACGCCTCAGCCCAGTACGGACTGGCCGCCATCCAGTGCCTCGCACTCGTCGGCGACCAGGCGTGAGTCAGCCCCGGTAGGTCAACACCACCGGCCTACCCGCCAACCGCGTCGTCCGCCGGTCATCCCGACCCGGCGGACGGCTACGCGTGTGCCGCAGCGGCCGCGCCATGTCGTACTCCACCTCCGGCACGTCCCACACGTACTCGACCTCGGCCACCTCCGCCCGGTCCCCACCACTCAGCACCGCGATGCCGATCATGCTGGCCACCAGCGACAGATGCACCAACGGATCACCGATGTGGAACGGCACCAGCGACGCGTCCACCACCGCCCCGAACTGCCAGAACAGCAGATACGCCACCCCACCGCCGATCAGGAACGCCCGCGCCCCCCGAGGACCCCTACTCATCCCGAACCCGGCCAGCCCGAACCCGAGATGCACCGCGTTGTCCAGCACACCCGCACCGGTGTCCAACACCGCGGCCAGCACGAACAACCCGGCCAGCACCAACGTCACAACCTGCCCCGGCTCCCGACGAGCCCGCGTGTACTCCCTCACCTCGACCACCTTCCCCGCTTCCGGCGGTGCGAAACCAACCATGCCTCCAATACGACAGACGCACGCGACGACGCGCCGGTTCTCCCAAAGATCAACTCTTTAGGGTTACGTGGAGTGAGCGCGGTGGGACACGGACGTGAGGGGTGAGTCCGCCTCCCACCGCGCTCCGCCGCACCACGCGGGCTGGGGGAAACCGCGCGGCACGGCTGGCCGGTGACCACTACCCGGCGCGGAGCACCCGTTGGCCCGCGTCCACACGCGGCGCCCACGACGGGGCACCACACTGCGGACGCCAGGTACCCACATGCGCCCACTGCCGACCCCACCGATACGACACCAGGATCGTCGGGCGCTGACAGCGGGGACATGGTTGCGGAGCCGAGTCGATGGTCACCTCGTCCTCCTCCGGTAGTGGTCCGTACCACAAGACTCGCGCGAAACCCGCCCACCCGGACCCGGGAGGTTACGGAGACCGCTACCGAGATTGCCCCGCCAACCACGACGCCACCTGCGTACGCGAGGTAAAACCCAGCTTTACCAGGATGTTCTCGACATGCGTCTCCACCGTCCGCCGCCCGATCACCAACATCGCCGCGATCTCCTTGTTGCTCATCCCCCGCGCCACCAACTCCGCGATCTCCAACTCCCGCCGCGTCAACCCACCCGGCTCCACCCGCTTGCGCCGCACCGCCTTCGCCGGCTCCTCCGCCAACGCACCCGCCACCGCCTCCTCAACCCCGAACCCGGCCGCCGCCGCGAACGCCGCATCGAACGCCGCCACCCCCAACGCCTCCCGCGCCTGACCGGCACACTGCTCGTCGAAGCCCTGGTACGGGCTCATCTCGTCCACCCGCGCACCCGACAACCGCCACACCGCGTGCGCGCTGCCCAGCAACCGCGCGGCCTGCTCGTGCTCACCCTCCGACGACTGGCACCACGCCAACGCCTCGAGCAGGAACGCCAGCAACGTCCGGTCCGCCAACCGCAACGCCACCGCCTCCCGCAACAACCGCACCGCCTCCGGACACCGCCCCTCCCGCCACCGGTGAATCGCCACCGCCCACAACGCGTAACCCCGCGACCACCGCGCCTCGAACCGCTCCGTCAACCCGAGCGCCTCCTCCGCCGCCGCGGCACCCCGCCCGTCACCGAGGAAGAAGTACGCCGCCGACAGCAACACCAACGTGTCGAACACCAGCAACGCGTCACCCGCCACCCGGTACCCGGCCAGCGCCTCCTCCAGCAACGCCGCCCCACCCGGCAGATCCCCCGCGAAGAACGTCGCCATCCCCGCACACTCCAGATGCCCCGCCCGCAACCGGTCGTCAGCCAGCTCCTCCGCCAGCACCGCCAACTCGGCCAGCAGCTCCCGCCCGTCCGCCGCACCGGTCTGGATCGCCAGGAACGACGCCGCGTACAGCGCCCGCGCCCGCACCACCCCCCGCTCCCGCCACAACCCCAGACCCCGCCGCAGATACCGGAACCCCTCCGGCACCAGACCCCCGCCATACCAGAAGTTCCACAACGACGCCGCGATGTCCAGCGCGTCACCCTCCCGGCCCGGCGTCGACAGGCAGTACTCCACCACCGCCCGCAGGTTCGGGTGCTCCCGCCGCAACCGGCCCACCCACTCCAGCTGCCGCGGCCCGAACCCCTCCGCCCGGTACCGCCGGGCCAGCGCCACGTAGTACTCCACCTGCCGCGCCCGCACCACCGGCTCGTCGACCAGCTTGCCCGCCGCGTACTCCCGGACCGTCTCCAACATCCGGTACCACGCCTGCCACCCGAACGTGCCGTCCTTACGCGACAGCACCGACTTGTCCACCAACCCCGCCAGCACGTCCAACACCGGCACCTCGCTCTGCCCCACGTGCTCCGCCGCGTCCAGGTCGAAGCCGCCCGGGAAGACCGACAGCTGCGCCCACAACCGCTGCTCGTCCGGCGAACACAGCTCGTAGCTCCAGTCCATCGTCGCCTCGAGCGTCCGCTGCCGCGGCTGCGCCGTCCGCGGCCCCGAGGTGAGCAGCCCGAACCGGTCGTCCAGCCGCGCCTCCAGCTGGTCCACCGACAACACCCGCAGCCGCACCGCCGCCAACTCCAACGCCAACGGGATGCCGTCCAACCGCCGGCAGACCCGCGCGACCGCCGCCCGGTTGTCCGGCGTCAACTCGAACCCCGGCAACACCGCCGACGCCCGCTCCACGAACAACGCCACCGCGTCCGTCATGTCCTCGTGCCCCGGCACCGCCAGCGGATCCAGATGAAGGATGTGCTCCCCCTCGGTGTGCAACGCATGCCGGCTCGTCGCCAACACCCGCACACCGGCCGCGGTCGCCAGCAGCTTCTCGACCAGCACCGCGCACTCGTCCGCCAGGTGCTCGCAGTTGTCCAGCACCAGCAGCAGCTGCCGGCCCTCCAGGTACTCCGCCAGCCCCGCCGCCGGATCAGCCGACCCCCGCAGGTCGAACACCGCCGCGACCGTGCTCGCCAGCAGCTGCGGGTCACGCAGGTCAGCCAGCTCGACCAGCCACACACCGTCCACGAAACCCCGACGCATGTCCCCGGCCACCCGCGCCGCCAGCCGCGTCTTCCCGACGCCACCCGCGCCCGTCACGGTCAGCAACCGGGCGGCCGCCAGCAGCCGCTTGGCGTCCCGCAGTTCACGCCGGCGCCCGACAAAGCTGGTCAGCTCTGCCGGCAGGTTGCCGACGCCACGGCGCGACCGTTCGCGCATGCGACGAAGTGTAGAACCGGAACTCCCCTTCGGACTGTCATCGCAACCGTCCGTACACCCAGGACTCACCCCCGACAAGGACACCCCTCCCCTTCCAGGCCTCTAGGGTGGTGACTGAGCCCACCGCCCGCCGCCCGTCCACTCCGCGCAATAATCGGACATCAATATAGTGACTAGAATATTTTTGACTGAAAAGGGGAGCAGCGACCGAGGGACCAACCGATGGCTTACCTACCTGACCGACGACACCATCCGGATCCACTGCGGTCCAGCCGGCGCACAGGCCGCGCGACGAGATCCCACCACGCGTACGACAACGCGCCCGCGTAGGACACCGGGCAACCGGAATCGGCGGAGACATCGCCCCTCCCTTCCCGGCTTTCGGGTGGGAGTGGAACATGGGCCGATCCCCGACCCCCAGTCCCCCCCCCCCCCCCCCCCCCCCCCCCCCCCCCCCCCCCCCCCCCCCCCCCCCCCCCCCCCCC
>Ga0081539_10002383_pt1 | contig 26817 bp, 29 predicted proteins | sample TabmetS4T2R2_FD_71023 | JGI IMG/M metagenome (GOLD analysis project Ga0081539, IMG submission 71023) | Tabebuia heterophylla rhizosphere microbial communities from the University of Puerto Rico - S4T2R2 | ecosystem: Host-associated > Plants > Roots > Rhizosphere ...
GGGGCACGGCGCACCCGCTGAAGCGGTACGCCGCCTATGCCCCTCCCTCTGACCCGAACCTGTACACTCACGCGGGGTCCGGGGGGCACGGCTGCCCCCCGGCGGGGAGGTCCAGGAGGGGCAGAGCCCCTCCTGGCCCGCACTCTCAGTCCCGGCGCAACCCGCGAACCCGGTCAGCGCGGCGTCGGCAGGCCCAGCATGTCTCGGGCTTCCGCCGGCGTGGCGATGTCGAGGCCGAGTTCCTTGGCGATGCGCACGGTGCGCGCGACCAGCATCTCGTTCGTCGCGAGCACGCCCTTGGCGTAGTAGTTGTTGTCCTCGAGTCCGACGCGGACATGACCGCCGAGCAGCAGTGCCTGGGTGGTGCCCGGCAGTTGTGCCGGCCCGATCGCCGAGAGGCACCACACCGATTGCGGCGGCAGCAGCTTGATCATGGCGGTCAGCAGGTCGTGGCTGTAGGGCATGCCGCCTTGGAAGTTGCGGTCGGTGCCGAGCACGATGTTGATGAAGTAGGGCGGCTTGTCGTAGCCCTTCTGGATCAGCCGCGTGACGTCCTGGATGATGTGGGCGGGGTTGAACACTTCCCATTCCGGCTTGATGCCGCGTTCCTGGAAGCGCTTGGCCATGGTCTCGCAACGGGATGGCGTGGTGATCACCAGGATCTCGCGTTCGCCGAACACGTCCACCGCGGTGAAGCCGTCCAGGGTCGCCATCTCGGCGCCGGCGTCGAGGCCCTTCAGGCGCTCCTCGAAATTGTTCTCGAACATGCCGTCGGGCCGCGGCAGCAGCATGTCGCCGGAGGAGCCGCCGCCGGTGGAGTTGTTCAGGATGATGTCGCAGCGCGCGCGGATCAGCCCGTTGATGCGGCGGTAGATCTCGGCGTTGCAGGTGGCCTGGTCGTCCGGGCGGCGCGCGTGCAGCGCGGCGATGGCGGCCCCTTCCTTGTAGGCCTTGAAGACGGAGTCGGCGATTTCTTCCGGCTGGGTCGGCAGGTTCGGGTTGGCGGCCTTGGAGGCCATGCCGCCGGTCGGGGCGACGGTGACGATCACCTTGCTTGTCATGGAATCCTCCTGCTGTGGAGCTTGCGTCGAGCTTCGCCTTCCGCCGGCGCCGTGGTTCCTGTATGCGCGGCGTATGGCGTCATCACGCACCGGGCGCGCGACGCGCGCGGCGAACGGCACCGAGTCGGCGCTCGAGACCGCGCCGCTCGACGGGCATCTCGGCTTCCTGCTGCGCCTGGCGCAGCAGCGCGTCTTCGAGGAATTCCACCGCCGGTTCGGCGCCGAGGGCCTGACCCCCGCGCGCTACTCGGTGATGGTGCTGCTGGCGGCCAACCCGGATGCGCGCCAGGTGGCGCTGGCGGAAGCCTTGCAGATCAAGCAGCCCAACCTCGTGGTGCTGATCCATGCCATGGAGGCGGAAGGGCTGGTGGAGCGGCGGGCGGATGCCTCCAACCGCCGCGCCAACCTGCTGCGCCTGACCCCCGCCGGCGCGGCGCTGCTGGCGCGGCTGGAACCGGCGGTGCGCGCCATGGATGCGGGCTTCTGGGCCGGGCTGCCGGAAGCGGAGCGCGCATCCTTGTTCGCGGCGCTGCGGCGCGTGGTGCGATCCTGATCCCCGCATTTTCGCTTGCGCCGGACGCCCTCCAGGATTAGTTATGGTGCATAAGAATTAGCGCCGGCCACGCCGGGACGCAAGCGCCATGATGGAACGCCACGATGGAAGGCCATGATGGAAGCGGGGCTCGTCACCTATGAACAGCGCGATCGGGTTGCCTTCATCGGCCTGAACCGGCCGGAGAAGCGCAATGCGGTGAGCGATGCGCTGCTGCGGGCGCTCGCCGAGGCGCTGGCCCGCGGCGCGGCGGAGGCGCGCGCGGTCGTGGTGTTCGGGCACGGCGCGGCCTTCTGCGCCGGGCTGGATCTCGCCGAGCACCAGGCGCGGACGCCCGAGGAGGTGTTCTGGCACTCGCGCGCCTGGCATGCGGTGTTCGCCGCGATCCGCCACGGCCGTGTGCCGGTGATCGCGGCGATGCATGGCGCGACCGTGGGCGGCGGGCTGGAGCTGGCGACGGCGTGCCATCTGCGCGTCGCGGACCCCACGGCCTTCTTCGCCCTGCCCGAGGGCAGCCGCGGCATCTATGTGGGCGGCGGCGCCTCGGTGCATGTCGCGCGGCTGATCGGCGCGGCGCGGATGGCCGACATGATGCTCACCGGCCGCGTGCTGCGCGCCGAGGACGCCGAGCGATTCGGCCTCGTGCAGTATCTCGCGCCGGAGGGCGAGGCGCTGGCCAGGGCGGGCGAGCTCGCGGCCAAGGTGGCGGAGATGGCGCCGCTCACCGTGCTCGGCATCCTCCAGGCGCTGCCGCGCATCCAGGACATGAGCGAATCCGACGGCCTCTTCGTCGAAAGCATGATGGCCGCGCTGGCCCAGACCGGGCCGGAGGCGGCGGAGCGGCTGGCCGATTTCGTCGCCAGGCGCGGCGCCAAGGTGACGGCCCCGGGGGAGTGAGCGCCATGCTCGTCAACACCCGCGCGGTGACGATCGAATGGGGCGACTGCGATCCCGCGGGGATCGTGTTCTATCCGCGCTATTTCGCCATGTTCGACGCCTCCACCGCGGCGCTGTTCGCGCGCGCCCTCGGCATGACCAAGGCGCGGATCCTGAGGCAGTACGGCATTATCGGCATCCCGATGGTGGACACGCGGGCGAAATTCCACGTGCCTTCCAGCTTCGGCGACGAGGTCACCATCGAGAGCAGCGTCGCCGAGTTCCGCCGCAGCAGCTTCGAGGTGCGGCATCGCCTGCTGCGCGCCGACGGGGCGCTCGGCGTCGAAGGCTTCGAGACGCGGGTGTGGGTGGGCCGCCACCCGGACAGGCCGGACGGCATCAAGGCGCAGCCGATCCCCGAGGAGGTCATCGCCCGCTTCGCCTGAGACGCACAACGACAAGACGGAGGAGGTTCGAGAGATGGTGGGACGCAGGACGGTTCTGGCAGGCGCCGCGGCGGCGGCCGCGCTGCCGCGCTTCGCCCGGGCGCAGGCCGCGGCGAGGCCGGTGAGGATCGGCGTGCTCAACGACATGTCGGGCGTCTATTCCGACTATCAGGGCCGCGGCTCGGTGGTCGCGACCGAGCTCGCCGTGGCCGATGCCGGCGGCCGCGCCGGCGGCGCGCCGGTCGAGGTGGTGTTCGCCGACCACCAGAACCGCCCCGATGTCGGCGCCGCCATCACCCGCCGCTGGCTCGACATCGACAACGTGGACGTGGTGATCGACGTGCCGAATTCGGCGGTCGCCTTCGCCGTCGCCGATCTCTGCCGCGAGAAGAACAAGGTGTTCATCGGCTCCGGCGCGGGATCCTCCGAGATCACCGGCGCGCGCTGCTCGCCCAACAGCGTGCACTGGACCTACGACACCTGGTCGCTCGGCAACAGCCTCGGACGCGCCATCGTGGAGCAGGGCGGCAAGCGCTGGTTCCTGATCGTCGCCGACTACGCCTTCGGCTACGACCTCCAGGCCCAGGTGACCGAAGCCGTGCGGCGCAACGGCGGCACGGTGGCGGGCGCGGTGCGCTGCCCGATCGGCACCACGGATTTCTCCACCTTCCTGGTGCAGGCGCAGAGCACGCGCGCCGATGTGCTGTGCCTCGCCAATGCCGGCGCGGACACCGTGACGGCGCTGAAGCAGGCGGCGGAATTCGGGCTCAAGCGCAGCATGAAGATGTGCGGCCCGGTGGTGAACATCAACATGATCGAGCCGCTCGGCCTGCGCGACGCGCAGGGCCTGCTCGCCGTCATGCCCTTCTACTGGGACATGAACGACGCCTCGCGCGCCTTCGCGCGGCGCTTCCAGGCCGCGCATCCGCGCCGGCTGATGCCGAACGACATGCAGGCCGGCTGCTACGCCGCGACCATCCATTACCTCAAGGCGGTGGCGCAGGCCGGCGGCGCGCAGGACGGCCGCGCGGTGGTGGCCGCGATGAAGGCGATCCCCACCGAGGATCCGCTGTTCGGCCGCGGCAGCATCCGCGCGGATGGGCGCAAGATCCATCCGGTCTATCTGATGGAGGCGAAATCGCCATCCGAATCGCGCGGCGAGTGGGATTTCTTCAAGCTGGTCTCCACCGTGCCCGCGGAACACGCCTACCGGCCGCTGAACGAGGGCCGCTGCGCGCTGGTGCAGGGCTGACGCCATGGCGGAGTTCAAGCGCGCCGCCGTCATCGGCACCGGCGTGATCGGCGCGAGCTGGGCCGCCTGCTTCCTCGCCCATGGGCTCGAGGTCGCCTCCGCCGATCCCGCGCCCGGCGCGGAGGCGGCGCTGCGCCAGGCCGTCGCCGCGCACTGGCCGGCCATGGTGGCGCTGGGCCTGGCGCCCGGCGCCTCGGCGGACCGCCTGCGCTTCTTCGCCACCGCCGAGGACGCGGTCGCCGAGGCCGATTTCGTGCAGGAGAACGGGCCGGAGCGGCTGGACTTCAAGCGCGACCTGTTCCGCCGGCTGGACGCGGCCGCGCCGGACCACGCCGTGCTCGCGAGCAGCAGCTCCACCCTGATGGCGAGCGAGTTCCAGGAAGCCTGCGCACGGCACCCCGAGCGCGTGGTGCTCGGCCATCCCTTCAACCCGCCGCATCTCATCCCGCTGGTCGAGGTCGCCGGCGGCCAGGCGACCTCCGACGCCGCGGTGGAGCGCGCGATGGATTTCTACCGCGCCACCGGCAAGAAGCCGATCCGCCTGCGGCGGGAGATGCGCGGCCACGTCGCCAACCGGTTGCAGGCCGCGCTGTGGCAGGAAGCGATCCACCTGGTGCAGAGCGGCGTCGCCAGCGTGGAGGACATCGACACCGCGATCGCGCATGGCCCCGGGCTGCGCTGGGCGCTGCTCGGCCCCTTCCTCAACCTGCATCTTTCGGGTGGCAAGGGCGGCATCGAGCATCTCCTCGCGCATCTCGGGCCGCCGACGGAATCGATGTGGCGCGCCCTCGGCACCGTCTCGCTGACGCCGGAGGTCCAGACGCTGGTGGCGGAAGGCACCCGCGCGGAGCTCGCGAAGTGCGACGAGCCGGCGATGGTGCGGCAGCGCGACGAGCTGCTGCTCACCCTGCTGCAGCTCAAGGCGAAGGCGGGAGAATTGCCGTGACGCCGGAGAAAGCGGCGGCGCTGATTCCCGACCTGCCGATCCATGGCGGCGGCGAAGCGCGGCCGCCCTTCGTCACCGCCTCCGCCATGCTGGACCATGCGGCGGCGACGGCGCCGGACACCATCGCGCTGCGCCATCGCGGCACCGCGCTGCGCTATGCGGAGCTCGACCGTGCCGCGCAGGCCTTCGCGCGGCGCCTCGCGGATCGTGTGGCGCCCGGCGATGTCGTCGGCTTCCTGCTGCCCAACGGCCCCGAATTCGCCGTCGCCTTCTTCGGCACGCTGCGCGCCCTCGGCGCGCCGGCGCCGGCCAACCCCGGCTACCCGGCACCGCAGCTCGCCGCGCTGTTCGCCAATGCCGGCGCCCGCGCGCTGGTGTGCAGCGACCGCACCCGCGCGCTCGCGCAAACGCTCGCGGACGACCTCGGCATCCCGCCTCCGCTCTGCATCGACGAGGATCTGCCGCTCGCGCGCCTCGCCGCCGAGCCGCCGGCGCCGCTCGGCCGCCGGCAACCCGCGCCCGACGACATCGGCGTGCTGCTGTTCAGCGGCGGCACCACCGGCCTCTCCAAGGCGGTCGAGCACAGCCAGCTCCGCCTCGCCATCGCCGCGCGCTGCATGGCCTACAACTGGCCGACCCGCGCGCAGGGCGAGGTCTGGCTGCCGATCGCGCCCTTCTTCCACATCTACGGCTTCATGCAGGGCGTGGTGAATCCGGTCTACGGCCGCGCCACCGCGGTGATCCCCGAGCGCTTCCAGCCCGACCACATCCTCGATCTGCTGGTGCGCGAGCGTGTCACCGTGTTCGGCGGCGGCCCGCCCGCGATCTATGCCGGGCTGCTCGCGGCGGAGGGCCTCGCCCAGGCCGATCTCGCGGCGCTGCGCCTCTGCCCTGCCGGCGGCGCGCCCTTCCCCGTGGAGCTGCTCGAACGCTGGCGCCGCATCACCGGCCGCGAGATCCACGAAGGCTACGGCATGACCGAGATGGCCGCGATCGCCGGCGTCACCGCGCGCTCCGGCTGGCGCCCCGGCTCGGTCGGCAAGCCGATCCCCTGCAACACGGTGCAGATCGTCGACATCGAGACCGGCACGCGCGTGCTGCCGCCCGGCGAGACCGGCGAGGTCCGCGTGCGCGGCCCGCACATGATGCTGGGCTACCGCAACAACCCCGAGGAGACCGCGCGCACCCTGCGCTACGGCTTCATCCACACCGGCGACATCGGCCGCATCGACGCCGACGGCTTCCTCTTCATCACCGACCGCCGCAAGGACGTGGTGTTCGTCAAGGGCTTCAACGTCTTTCCGCGGGAAGTCGAGGAAGCGATCTACACCCATCCGCAGGTCGCGGCCGCCGGCGTGGTCGGCGTGCCGGATCCGCGCACCGGCGGCGAGAAGCTGGCCGCCTTCGTGGTGCCGCGCGCCGGCGCCGGCCTCGACGCGGCGGCGATCGCCGCGCATTGCGCCGAGCATCTGGTGGCGTACAAGATCCCGGCCGAGATCCGCATCGTGGAGGCGCTGCCGATGACCGGCGCCGCGAAGCTGGATCGCATGGCGCTGCGCCGCCTCGCGGAGGCGTGACGGCGCGGCCGGGAGGCCGCGAATGACCGAGGAGGAGCTGCGCCGCCGCGCCACATCCGGCGAGGTGCCGCCTGCCGGCATGCCGCCGGCGCTGCGCGCGCTGTGGCGCGACGCCCAGGGCGACTGGCACGGCGCCCATGGCGAGGTGGACGACGAGGAAGACCAGCCGAGCTGCCGCGTCCACGCCTATCTCCACCGCAAGGAGGGCGACCTCTCCAACGCCGGCTACTGGTACCGCCGCGCCGGCGAGGCCCAGCCCGAGGCGAGCCTCGAGGAGGAATGGTCGGCGCTCGCCAGGCGGCTGCTGGCGGATCCCGGCGCGGCGTGACCGCGGCGGAGCCGATCGTCGGCCGCGACGGCGCGGCGAGCCTCGCGCTCGCCTGCATGACGGCGCTGCTGACCTGCGGCGCAAGCCTGGTCCTCGCCTGGCTGCATGTCGCGCGCATCGCCTGGCGCACCGGCACGGCGCCGGCACGCGGCTCGGGCGCACGCATCGTCGTGCTCGGCCACAAGCTGGAACGGGGCCGCCCCGGCCCGGCCTTCATCCAGCGCCTCGCCCGCGCCGCGGCGCTCGCCCGCGACGGCGCGGCGCCGGTCATCCTGCTGGGCGGACGCACCAGCCGCGACGCGCCATCCGAAGCGGAGGCCGGGCGCGACTGGCTGCTCGCCGCCGGCGTCGACGCGCGCCGCATCGCGCTCGAGGCGCAGTCGCGCCACACGCTCGAGAACCTGCGCAACTACCGGGCGCATTTCCCGCCGGCACTCGGCCCCGACCTGCTGGTGACCAGCCGCGTGCACATGGCGCGCGCCAGCCTGATGGCGAGCGGCCTGGGCCTGCCGCACATGCCCTGCGCGGCGGAGGAATCCTGGCGCCCCGGCGGCGCCGAGCTGGCGCAGTTCCTGTTCGAGGGCTTCCTCGTCCATTGGTACGTGGTGGGCCGCTTCTTCGCGCGCATCGCACATCGCCGCGCGTGGCTGGCGCGAATTAGTTAAGCTGGGGGGAGGAGATGAACTCCTCCCCCCCAGACCCCCCACCTCCTTTTTTTGACTACGGGGAAGCGTGGCGAGCGCCGTTCTCAGCCCGACAACGGCTCGGCGCCTGAGAGTGCGGGGGGCGGAGTTCACTCCGCCCCCCAGGGCTTACGCGGCGACGCGCATCATGCCGCCCGGCCTCAGCCGGTAGCCCAAGCGGTAGGCGAGCTGCAGCCCGTAATACGCGCCCTTGAACGCCAGCACCGGCCATTGCCGGTTGGTGTCGGCGTGCACGTCGCCCGCCAGCAGGCTGACCAGCCCCTCGCGCATGCGGAAGCGGTTGCGCGGCTCCATGAACATGTCGCGCAGCACCGGCGTGTTGATGCGGTAGATCAGCCAGGAGAGCGACCCCAGCGCGCGCTTCACCTTGCGCTCGAAGTCGCGGATCATCCGCACGGCGCGCGCCGGCGCGTCCAGCCACACATGCGCCGCCTCGGCGCCCATCTCCCCGCTCGCCATCGCGAGCAGCACGCCCGAGGAGAAGATCGGGTCGATGAAGGCATAGGCGTCGCCCACCATCAGCCAGCCATCGCCATGCATGACCTTCGAGGTGTAGGAGTAGTTGCCCGTCGCCGTCACCGCCGAGATCCGCTCCGCCTTGCCCATGCGCGCCGTGACGGAAGGGCTCATCGCCAGCGCCTCGGCGAAGAACTCCTCGAAGCTGCCCTTGCGCCGCTTGAAGAAGTCCTGCTTGCCCACCACGCCGATGCTGGTGATGCCCTCCGGCAGCGGGATCATCCAGAACCACCCATGGTCGAACAGGTGGATGGTGATGTTGCCGTCCTCCTCCGCGTCGAACGGCTTCACGCCGCGGAAATGGGCGTACAGCGCGGCCGTGGTGTTGTGCGGGTTGCGCTCCTTGGTCGCGAGCCGCGTCGCGAGCACGGTGTCGCGGCCGGAGGCGTCGATCAGGAAGCGCGCGCGCCAGCGCCGCGTCACGCCGGCCTCGTCGCGCGCCGTCACCACATGGCCGCCGGCGGCGTCCAGCGTGACATCCATCACCCGCACGCCCTCATGCAGCTCGGCGCCCACGGCGGCGGCCTTGCCGAACAGCAGCTGGTCGAACTCGCTGCGGCGGACCTGGTGGGCGTAGGTGTAATCCTGGTTCAGCCCCGCGGCGAAGCTGAACACCGTGTGCTTGCCATGCGCGTCCGAGACGAAGCGGGCGCCCGGCTTGTACACCCCGATGCGGTCGATATCGGCGCGGATACCCAGCCGATCGAAGATGCGCAGGTTCTGCGGCAGCAGCGACTCGCCGATATGGAAGCGCGGGTGCCGGTCCTTCTCCAGCAGCACCACATGGCGCCCCTTCTCGGCCAGGATCGCCGCCGCGGTCGAGCCCGCCGGCCCGCCGCCGATGATCAGTACGTCGCAACGTGCCTCCGCTTCGTCCTGTTCGGCGGCGGGGGCGGCATGGTCGAGCGGCATGGGATCCTTTGGCGCGATCGCTGTGAGAGGGTATCAAGGGCCGGCATTCCAGACCGGTTCCCGTGGCTGACGCAATCCCAACCGCATGTCACGGCCTGGCCGTGGTGATCCCGGCCTTCCAGGAGGCCGCCACCATAGCCGGCATCGTCGCCCGGGTACGCGCGACCCTGCCCGAGGCCCGGCTGATCGTGGTGGATGACGGGTCCACCGACGGCACCGGGGAGATCGCCGCCGCCGCAGGGGCCGAGGTGTTGCGCAACCGCGGCAACGAAGGCAAGGGCGCCGCGCTGCGGCGCGGCATGCGGGCCGCGCTTTCCGGCGGCGCGGCCATGGTGGCGACGCTGGACGGCGACGGCCAGCACCGGCCGGAGGACCTGCCGCGCCTGCTCGCCGCCGCGCGGGACGGCCGCATCGTGATCGGCTCCCGCCGCCGCGGCGGAGCCAGCCAGCCCGCCGCCCGCCGCGCCGCCAACCGGATCGCCGATTTCTGGATCTCCTGGGCCGCCCGCCACCCGGTGGCCGACAGCCAGTCCGGCTGCCGCCTCTACCCCGCCGCCGCCCTGGCGGGCCTCGACCGCTACGAGGGCCGCGCCCGCGGCTTCGCCTTCGAGAGCGAGCTCCTGATCGACGCCGCCCGCGCCGGCTTCCCGACCGTCGCGGTGGACATTCCCGCCCTCTACGGCCCCGCCCTGCGCCGGCCGAGCCATTTCAGACCCGTTGCGGATATCGCCCGGATCGTGATGATGGTGGGCGGCAAGCTGCTGGCCCGGGGCATGGACCCCGTCGGCCTGGTCCGCAGCCTGCGCCGGGACGGAGGAGGAGCGGGGTGACGCGACGCCGAATGCTGCCGCGGGCGGAGCCGTCCCCGTTCGTGCCCGGCCCCGCCGGCTGCGGCCGATAGCCTGATCCGAGAATGGAGGGACGCATGACGACGCGCAGAATGGTGCTTCGCCGGCTCTCGCCGGGCGTGATCGCGGTGCTCGGCGCCGGCTGGCTCGGCGCCTGCCGGCAGGCGCCGATCTACCAGACGGAAAACGCGGTATTCCCCGGCCGCGGCAACCTTCGCGACCGCGCGCTCTTGATCCGGCGCGCCGCCGGCTCGCTCGGCGGCTGGCAGCTGCAGGACGTGCGGCCCGGGCTGATGCGCGGCACCAACACCTTCCGCGGCCATCAGATGACGGTGGACATCGTCTTCGACGTCCGCACCTTCTCCATCCACTACGTCAACAGCGTCGCGCTGGACTATGACGGCGCGCGCATCCACCCGGCCTACAACGACCGCGTGCAGGAGTTCGAGCGCGCCATCATCAGCCAGCCGGTGGCGTAGCGCGGTCTCATCGGCGCGTTCGCAGAAGACTGGGGGGAGAGCGAACTCCGCCCCCGATCTTTCTTTCACGCGATCCCGCCATTGATGGAGATGCACTGCCCGGTGATGTAGCCGGCCCGCTCCGAGCACAGGAAGGCGACGAGGTCCGCGACCTCCTCCGGCTTCCCCGCGCGGCGCGCCGGCACCAGGCTGCGGATGCGCTCCGACGTCAGCGCCGCGGCCACCGCGGGGCTCTCGATGATGCCGGGCGCCACCGCGTTCACCGTCACCCCGCGCGCCGCGCATTCCAGCGAGAGCGACTTCACGGCCCCGATCAGCCCCGCCTTGGCCGCGGCGTAATTCGCCTGGCCGCGATTGCCCATGATGGCGGAGACCGAGGAGATCGCGACGATCCGCCCCTGCCGCGTCGCCATCATCGGCAGCAGCAGCGGGCGCGTCACCGCGAAGAAGCCGTCGAGCGAGACCGCCAGCACGCGGCGCCACTGCGCCTCGCTCATGCCGGCCATCGGCACGTCCTCATGGGTGCCGGCATTGTGGACCAGGACCTGGATCGGCCCGGCGTCGACCAGCGCCTCGCACGCGGCCGCGGTGGCGGCGAAATCGGTGATGTCGAACACCGCAGCGGAGGCCTCCGCCCCGCCTTCGCGCAGCGACGCCGCAACCGCCTCGGCGCGCTCGGGATGGCCATGGCCATGCACGGTCACGGCACAGCCTTGCGCCGCCAGGGCATGGCAGATGGCGGCGCCGATCGGGCTCGCCCCGCCGGTGACGAGGGCACGCCTCACCGCGGCACCATCACCGTCGCCCGGCCCGCGAGCAGCGTCCCGCCGGACGCGACCTCGAAGCGGTAGATGAAGCCGCGCGCCTCGCGCGCCAGCGCCACCGCCGCGACCTCGAGCGCCGCCGCCTCGTCCAGCCGCTCGACCGCGAGAACGACGTCCCGCAGCGCCGTCAGGAATCCCGGCGGCTGCGGCGAGCCGCCCGTCAATGCGCCATGCAACGCCATCGCCTGCGCCGCATACTCGACGCCGGCGATCGCCGGAAGCACGCCGTCGCGCCGGAGCGGATTGCCCGGGTCGCGATGGCTCTCCGCCACACAGACGATCCGTTCGGCATCGCAAGACACCACGCGATCCAACAGGCACATCGCCCCCTGGTGCGGGATCAACCGGGCAATGGCCCCGCGGCTGGCGGGGAGCTTCAAGGCCATGGGTGCGGGACCGAGAGGGGCTCTGCCCCTCTCGGGCTCTCCCCGCTGGGGGGCGACCTCGCCCCCCAGACCCCGAGGGCACGGGTCCGGGAATGGGGAGGGGCGCAACCGGCGCACGGGTCCAACGCGTGCGCGGTGCCCCTCCCCATTCCCAGACCCATACGCCAACGCGGGGTCCGGGGGGCACGGCTGCCCCCCGGCGGGGAGGTCCAGGAGGGGCGGCGCCCCTCCTGGCCCGCATCACGGCCTCGAGCGCCACGCCTCAGCATGGCGCGACGCTTACCGCGAGATGGGCATCCTCGAGCAGCGGGAAAGCGAGCGTCGCCGCCTCGCCGCGCGCCAGTGCCGCGAGCAGCGGCAGGGCGCGCGCCGCCGGGTTGCTGGCGATCAGCGCGCCCAGCGGCCCGTCCAGCGCCGGTTCCGCCGCCGGTTCCGCCACGTAGCCCAGGCTCAGCGCCGCCTGTGCGCCCGCCGGCTCCGGCACCAGCACGAGCGCCGCCGCGAAGGGGAAGGCGGTGGGCCGCACCGCCGCCAGCGGCACGGGCATCGGCGCGTCATAGGCGCAGAACAGTGCCGCGCGCCCGCTCGTCGCGACGCCCGCCGCCGCCTGCATCAGCCCGGTGGCGAAGGCCGCGTCGAACCCGCCCAGCGCCACCGAGGGCCGGGTGGAGCCGATGGCGATGCCCCAGTAGCCGACCGCCGCGTTGTGCACCGAGTTGTGGAACTGGGTGGGCGAGATCGCCACCTCGGCCTCCTCCAGCGCGGCCAGGATGGCGCCCACCACGGCGCCGTCGCCGTTGCTGCTGGCGAACACCGAATCGAGCGCCGAGGCGGCGAAGCCGCTCTCCGCCAGCGCCTCGGCGGCGGCGGCGAGCGCCAGCCGCACCACCGCGCCGGTGCGGCGCCGCTCGGTGGCCGGCAGGCCGGGCGGCGGCGGCAGTGCGACCGCCGCCTCCTGCCAGGGCGCCTCGCCGCGCAGCACGGGCCGCGACGCCGCCCAGCCGGGGAGCCCGGGCCCCAGCACCGCGGCCGCGCGGATCCACACCCGCATCACGCGCCGAGGCGCCCGATGACGAGCGCAAAATTGTTGCCGCCGAAGCCGAAGGAGTTCGACAGCACCCGGCGCAGCTTCGCCGTCCGGTTCTCGACCGCCACCGCGCTCGCGAAGCCGGGATCCGCCTCGCGCACCCCGAGGCAGCCCGGGATGAACCCGTCCTCGACGGCGATCGCCGAGATCACCGCCTCCAGCGCCCCCGCCGCCCCCAGCGCATGGCCGGACCAGCCCTTGGTCGAGCTGCAGGGCACGGCGCTGCCGAACACCCGCGCCACCGCGCGGTCCTCCATGGCGTCGTTGGCCCGGGTGCCGGTGCCGTGCAGGTTCACGTAGTCGATGGCATCCGCCGCCAGCCCGGCCGAATCGAGCGCCGCCTGCATGGCGGCGACCGCCCCGAGCCCTTCCGGATGCGGCGAGGACATGTGGTGCCCGTCCGAGGAGGCCCCCATCCCCAGCACCCCGATCGCCCCGTCATCCCGGGGCCCCGCCGGCTCCACCAGCATGAGCCCGGCCGCCTCGCCGATGCAGATGCCGTCGCGGTCCGCGGCGCAGGGGCGGCAGGGGCCGGGCGACAGCAATTCCAGCGCGTTGAAGCCGTGCAGGGTCAGCCGGCAGAGCGTGTCCACCCCACCCACCACGGCGGCATCGGCGAGGCCCGCCGCGATCAGCGCCGCCGCTTCCAGCACGCTCCGCGCCCCCGAGGTGCAGGCGGTGGAGACCGACACCGCCGGGCCGCGCAGCCCGAGCCGGGCCCGCACATAGCGCGGCAGGGCGTGCAGGTCGTGGGTGGTCTCGTAGCGGTACGCGGCCGGCAGCGCGCCATCGGCGCCGCGCCGCGCATAGGCCTGCTCGGTCTCCTCGATGCCCGCGGTGCTGCTGCCCAGCACCACCGCGATGCGCGCCGGGCCGAGGCGCTCCGCCGCCGCGCGGACGCGGCCGGCGAAGCCGTCCGTGCCCAGCGCCAGCTCGGCGAGGCGGTTGTTGCGGCAGGCGAAGGCCTCGAGCGCCGGCGGCAGCGCCACCTGCTCCAGCCCGGCGACCCGCCCGACCCAGATGCCGGCGGGCATGCGCGGCAGCTCGCAGGGGGCGAGGCCGGTCCGCCGCTCGCGCAAGGCGGCCCGCAGCGCATCGCGCCCGGCCCCCATCGCGGCCACCGCCGTCCACGCCGCGAGCTTGAGCGGCGGCATCACGCCGCGGTCCGGCGCGGCGCCAGGGTGCAGGCGAGCAGGAAGGCCGCGCCGACGCCGATGGTCACGGTGATGCCGATGGCGTGCAGCACCGGCGTGCGGCACAGCGCCAGCAGCCCGAAGGTCAGCACGGTGGTGACCATGCAGCTGATGACGGCGCCCAGGGTGCGGGCGGCCTCGTCAGGCGATGCCTCCCCGGAACGCGCCATGAACAACGCATAGTCCATGCCGATGCCGGCCAGCAAGAGCAGCGCGACCAGGTGGAACAGGGTCAGGCTCTCGCCCAGCGCGGCGAGCCCCGCCAGGGTCGCCAGCGGGGCGCCGAGCAGCGCGGCGGCGATCCGCGCCGCCGGCATCCGCCGCCGCTCGCCCAGGGTGAGCAGCAGCAGCACCAGCACCCCGCCGAGGCCGAGCCACAGCGCGGCGTGGCGCAGGTCGGCGGCGATGATCGCCTCGGTCTCGCCCTTGACGTCGACGAACAGCACGCCGGGCAGGCGCCTAACGGCGTCGCGCAGCGCGGCCGGGTCGCGCACATCGGCGGGCAGCAGCACCGCCTGCCAGCCCGCGCCGCTCCGCGACAGCATGGGGCCGAGCCGCGCCGCCAGGGTCGGCGCCTCGGCGAGGCCATCCGGGGCGAGGGGCGGGAGCGCGCGGCTCGCCGCCACATCGGCGCGGAAGCGGTCGAAGGCGCCGGGGCGGAAGGGCAGGCCCTCGCGCGCCGCCTCCAGCCGCGCCGCCAGCGCCGCGTCCTCCGGCAGCGCCGCCTGGCGCCGGCGCTGGGCCGCTTCGCTCGGCAGCCAGCGCGCGGGGTGGTCCAGCCCGCCCATCGCGCCCGCCGCCACCAGCGGCGCCAGCGCCGCCGCCACCTGCTCGCTCCGCGCCAGCGCCGCCTCGGCATCCGGCGCCTGCACGGCGAGGAGGAAGCGCACATCCGGCGCCCCGAGCTCGCGCCGCAGCTGCTCGTCGAGGGCGCGCGCCGCCTGCGGCACCGGGCTCAGCGCCGCAAGGTCGCGCTGCAGCGCCGGGCCGCCGGTCGCGGCCAGCGCCACGCCGAGCAGCGCCAGCACCCCCACCGCCCACCGCCGCAGCGCCGGCAGCCGCAGCAGCCGGCGCGTCAGCCCGCTCGGCAGCTCGCGCACATCCATCCCCTGCGGCACCAGGTGCGGCAGCACCCAGCGCGTCGCCGCCGCCGCCACGCCGAGCCCCACCGCGGCGAACACCCCGAGCTGCGCGAGGCCGGGAAGGCCGGAGGCGATCATCGGCGTCAGCCCCGCGATTGCGGTGAGCGCGGCGATGCGGAGCGGCGGCCAGATGCGGCGCGCGGTCGCGTCCAGCCGCTCGCGCGGCGCGCGGTTGGTGATCAGCAGCAGCGGGTAGTCGTCGCACACGCCGAGCATGGTCATGCCGAAGCCGAGGGCGGCGATGTGCACATGGCCGAAGGCGAGCGCCACCACCGCGATCGCCGCCAGCGTCCCCGCGGCGAGCGGCACCGCCACCACGGCCAGCATCAGCAGCGAGCGGTAGCGCCAGATCAGGTAGCTCGCGATCAGCACCGAGGAGAGCACGGACACCATGCGCACGTCGCTGCGCACGGTGTCGGCGGCTGCCGCGGCGAACACCCCCGGCCCGCTCAGCAGCAGCCGCGCACTGCCGGGCTCCGCCGCGGCGAAGGCGTCGCGGATGACGGCGGCCGCGCGCTGCTGCGCCGCGGTGTCGAGCCCGCCGGCGCGGCTGCGGCCGAGCAGCAGGGCGCGCGGCCCGGCCGGCCCCTCGGTCATCCACACCCCGTCGCGCAAGGCCACATGCGCCTCGCCGACCCAGGATTGCAGCAGCGCGAGGAAGGCGCCGACCGGGTCGCGGAAGCCGAAGGCCTGCACCAGCGGCGCGGCGGAGGAGCGCAGCCCGTCGAGCAGCGCGGCAAGCTTCCGGCGGAGCGGCTCCGCCTCGAACAGCTCGGGCGTCACCGCCGGCGAGAGCAGGTAGCGGTAGCGGAAGAGGAATTCGCGCTCGCCCTCCGCCAGCTCGGCGGTGCCGTTGGCGACGAACGCGAAATCGCCCGATTCCGTCATCGCCGCCGCGACGCGGCGCGAGATGCGCGCGAGCTCCGCCGGGCGGGCGCCCTCGATGCCGGCGAGCAGCAGCGTGGTGGCGGTGCCGCTGCGCAGCTCGCGCAGCAGGAAGGCGGCTTCCGGCGTCCGCGCGGGCGGCAGGAACTCGCTGATGTCGCCGCGCAGCGGCACGGTCTTCAGCAGCAGCGCGGTCGCCAGCGCCAGCGCCGCGAGCACCGCGGCGAGCCTCCCGTAGCGCAGCGCCCGGCTCACCGTGCGGGCTCGATCACCATCCGCGTCGTGCCGCCCTGCCCTTGTGTTTCCACGGAACGCAGCTCGGCGCCGCGGCCGGCGATCTCGATGCGCTGGACCATGCCGCGCACGCGGGTGGAGAGCGGCGTCAGCACCATCCGCCAGCCCGCCGGCCCGCCGCTGAAGGCGACCTCGTAGAAGCGCCGCAGCGTCGCCAGGTCGCCGGCCAGGGTGGAACGGATCGCCTCCACCAGCACGCGGATCTCGGGCGCCTGGTCGAGGCTCATCTCCTGGCGGCCGTTCTCGCCGGGACGCAGCCACAGCAGGCGGTCGCCCGCCACCGACAGCGTCTCCTCGTTCGGCGTCAGGGTGCGCTTCTCCAGCCGGTCCGGCGCGATCCAGTGCAGCGTGCCGCGCAGCGTCAGCGGCTGGTCGAGCTCGGGCAGCACGCGGTCCTCGACGAAGCTCGCGCGTCCCTCGCGCACCGCGGCGAGCTGCGCCATGACGTCATCGAGCGGCGCCGCCTGCGCGCGGGGCGGCAGGAGCAGCAGGAGGAGAAGCGCCCGCCGCCTCACCGCTCCTCCTGCCAGAAATCGTAGAAGTTGAACCAGTTGTAGGGATGGGCGCGGCACACCTGCTCGAGCCGCGCGCCATAGCGGGCGAGCCAGGCGGCGACCGCCTCCTCGCGCGCGCCGCGATCGAGCGCGATGCGGTCGGCGAAGGGCTCGAAGCGCAGCTGATAGCGCCGCGGCCCGAGCCACAGGCCGAAGCAGAGCAGCACCGGCGCGCCGAGCACCGCGGCGAGCTGCATCGGCCCCGCCGGCAGCGGCGCCGCGGCGCCGAGGAAGGGCACGGCGAGCATGCGCTCGCCGCGCGGCGCGCGATCGCCGAGGAGGCCGAGCACCCCGCCGCCATCCAGGCATTCCTTGGCGCGCAGCATCGCATCCGGCTGGCCGAGCGGGATGATCGCCGCGGTCCGCGCCGGATCCAGCGCGTCGAACAGCGTGTTCGCCTTCCGCGCATTGTCGCGATGCATGAGGATGCGCACCTCGACCGGCGCATCGGCCCCGGCCAGCGCCCACAGCGCGTCGAACGAGCCGATGTGGGCGCCGAGCAGGATGCAGCCCTGGCCGATCTCGGCGAAGGCCTTCATGCGGTCGAGGCCCTCCACCGTCACCTCGTACTCGCCGGTCCGCCCGGTCAGCAGGAAGACGCGGTCGAGCATGGTCGCGGCGAAGGCGAAGTAGAGCCGGAACAGGTCGCGCGCATGGGCCGGCCGCCCGAGCGCGCGGGCGAGGTAGCGGCGCGCCGCGCGCCGCTGCGCCGGGGGTGCGGAGACCAGGTAGAAGGCGGTGATCGGATAGAGCAGCGCATGCGCCGCGTGCCAGCCGAGCGAGAGCGCGATGCGCGCCATCAGGCGCAGCGCGCCGATGCTGCCGCGCTCGGGCATCACGGTCCAGGAAGCAGCCCCGCTCATCTCGGCTCCGTCGCGGCGAATTCGGCCTCGCCGGACAGGGCGGGTGCCCCGTCCACGCTGCACTCGAACGCCAGTCGCGCATCGCCGATGCGGGTCAGGCGAAGAAACACCATACGCCCCGGCAGCACGGGCGTAACGAACTTGCTGCGGATCACCTGCGCGACCGGGCCGAGGCCGAAGGCGGCGCGGGCGGCGCGGAACACCTCGTCGAGCAGCACCACGCCGGGGACAATGGGGCCGCCGGGAAAATGCCCGGGCAGGGACGGATGGCCGGGCGGCACCGTGAAGGTGCTCTCGTGAGTCTCGCGCATGGGATCGCGCTCAGGCCGGTCCCTGGGTCAGCGCCAGGAGGGCGCTGCGGGAGAGCTTGCCGAGCTCGTTCCGCGGCAGGGCGGGGACCAGCAGGATGGGGCGCGGCAGGAAGGCGGGGTCGAGCCTGCCGCGCAGCGCCGCCAGGATCTCCTCCGGCCGGCGCCCAGGCGCGACCACCAGTGCCGCCAGCCGCGCCGCCGGGTTGCGCGCCAGGTCCTCGGGTGCGAGGAACACCCCGTCCTCCACACCCTCGATGGCGGTCAGCACGCGGTTCAGCGCGGCGAGCGAGGCGCGCTTGCCGGCCAGCTTCACGAGGTCGGCGCGGCGGCCGAGCAGGCGGAACCGCCCCTCCCCCATCCACTCCACCGCATCGGCGAGCGGCACCGGCTCGGGCAGGCCCGGCACACGCACCATCGCCCCCTCCTCCGCGATATCCAGGCCGATGCCGCGATAGGGCAGCCAGCCCTCGCCATCGAGGGTGCGGCGGGAGGCGATGGAGCCGACCTCGGTGGCGCCGTAGATCTCCAGCACGCGGGTCTCCCAGCGGCGCTCGGCCTGCTCCGCGAGCTCCGCCCCGAGCGGGGCGGTGGCGGAGATCACCGCGCGCAGCGGCGGCATCGGCGCATCGAGCTGGGCGCGCAGCTGCAGCGGCGTGGTCACCAGCAGCCGCGGCGCCGGGGCCCCGGCCAGCGCCTCGGCGATGTCGGAGGGATAGAAGACCGGGCCGGCATGGCCCGCCACCGCGGCGTGCAGCGGCAGCACCACCGTGGTCTCGAAGCCGTACATGTGCTGCGGCGGGACGGTGCCGATCACGCTGGTGGTCTCCGGCCCAGCGAGGCCGAAGCGCTCGGCGGCGGCCTCGGCGCAGGCGACCAGCGCGCCCCAGGACTTGGCATGCGGCATCGGCTCGCCGGTGCTGCCGGAGGTGAAGGCCACCGCCGCGATCCGCGCCGCCGGGATCGCCGGCGCCGCAGCCCCCGCCACCGCCGGCAGCGCGGCGCCGTCCAGCGGCACCGCCGGCACCGGCAGCGCCCCCGGCTGGTCGGTGACGGCATAGGCGGCGCCGTGCCGCGCCGCGAGCTCCTCCAGCCGCGCCGCCGAGCGGTCGGCCGAGAGCAGCGTGACATGGCCGCGCGAGAGCGAAGCGGCGAACCCCACCAGCGCCAGGTAGCGGTCGGCGCAGATGTTCAGTGCCGGGCCGCGCTCCGGCAGCAGCGCCGCCACTCCCGCGACCTCGGCGAGGAATTCCCCCACCGGGACCGCGCGGCGCCCGCGCAGGAAGATCACCGCGTCGCGCCGGCGCGGGGTGAGCGGCAGCGCCGGCTCCACCGCCGCCTTCAGCCCGGGCATGGCATCTAGCGTCCTGCCCGCGGAGTTCGCAGCACTTCGAACCAAACGCGAATGTCCCGAGTCCGGGGTGCGCGCCACGGGCAGGAACTTCGGAACCGGGACACTAGCGTGCTCGGTGCTTCTCGATATGCGCGGCCAGCGCGCGCAGGCTCGCGAAGATGCGGTGGTTCCGCTCGTCGTCCGAACGGAGCTGGAAGCCGTAGCGCTTCGAGATGGCCAGCGCGATCTCCAGCGCGTCGATGGAATCGAGGCCCAGGCCATCCCCGAACAGCGGGGCCTCCGGCTCGATAGCCTCGGGGGCGATCTCGAGATGCAGCGCCTCGACGATCAGGCGCGCAACTTCCGCCTCCGTGGAGAGGGTCATACTCACAAGAAGTCTCCCGCCCCGCGTCGTGCTCTAAACACTGGCACTCTTGCCTCGGGTCCTGCTTCCCTGCCGCATCTTGACGGCGTTCGTGTGACCAGCGACCTGAGACGCGATGTGCCCAGCCCCCGGAACCCAAAACTATCAACGAGAAAGCGGCCGAACAAGGGCAGGGATCGAAACTGCGGCGCGGCTGTTCGCGGCGCTGCCGCCGATCTTCACCTTCACCGTGGACCTCGAGGAGGACCCGCGCGGGGCGTGCGGCCGGGCGGCGCCGATGACGCACCGCCTCCTGGACCTGCTCGACGCGGCGGAGGCCACCGGCACCTTCTTCGTCCTCGACGATTTCGCCCGCGCCGAGCCCGCCCTGGTGCGCGAGGTCGCGCGGCGCGGCCATGAGATCGGCTCCCACGGCACCCGCCACCGCCCGCTGGCGGAAGAGACCCCGGCCGCCTTCCGCGCCGCCCTCGCCGCCGCCCGGAAACGGCTCGAGGACCTCGCCGGGGCGGCGGTGCAGGGCTTCCGCGCGCCCTTCTTCTCGCTGACCCCACAGGCCGCCTGGGCGCCCGAGGCGCTGGCCGCCTGCGGCTTCGCCTACTCCTCCTCGGTGGTGCCGGCGTGGAACCCGCTCTGCGGCTGGCCCGGCGCGCCCGAACGCCCTTTCCTCTGGCCCGCCGGCGTGCTGGAGCTGCCCTGCCCGGTCGCCCCGATCGCCGGGCTGAGGCTGCCCTTCCTCGGCGGGATGTATCTGCGCTACCTGCCGCCCTGGCGGCTGCGCCAGCTCGCCAGGCGCTGGGCCGCGACAGGCGGGGACGCGCTGTGGTCCTACTGCCACCCCTACGACCTGGACGCCGAGGCGCCACTCGTCACCCCCCAAGGCCTCGGCGGCGTCTCCGGCCTGCTGCTCTGGCTCAACCGCGGGCCGATGGCACGCCGCCTGGCCGGACTGCTGGACGGACGGCCGTCGGTGAGCTTCGCGCGACGCCTGCCGGGACTGGCAGCGATGGCGACGACCTGGACGCCGACCAGGAGGGGCTCTGCCCCTCCTGGACCTCCCCGCTGGGGGGCGGAGTGAACTCCGCCCCCCAACGCTGCGGCGCCTGAGAGTGCGGGAGGCACAAGGCGCCGCAGCCGAAGCGCAGTGCGCTCCCTTCTCCACCGGACAACGCTACGGCGCCTCAGCGCGCGGAAGCCACCAGCGCCAAGTAACCAAAAAAAGGAGGGATGGGGTCTGGGGAAGGGAGTTCACTCCCTTCCCCAGCTCTTCTACCGCCCGTTCGACGACACCCGGTACACCCTGTTCGGCTGGCACAGATCCTCCCCTCGCCGCTCCTCCTCGTGCCCGCCTGCCCAGACGATGCGGAGGTCGAACCGGCAGGTGGTCCGCTCGCGCGGTGTGATGTGCAGGCTGTTGCCCGCCGGCAGTTGCACGCGGCCGATCATGTTGGCGCCCCAGCGCTGTTCGGTGCTCGGCGCGCATTGCACCGAGACGACAGTGTCCGGCCCCTGGTTCAGCAGCATGAAGGGGCGTGCCCGCTGCTCCTGCCCAACCGCCGGCGCAGCGGCCAGCGCCAGCGCGATCAGGGCTGGCGCGCCTTGCTGCCGTCGAAGCGCAATTCGGGTCCGTTGCACAGATCCACCCCGGAGCGGTCCTCGGTCCGGCCGCCAACATAGACGATGCGGATGTTGAACAGGCAGTCCCCGCCGGCCGGCGCGCGCAGCAGCACCGAATTGCCCGGGGTGATCTGCGCCTGGCCGAGCCAGTCCTCCCCGAACGCCGTGGTGGTGACGACGTAGACGTAGAGCCGGGAGATCGTCTCGGCGGCGATGTTGGTGAGGCGCAGCCCGGCCGGCGCGGCGGGCGGCGCCGGTGTCGGCACCGGCAGGACCGGCGGCAGCACCGGCGGCGCCTCCGGCCGCGGCGTGACGACCGGCGCGCCGGGATCGGGCGTCGGGCTCGGGGCGGGCGGCGCGGGGGCGATGACGGGCGCCGGCGCCGGCGCAACGGTGCCGCCCCCGAGCTCGGGCAGCCAGGCCGCCAGCCGGCCCGACCACCAGGCCCAGCCGGCGCCGGCCGCGAGGCCGAGAATCACGACGCACGCCGCGACCAGCCCCCAAAGCCCCCGGCGCGGGGCCGCGGCGGGCGCGGGACGCGCCGCCGGCGCCTCGCGCGCCGCCGGCGCCGGCCGCGGCACCACCGGCGCCGGCATCGGCATCGCCGCCGTGTCCGCCCTGCGGAAGGCGAGCTCCGGCGCCCCGCGCGGCAGCGGCTCCGCCACGGCGGCCGGCGCCACGCGCCCTGCCGGGATCTGCAGCGTCACATCCGCCGCGATCGCGCCCCGCACCCCCGCCGCCAGCGCCTCGGCATGCGCCGAGACCGGCGGCGGGAAGGCATCCAGCCAGTGCCACCCGGCGAGATGCAGCCGCAGCGCCCCGCCCGGCGGCGCGTCCTCGATCCGCACCGGCACCAGCGCCAGCCCGTTGGCCGTCGCGGTGACGACCTCGTTCCTGACATGGACCGAGGCCGCGGTCTGGCGCGACATCACCACCACCATGGCATGCGCGCGCCCGATCGCGGCGAGGATCGCCTCGCCCCAATCCTCGCCCGGCAACACGTTGCGCGGCGCGATCCAGCAGCGGATGCCGCGCTCCTCGAGCGCGGTGCAGACAGCCTCCGCCGCCGCCCGGTCCCGAGACGCGTAGCTGATGAAGACGTCGTGCTGCATGGCGCGGCCCGCCCTGTTCTCGCACAGCACGCCCGCCGGCGCCATTGCGCGGGCGTTGCGGCACGGGGATGGACCCCCTAGGCTCTGCCTCCCATGCGTGACCCGCTCGAGGACGTCCTGGCGCTCGAAGCCGACGGGTTCCTGTTTTCCGCTCATGACCGCGCCATGGCCGCGCTGGCCGAGCATCCGGAAGACCGGCGGCTCGCCTATCGCGCCGTGCTCACCCTGGCCCGCTCCGGCGCCACCGCCATGGCGCTCGCCCTGTTCGGCCGGCTCGGCCTCGACGCCGAGAGCGACCCCGAGATCAGCGCCCTCGGCGCCCGCCTGCTCAAGGACCTCGCGCTCGAGGCGCCGAGCAGCGAGCGCGACGCGCTGCTCGCCCGCGCCGCCCAGCGCTATGCCGAGATCTGGCTGACCAGCGGCCAGGGCTGGCACGGCGCCAACGCCGCCGCGCTCATGCTGCTGCGCGGCGATCGGCGCGGCGCGGCGCAGACCGCGCGCGCCGTGCTGGCGACGCACAGCGACGAGGGCGACTACTGGTCCGCCGCCACCGAGGCCGAGGCCGCGCTGCTCGCCGGCGAGCTCGACCTCGCCCGGCACGCGCTGGAACGCGCCGAGGCGCGCGCCGGCAGCGACCTCTCGATCCGCGCGACGACGCGGCGGCAGATGCGGCGCGAGGCCGCCGCCCTCGGCATCGGCCCGGAGCTCGTCGACACACTCCGCATCCCCGCCGTGCTGCACTACACCGGCCACATGCCGCAGCCGGGCCAGGACGACCCGGCGATCGAGGCGCGGCTGGTCGCGGCGATCGCCGCGGCGCTCAGCCAGCAGCGGATCGGCGCCGCCTTCGGCGGGCTCGCCGCCGGCCTCGACATCCTGGTGGTCGAACACCTGCTCCGCCGCGGCGTGACGCCGACCGTGATCCTGCCCTGCGACGCCGGGACCTACGAGGCCGCCTCGGTGGCGCCGGCCGGCGAGCGCTGGCGCGCGCGCTACCGCGATGCCCTCGCCGCCTGCCATGTCGTCGAGCTGGACGAGCGCCCCTTCCCCGGCGACGACCTGCACCTCGCCATGGCCTCGCGCCGCGCCATGGGCCTCGCGCGCCTGCATGCCCGCCACATCGACGGCGCGGCGCTGCAGCTCGCCGCCTGGGACGGCGCCGAGGCGCGCGGCTCGGCCGGCACCGCGGCGGATGTCGAGGCCTGGGCGGCGACCGGCAGCGCGCGGCTCGATGTCGGCTGGCCCTGGTCGCGCGACGGCGGCTGCGCGACGCCCGCCGCCTCCGCGCGCCAGCCCATGGCGGTGCTGTTCGGCGACCTGCCGCGCTTCAGCGAGCTCGACGATGTCGGGCTCGGCAAGTTCTACAACGGCCCGCTGCGCGCCATGGGCGCCGCCGCCGACCGCCACGCGCCCGACTACCGCAACGCCTGGGGCGACGCCGTGCAGCTCGCCTTCGACGATGTCCGCCGCGCCGCCGCCTGCGCCTTCGACCTGCGCGCCGCGCTCGATTCGCCCGACGCGCCGATCTACCCGCGGCTCGCGCTGGATTTCGGCCCGCTGGTGCCGGTCTACGACGCCGTGCAGCAGGCGCCGAAATTCGCCGGCCGCGCCATGACCCGCGCCGCGCGCATCGAGCCGGTCACCCCGCCCGGGCGCATCCACGCCACCGAGGCCTTCGCCTGCGAGGTCGCGCTGCTGCCGGAAGGCGCGCGGCTGCGCTGCGACTATGCCGGCCGCATCCCCACCGCCAAGGGCTTCGGGGCCCTGCCGCTCTACGCGCTCCGGCGCCTCCCCACAGAGGAGAGAGAGAGTTGAGCGATCCGAGCCTCATCGAGGACCTCTCCCGCGTCGCCCTGTTCCAGGGCCTGCCGCAACCCGCGCTGCAGCGGCTGGCCGACGGGTCGCGCCGGCTGCAGCCGGCCGACGGCGCGCCGCTGTTCCTGCAGGGCGATCCCCCCGACGCGGTCTTCGCCGTGCTCGGCGGCCGCGGCCGGGTGCGCGTCGGCGTGCCCGACGCCGCGGCGAAGCGCCTCATGGTCAACGTCTTCCGCGCCGGCGACGTGTTCGGCGAGATGGGCGTGCTCGACAAGTCGCCGCGCAGCGCCGACGCCGTGGTGCTGGGCGATGTCCGCCTCGCGCGCATCGCCGCCGGCACTTTCATGGACACCGCGGAGGAATTCTCCGCCCTCGGCCTCGCCCTCTCGCGCCTGCTCACGGGGCGGCTGCGCCGCACCTTCAGCCTGCTCCAGGACGCCACCTTCGCGCCGCTGGAAGTCCGCCTGGCGCGCCAGGTGCTCTACCTGATGAACGCGGACGGCACCAAGGTGCCGGAAGGCATCCGCATCGGCGGCCGCTTCCGCCAGGGCGACCTCGCGGACCTGATGGGCGCGACCACCCGCAGCATCATCTCCATCCTCAACGCCTGGCGCGCATCCAAGCTCGTCGCCTACGACACCGACCGCGCCTTCCTGACGGTGCTGGACGAGGCCGGCCTCACCGCCGTCGCCGGCCGCGTGCACGAGGTCTGAACCGCTTCATCCGCGGCGTCCCGCCGCCATGGTCTTCTCGCCGCCGAGGAGACCCGAGATGCGCCCCTTCGCCGCCGCCCTGCTCGCCCTGGCCCTCGCGACGCCGGCCTTCGCCCAGTCCCAGCCCTGCGGTCCGCTGCCCTTCGTCAACGAGAGCGAGGCCGCGGTGCAGGAAGTCTATGTGCGCCAGGTCGGCACCGCCGCCTGGGGCCGCGACCTGCTCGGCGACGCCGTGCTGGCGCCGGGCACACGCGTGAGCATCACGCCCGTCGCGGCGTCCCAGCACGACGTGCTGCTGCTGCGCTCGGACGGCAGCGCGGTGTTCGTGATGCGGCAGACGCTGTGCGGCGCGGCACGGGTGGTGGTGAGCGCGAATGGGCGGGTGCGGGTGATGTGAAGGGAAGACGCTCCAGAAGAAGCCTGGGGGGCGGAGATGAACTCCGCCCCCCAGACCCCCCACCTCCTTTTTTTGGCTAATGGAAAGCGTGGATAGCTCCGTTCTCAGCCCGACAACGCCGCGTCGCCTGAGAGTGCGGGAGCAGCCAGCGCCAAGTATCCAAAAAAAGGAGGTGGGGGGTTTGGGGGGGTCGCGGCACTGCCGCGACGTGAACTCCGCCCCCCAATCTTCTTCTACGGCGCGCGCCAGGATGCCCGCACCGCCGGGGCGGCGAAAGCCCGTCGCGCTCCCGGCCCTTTCCTTCACCGCACCGATCGGGCAAGCCTGCCGCATCATGAGCGACCCCGCCCCGTCCTGGACTCACAACAAGCGCCGCTCGCCCCCCGCGGCCACCTTCGAGGAGGAGGGCGACTGGCCCGAGGGCCACTGGTACGCGGTGAAGTCCACCCTGCTCGACACCCGCACCGACGAGCAGCACGTGCTCATCCTCGACACCGTCGAATACGGCAAGATGCTGGTCCTCGACGGCCACCTGCAATCCGCCCAGGACGACGAGGCGATCTACCACGAGGCGCTGGTGCAGCCCGCCATGCTGCTGCACCCCGCTCCGCGCAGCGTGCTGATCGTCGGCGGCGGCGAGGGCGCCACCGCGCGCGAGGCGCTGCGCCACCCCTCGGTGCGGCGCGCCGTCATGGTGGACCTCGACGGCCCCCTGCTCGAGCACTGCCGCCGCCACCTCCCCGAATGGCACCAGGGCGCCTTCGACGACCCGCGCCTCGAAACCGTCATCGCCGACGGCGCCGCCTGGATCGCCGCCGGCGAGGACCGCTTCGACGTCGTCATCCTCGACCTGGTGGACGCCTTCGAGGACGGCCCCTCCGAACCGCTCTTCGCCGAAGCCTTCTTCCGCGCCGTCAGGCGCCGCCTCGCGCCCGACGGCGTGCTCGCGGTGCAGGCCATGGAGCTCAACCCCAACGGCGTCTCCGACCACGCTATCGTCCGCCGCAACCTCCGCCCCGTGTTCCGCCACATGGCCTCCTACTCGACCATGATCCCCTCCTTCTGGAGCGAATGGGGCTTCCTCGCCGCCTCCGACGCCCACACCCTCGCCACCCTCACCCCCGCCGAAACCGACAGCCGCATCGCCGAACGCAACCTCGCCCTGCGCACCCTCGACGGCACCACCCTGCAACGCATGCAAAGCCTGTCCCGCCCGGTGCGGACCGCGCTCGCGGCGGCGCAGGCGCTCTGAAGGCCCGGCTGCGGGCCAGGAGGGGCGCTGCCCCTCCTGGACCTCCCCGCCGGGGGGCAGCCGTGCCCCCCGGACCCCGCGTGAGTGTTCAGGTTCGGAAATGGGAAGGGGCACGTCCCGCCGGCTGAAGCGGCGCGCCGTTTGCGCCCCTTCCCATTTCCG